>Ga0209174_10003251_pt1 | contig 10365 bp, 15 predicted proteins | sample JI91814BDNA_FD_187505 | JGI IMG/M metagenome (GOLD analysis project Ga0209174, IMG submission 187505) | Wastewater effluent complex algal communities from Wisconsin, to seasonally profile nutrient transformation and Carbon sequestration -... | ecosystem: Engineered > WWTP > Effluent > Algae...
CCCCGGCAATCCAGGACTGTGCAACACCATGCTCCCCACGAGGCAGCGCCTTCTCGACGATTTCACCATCGAGAACTTCATGCCGCCGCGACTCCTCGGGGATGAGGAGCAGATCGGCAAAGGTAGCGAGCTGAACTTTGGGAGTCTGCGTCGAAGCGGAAGGCATGAACGGAACGTAGCACTGCGCAGCGGAGGTGTGAAGGGGAGAGGAAGGAAGAACTCTGCGCCGTGTCAATTCGGCGCAAGCCCCTCACCAAACCCCAGCCAGCTCGGAGCGACACGGAGACGTGCGAAAGGTGGGCGTCTACTTCCTCACCATGAACGTGATGTAACGAACGCTTTCCCACGAGTACCAATCGATTTTACCCGCGATCAAATCTGCTTCAGTCACCCTGAGCGTGCGTGGACCTGCGATCAAGTCATCGGAGGAGACATCCTTGTCATACATGCTGACGGTGACTCCATCGATCATCAGCTCTTTGCGGGTGAACGACATGATCGTTCCCCAGCTTGGCGAGAGAGTATCGTTTTCAAGTCCGGTGCTCTTGGCATTGACGACAACGTAGGGGTCTGGATCTCCGAACGGCGCGTCCCATGGAACGCCGGCGGGAGTGCGGCTGCTGATCGAGGCGTTCGAGATGACAAGTGTAATCATCTCGTTCGGGTCAACGCCACACGACCGGGCAGCGCTGCATATCTGAGATGCTCCGCAGATCGAGCAGGCCGCGCCACCTTGGCCGCAAGAATCGGACGCGCCGCCTGGCTTACACACTCCAGCCGAGCAGCATCCGGAACACGTCGCGGGTCCACATGGCGGTGGTCCGCTCATGTCTGTTCCTGCGTCGGACATAGTGCTTGCGTCCTGCCCCATGCCACCGTCCGCAACTACAGAAGATGTCCCGGCGCATTCGGTGATACCCGGCTTGGCAGCAGCGAGCTGGGCGATCAGGCTGGTGCAGCTTTTTTCACACAGCGAGCGGTCGAGCGACTTCCAACAGGAACCGCTTTCGCCGTAGTTGCCGAGGTGCTCATTGAGCTTATCCGGTGCGGCGATGGCAGCGCAGGCGAGCAGATCATCACACGGACCGCGCTTGATGTCGTTCGCGCCAGTGCATCCAACGCCATTCAGAGAAGCAGCCAACAACCACAAAGAGACAGTGCGCATCGAAACCTCCTCGGTGCGGCGGACTATACCAATCTCGGTCGCGTTGGGAAGCGGCCAGCTCGGCTAATTCGGCGCCAGCCCCTCACCAAACCCGAGCCAGCTCGGCGCGACCCCGAGCGCCACGGCCATTCGTTCCGCAGTATCCACACGCGGCACAACCTTGCCCGCCTCGGCGTTCGACCACGCTTGGACGCTGACGCCAGCGGCGGTGGAGAGTGTCCGCATCGACAGGCCGGAGCGCTCGCGGGCTTGCTGGAGGCGAGAGGGAAAGCCCTCATGTAGAGCGCGGAACACGCGGTGCTTGTCGTCGGGCGTCGGGTCTGCGGGCTCGAAAATGGGACGCGGGTAACGCTCACGGAACGGCTCGCTTCCTTCGTACCCGTACGCGAGCCAGCCCGGCGGCACTCCTAGCGCAGCGGCGAGGCGCTCTAGGGTATCCAGCGCAGGAACGCGGCCATCTCTTTCAAGAGAGAAGGCCGCCGATTCATTCAAACCAGACGAGATCGCTATCTGTCGCATCGATAGCGAAGTCCGCTCGCGAGTGAGCTTGAAGCGGTGCGTCACCTTTGCGCAGAGCTGGAGTTTCTGACCACGGGGCACGCAGCGGTCTAACCCAACTGGCCACAAAACGTGGCATCCGTTTCCCGACGATGTATTGGAAATGTTTGACAATTTATTGTTCGTTTGGCTTTATTGATTTTGTCAGACGGTTGTATTGGATTTGAGGGACATCATCGCTGCGGTTTGGCGAATCGTCAACGGAAGCGAAGGCGCGAAAAAAGAGGAGGTTTGGAGCCATGGCGGACGGGAGCAAGCAAGCAAAGCAGACAGGGCCAGAAGCGGTCACGATGCCGAGATCGGCAATGGTCATTCGCTTCGAGGACAAGGGGCAGGACATGCTGCGCCTGACCGTCAATGAGAATGGAGAGGTCGTTGACTCGGATCTTCAGCAGTGGCTCTGGGTCGGTTGCAAGCTTGTGCGGCTTCCCATCCTTGGTGAGCCGCTGGCCATTGTTCTGAAGAGTGGCGAAGCTGCGGATACCCGTTTCAACGTCGTCTCGGTTGAGCAGGTGAAGCCGTGAGTTGCCGGGGAACATCGTCGATATGTCTGCTCCTGATCCTGCTTTCATCGTGTGGGCACACGAGCGGACATATTCGGGAAGCGGTGCCGTTTGGGTGCTCTTGGTATCGACGATCCTGCGAAGAGTGTCTGTCTGCGATGAGGGCGGGAGGCCAGCGCGCTGGACTGCTGATCGTCGACCGAGCGGAATGCCCCCCATGCCGAGAAGAGGATCAAGCCTGCACGCCGATTCCTGCTGGGCTCAAGGAATGGCCGGAAACGAGGGAAGAAGAGAGCCCAAGCGAAGAGCTGCAAGAGGAGGAGCAAAAGTGAGACATCGTAACATTGCCATGCTGGCATCTCTCATGATGAGCGGATTGATGCCGATAGGAAGCGGACCAGAGATCGTGACGGAGCCGCGAAGTCAACCAAGCGGATCTCCGTACAGGACACCCAAGCGCGATCCGCCTCATCCTCCGCCTACGCCAGAGCAGATTAAGGCGCAGGCTAAACGGGCACGCCGCGCAAAGAAACTTCAAGAGGCAGAAAAGCGGAAGCTCTGAAGAAGAGAAGGCAGAGAACGAGAGCCCTTGATAGGGCGAGAAAGGGTGGCAGACAGATGACGGAACAGAGAGAGAAGGAGCCCGATAAGCGGGTTAGAGGACCGATGATCAAGCTCCATCGGGTTGATGTGGATGGAGCGATTTACGAAAGTTGGATCGATGCGTATCAGATCCGCAGGATTGAAAAAACAATTGTCTCAGCACCACCTGTGAAGACCGATGTGTGGATCGGGCAAGAGTTCCTTCGATTCACTGAAGAGATGGAACAGGTGATCTCGCTGATCGAGGAAGCGACAGCAGATCGTCCCAAGGCTCCTCCTACGCCAGAACAGATTTCACAGTTTATGCAAGCGGCCCGAACGATTGTCGAGCAGGTCAAGAGCATATTTTTCGATGAGCTACAGCACAAGCACGGAGGGATGGCTTCATGAGCGCAGCTAGCCAGATGACGGAACAGAGCGATAGCAAAGAGCGAGAGGCGAAGGAAGTGCGGCGATGCGGGAAGCCGATCGCCTTCGAAGGAAACGCGATTTGTGTGGTTCCCATTCCAGACGGTGCAGAGGATCATTTTGGAGTTTCATGCACTCCTGATCGGTGGTGGTGCACGTCTCATGATGCGATGCGAATTCATCCCGGTCAGCCGTGCCCCAAGTGCTACAGCGAATCGATCGCGAAGCTTGAGCAAGCAATGTCCGTACTGGATGAGAGATACTCTGACGCGGAGCATCTTTCATCCGATGTCGAGGATCTTCAATCGGACATCAAGGATTTGCGCGGAATCGTCTCTTCAGAGGCCAAGAAGCGGCGAGAGCTGAGCGGTCGCCTGCGTCAAGACGAGCGGGATGATGTGCTAGCGGATCACTATCATCGCTCATCCGATCTGGGTTCTCTGCTTCGCCTTCTGCTGCAACCGCAGATCATCCTGAGCGGATACGCGGCTGTTATGTCAGGTGGAACACCTACGGAGTGGATGCTGGATGCGCTAGGGGATTGCAAGCGTGAGCGCCTTGCCCAAGTCCGAGGAGAATACCAGGCAGCCCGTGAACTGCTGGGCACTCTGTTCCAACTCGTCAAGCTGTGGAAGACGCGGAAGCCTGTCCAGTAGTCAGGCCGGAAAGGAGAGGGAAGGAGGAGTAGCGATGGCGAGCGGGAGAGAAGACGGAAGGAAGGATCGGACTCTGTCGACGCGAGAGCTAACCGACATCACGGAGAGCCTGCGGTGGAAAGCGGATCAGGATCTGGATGCAGCCAAGCGCTTGAAGGGAGCGGGAGGAGTGGTGGACGAACGCTGGGAGGGGTTGGAACGAACGCTGCGCGAGCAAGCCAAGAGAAAGCACGAGCTGGCGGAGCAACTGGAACAGGACGACACCGCGCTGATTCTGCGGCGGTCGCCCGGTGAACCAGGGGAGCAGGAATAGCAGGAAAGGGAGTTCGCGATGATCAAGCCGAAGTTTGATCCGAATGACTGTCGGGAGTGCGTGTGGAATCACGCGAATTACTCCGATGAGGGATTCGCAAAGCCGGGTCACTGTCAGAAGCTGGAAGATGTGCCGCCAGTGAAGTGTGCGCTGCGGAAGTGCCGAGATTCCGCTGTCGTCAAGGAACAGGCAGCGGAGGAACTCCAACCGGGAACGTGGGTTCTGGTGAGGACGAACCGAAGGTCCAAGAAACTGAGTGTTGCGCAGGTGATTTCGAACGTGCCCCCGCACGAAGTGGTGCTCGTGATGGCCTATGAAAGCAAGCCCGGACGGTTCGATTTTCTCGCGGTGGAGCGAGAGAGAGTGAAAGGCCCCGCGCCAGAATCCGAGACGCTGCGAGACGCAAAGGAATTGCAAGAGATCGACACCCTACGCGAACGACGGCAAGCGCTGGGAGTGACCCAGAGAGACTTTGCGGAGATCGTAGGAGTGGGAATGGGAGCGGTCCGGGATGCGGAGCACGGACGGAGACACACGCAGAAGCAAGTCCGGCACTGGCTGCTTGAAGGACTGCGGAAGCTGGAAGCACAGAAGCAAGCAGCGTAGGAAGTCCGAACCCCACCGCAGAGGATGGTGATCCGGCTCGTTGCCGGTCGGTGGTGCTAACGGTTCTCAGGTTGGGAACCGATGTACAGGGCGCTCTGTAGTGCAGGGCGCGCACAGGCGAGATCCGCCCGGAGGGTAACCCATGGCCCAGAGCCAAGTCGTCGAGCATCCGCAGAAGGACTACCAGGCACAGCCGAGCACTGTGACGGATGTCGGAATGAGGACACGGAAAGCGGAAGAGGAGGCAATGGCGATGGTCCGCGAAGCGCAGCGGAACATCAAATCGGACCTGGGCAAGGTCCGAGAGCTGACCCTCGAAGCCCACATTCTCATGGACAGCGCCGGAGGCTACTGCCGCCCCTGTTCGGTAAACCGCTGGCAGGGTTGGGGGTCGAAGTCATGAGTCAACTCAAGATGATGCGAGCGATGCAAGCGGTGGAGTTCGCGAAGGTTCTGCATGCGGTTTCGAGTCGGTTTCCGTTTGCATCCGAACGAGATCGATCCGCGTGGCTGGCGGGACTGCTTACGGTGAAGTTTCGGCACCGGATCGATGGTCCGGTTCCGATGTTCTGGATCTTTGGTGATGCTGGCACTGGAAAAACCCTGCTGGCGGACCACACGGCGCGCACAGCCACCGGAGAGGAACCGATTCACGTTGCCTCTACCGCCAGACCAGAAGCTCTGGAAGTGCTTGTACGCCGTCAGAAGCCGATGGTGATCATCGACAATGTTCAGCGTCCGCTGAGTGAGAGAGTGCTGGGTTCTCTGTGCATGCTGATCACGGCCCAGACGGTTCACTACTTGACCCCCCTATCGATGATGAGGGCTACGGTATTCTCGAATTCCACGGTCTTTTGGGCCACTGGACCCGTGATGGAATCGGCTCAGGCCGGGGAGCTGATGCGCCGTGTGATACCGATTCATCTGTCCTCATCGACACTTGGTCAGCATCACGGACCAGTAGGAAGCCTTCTGTGTGCTCGGCAGATAGAAGAGGCCGACATCATGCCTTCCTACTCGCAGCATGTGAAGGCAGGTGCAAAGCGGGAGAGCGTTGAACCGTTTGGATCGTTCCCAGAATGGTCTGAACAGATTCGAGAGCCTCTCGTGTGGTGCGGTCTACCCGATCCACTTCCCGTCGAAAATAGGGGGTAGTCATGAACTCCGAAATCCTTTCGGAAGGGTTGCGCTTGTCTGCGCTCGGGCTTGCGGTTCACTGGCTGCGACCACGGACCAAGATCCCGGTGGCTGGTGAGTACCAGCTCTTGCCGTGGCTGTCTCCGCATGTGTTGCGCGGAATGTACCGCGAGGGATTCAACGTCGGACTACATACCGGGAACGTGATGGGGGCACGGGTTCCGGTTGTGGCACTGGATGTAGACGGGGAGGGCGCTGGCGATTGGATTCGTCGGAACATTCCCAAGAGTCCAGTGGTGAGCTTGTCGGCCAAGGGAGAGCACTGGCTCTACCGATACCCACGCGGAGTCAAGCACATTGGGAATCGCGTCAAGGTGAGAGTAGGAAGCGGAGAGAAGATCGATCTAGACATCCGCGCCGACCGTGGGAACCTCGTGATTCCGCCGTCGATACACCCGAGCGGAGTGATCTACCAAGCCGAGCAGCCATGGACGGCGGATTTACTTTCCGCGATGCCGGACTTTGACCCCTCGTGGATTCCGTCCGGTCCTGTGGCGGCAGCTCGGCCCACCGCTGTGCAGATCACGGACGAAGCGCAGATGATGGAGCGAGGGCGGCGTCTCGCGCTGAAGTGGCAAACGGCAGGTCGCGGAAGCGGACACGGGACAGACACGTTCAAGCTTGCGGGCTACCTGATCCACACGATGGGACTATCCGAAGGTGCCGCGCTCGCGACGATGCGCAATCACTACAATCCGCGTTGCCCGACTCCCTACACGGAAAGGGAGCTGGAACGGAAGGTGAATGAAGCGGCGACCAAGAGCCGCAAGGGGAGGGTGTGATGTCGGATTGTCAAAAGTGGATTCGAGCGATTCAGAAGCAATGCGGACTTCCGCTTCATGAAGTGCCGTCTATGTCGGGTGTTTTGCTCGGTTGGGTTTGCAAAAATGGCCATATCACGCCAACCAAGCGGCAGGTCCAGATCAGACCGTGCTGGGGATGTGGTTCAAGAACCAAAGACCGACATGGGATTGGTTGCGCGGTGGTCGAAGACAAGGTGTCCACCGCCCTGCTGTGTGCCGAAATCATCGTTACATCCAGAACATCCGATATCGATTCGTGTGAGCAAGCGTGGGCAGAAGTTCAAGAGACGATCGAGCGGGTTCTACCTTTCGCAGATTCGAGGTTAGGAGGTCCGCTATGAGCCGCGCACCGCTCGATCGATACGACACGCCGCCGTTTGCGGTGGCTGCGCTGCTGCGCGAGCTGCCCGAACTGCGCGGGCGGAGGTTGTTTGATCCGTGCAGCGGGAATGGTCAGATGGCGCAGGCCGTAGCGACGGGTCGCTTTGCGGAAGTGATCACCAATGACATCGACCCGACAGCACCGACACCGAATCACCACGATCTGCGCAAGCGGTGGATGTGGGAATCGGTCGCGCCGGACTGGTGCGTGACGAATCCGCCGTTTTCGCTTGCTGGCGAGTGCTGGAATCTGGCGATGGATTACTGCCGAAAGGGAGTCGCAATGCTGGTGCGGCTTTCGTTTCTGGAAGTGTGCAAAGGAAGGGAGCGGATCGCGCTTTGTCCGCCCATCGTTCCGATCGTTCTGCCTCGGATCAGATTCCGAGGTTCGGCAACGGATAGCGTGACGTGCGCATGGCTTGTATGGGCTCAGCCGGGCACACACATCCCGGCACGCATGGAGTGCATTGGGAAGAACTCCCTGATCGAAGAGGTGGCAGCATGACGCCTATCGAAGTCGGAGCAAACCCGAAGCGAGCCAAAGCCTCCATCGCAGAGCGTGCCGAGGCATTCCTACAGGATCGCGGTTTTCTGAAAGGTCAGCATTTCGATTCTGAGCCGGAAGCGATCACGCTTGCAACCAAGGTGGTGATCGAGCTTTCCGTTCGCACTGGCATCAACGAGGAAGGCTTCTACGGGTTCTCGGTAGAGTGCAGCGACTACCGAGAATGTAGACCGGACTGCCGAGGGTGGGATGGGAAGGCCGAGAGATGCGAGTGCGAAATGCACTGTGTCGAGTTGCTGGTAACAGGAACCTATCCATCAACATCCTGTTCGATCGATTGCGTGTGCTGCGTCGATTGCAATGATCGCGGTTGCGAGAGTTGCGAACAGTGTGGGCGTCGATATTGCGATGACTGCCTGGGGGAGCATGCCCACTATGTCGACTGATGCCGATGGGGAAAGCCAGGTGCGTGAGTCCGGCCATCCTACGATCATCGTGGATCACGAGCTGGAGCGGATGTGTGATGAAGCGGCGCTGTCTCTGGAGGGGCGGGCCGAGCTGTTCCAGAGAGCCGGGAATCTGGTGCGTGTGATCAACGGCTCTGGCTCGAAGCTGCGCGGGCTGATTCGGTCACCTGGGGAACCCAACATTCAGTCGATCCCGCTGTCGCAGATGCACTTGATGCTGGCCAGTAGCGCGGACTGGAAGAAGTGGAAGAAGGACGAAGGAGAGTTCCAGCTTGTGCCGAGCTTGCCGCCGGACAAGGTGGTTAAGGGAGTCCTAGAGCGGGGCGAGTATCCGCAGTGCATCCGTGAGCTACAAGCGGTCATCGAGACACCGATGCTTCGGCTTGATCATCAGGTGATTCAGGAGCCCGGTTACGACGAATACAGCGGGCTGCTGTACTTGCAGCCGAAGTGCTTGGAAGGACACTCTGTTCCCGAGTTCCCAAACCGCGAGGACATCGACGAGGCGAGAGAATTACTGCTTGATATGATCTTTGATTTTCAGTTCCGCAATGAGTCGCACCGATCGGCTTATTTGGCGGGTCTGCTGACGTGTCATGCGAGGTTTGCGATTGATGGGAATATCCCTCTGTTCATGGTGACGGCGAACAGTCCGCGCACGGGAAAGACGCTGCTTACCGAGATCACCAGTGAGCTTGTCGTAGGTCGTGATTTTACCAAGATGTCGCAACACGTCGACGAGGAGGCCGAGCGCAAGGTGATCACAAGCCTTGCGATGTCTGGATGTCTGTACGTGCTGATCGACAACATCTCGAAGCCGTTTGGGAGTGCCGCGCTGGATATGGCGCTGACTACGGGAACCGTTTCCGATCGAGCGATGCACACCTTTTCGATGGTGTCCGCTCCCTGGAAGGCGGTTACGTGGGCGACGGCCAATAACCCGCAGTTCAAGCAAGGATCGGATACCGCGATGCGCACACTAGAGATCGCGCTGGAAACGGAACTGGACAGGCCGGAGATCCGGCAGGGGTTCCGCCATCATCCGCTGAAAGACTATGTGAAACAGAATCGGGCACGGCTGGTGATGGCTGCGCTCACGATGCTGCGTGGATACTGCGCGGCAGGAATGCCGGATCAGGGGCTCAAGAACTGGGGCGGATTCGATGAGTGGTCCCGTCTGATTCGGCACTGTCTGGTGTGGTGCGGGCTTCCTGATCCGTACGAAGCACACGCCGAGCTGCTGGAGTCCGCAGACACCGATCGACAGCTCAAAGAGGATCTGATTCTGGGACTCAAAGAGGTTCTCGATCATTACAAGGTGGACTCGATCACTTTCTCGGACGTGCTGTCGGAGCTGGAAAGTCAGATCGAGTATCGACGACCCAACCAGAATCACACGATCTCGTTTCCTCGGATTCACCAAGCGCTGATGCAGCTCTGCAATGTGAGAGACGGAAGACTCCCTCCTTCTAACGTAGTCGGCAATCGGATCAAGCGATTCAAAGGGAGTGTGTCTGGGAAGTATCAGCTTGTGCAGTTCGAGAGAGACAAGCACGGCTCGCGCTGGGGCGTGCGCGAGGTGTCGAGATGACCGACGAGCTACTGAGTCCTGATGAGGTGGCCAGGCGGCTGCGGGTGACGGACAAGCAGGCGCGAGCGCTCATGCGGAAGATGGAGCATGTGGATCTTGGGGGCGGGCTCGTGCGAGTGTCTGCGGTTTCTTTCACCCGATTTGTCGAGGCTGCTACATGCAAAACAAACTCTACCGTAGACCCGGATCACTCCTGTATTGGTACCGCTACACGGACGGAAGAGGATTCCCCGTCGAGCACTGCACCGGAACCGCAAATCTCACCGAAGCTGAAGGCGTCGCTGCTCAGCTTGGCAGCACCGCCCCGCATCCGGCCCACCGAGCCCCGGACCAAGCCAAAGACCGCAGCGGAGACACGGTTGAGGAGGCGATAGCGCAGTTTGTGAGCTACTGCCATCTCGATCGCTCTGCGGCGACCGTCGAGTGCTACGAGCAGAAAGGCGGGCATCTGGTCCGCTTGCTCGGAGAAAGCTCAGTCCACAAGCTGCACGTCGATCACGTACACGCGTACGCGCACAAGAGGCTAGAGGAAGGAGCGGCGCGGGAATCGGTGCGCAAGGAACTGGTGGTGCTGCGAAGTGCGCTCCAGCTCGCCCGCGATCGAGGAAT
>Ga0209174_10003252_pt1 | contig 10364 bp, 9 predicted proteins | sample JI91814BDNA_FD_187505 | JGI IMG/M metagenome (GOLD analysis project Ga0209174, IMG submission 187505) | Wastewater effluent complex algal communities from Wisconsin, to seasonally profile nutrient transformation and Carbon sequestration -... | ecosystem: Engineered > WWTP > Effluent > Algae...
TGCAGAAGATGCCTCGCCAACGCCGGCCATGGTCGAGTCGCGCGGCGTGACCTACGCGACGCTCGATCTCAGCCGCCGCGAATACGACCAGTTCTATGTAGGCTTCGCGAACAGCGCGCTCTGGCCGCTGTTCCATTTCCGCCCCGCGCTGATGAAATTCCGCCGCGAGGACTATGCCGGCTATCTCGATGTGAACCGCAAATTGGCAGCCGCGCTGGCGAAGCTGCTGCAGCCAGGCGACCTCATCTGGGTGCATGACTATCATCTGATCCCGCTCGCGCGATTCCTGCGCGAGGCGGGCGTCACGAACCGCATCGGCTTTTTCCTGCACATCCCCTTCGCGCCGCCCAGCTTCATCGCGACGCTGCCGGTCGCGAACGAGCTGCTCGCCGATCTCTGCCGCTACGACGTCGCCGCCTTCCAGACCGAGGCCTTCGCCGCCGATTTTCGCGCAGGAGCCGCACGCTGGCTGGGCGCGGCGGTGGAGGGCGAAACGGTCACGCGCGACGGGCATGCCACTGCAGCTATCGCGACACCCATCGGCATCGACGCCGCCCCCTTCGAGCGCGACGCCATCCGCGCCGCGCGCTCGGATGAAGCGGAACGCCTGATCGACAGTCTTCACGGTCGCGCGCTCGCCATCGGCGTCGACCGGCTCGACTATTCCAAGGGACTGCCCAACCGCTTTGAGGGTTATGCCCGGCTGCTCGCGCGCCATCCCGAACATCTCCAGAAGGTCAGCTTCCTGCAGATTGCCGCGCGCTCGCGCGAAGACGTGGTCGCCTATCGCGAACTGGCCCGCGAGCTCGACCGCCAGGCGGGCGACATCAATGGCCGCTTCGCCGAGTTCGACTGGACGCCGCTGCGCTACATCACCCGCGCCGCACCCCGCCGCACACTGGCCGGGTTCTATCGCCATGCGCGGATCGCCGTGGTGACGCCGCTACATGACGGGATGAACCTCGTCGCCAAGGAGTTCGTGGCAGCGCAGGACAGCAAGGACCCCGGGGTGCTGATCCTGTCCCGCTTTGCCGGCGCGGCCGACGAGCTGACCGAGGCGGTCCTCGTGAACCCCTACGATCCCGACGAAATTGCAGATGCATTGCATCTCGCCCTCACCATGCCGGCCGCCGAGCGCCGGCGGCGGCACGAGGCCCTCCGCGCCAGGGTCTTCACCACCACCGCCTCGGCCTTTGCAAACGGCTTTCTGGCGGCCCTGAAAGGCGAAAAGCGCGCTCCAACCTCCGGTGTTCCTGCTGCATTGCAACGTCTTGCGGCCGCCGGGTGGGCCGCGCCGGACAAGACCCGTCGTGCCCGGTAATTCGCTTTGCGGCACAGGGGTGCGGCGCTAGAACCCTCCCAAACAAAGGCAGGACATTTCATGCGCGACATCGCCCACTTCATCTCCGGCAAATCGGCCAAGGGTCAGGGCACGCGCTATGCCGACGTGTTCGACCCCAACACCGGCAAGGTGCAGGCCCGCGTGCAGCTCGCGACGTCGGCTGACCTCGCGACCGCCGTCGAATCCGCCAAGGCGGCGCAGCCCGGCTGGGCCGCCACCAACCCGCAGCGCCGCGCCCGCGTCATGTTCGAGTTCAAGCGCCTGCTGGAAGCCAACATGGATGAGCTGGCGCGCATGCTCTCCGCCGAGCACGGCAAGGTGATCGCGGACTCAAAGGGCGACATCCAGCGCGGTCTGGAAGTCATTGAATTCGCCTGCGGCATCCCGCATCTCCTGAAAGGTGAGTACACCACCGGCGCCGGCCCCGGCATCGACGTCTATTCGATGCGCAGCCCGCTCGGCGTCGTCGCCGGCATCACGCCGTTCAACTTCCCCGCCATGATCCCGATGTGGATGTTCGGCGTCGCTATCGCCTGCGGCAATGCCTTCATCCTGAAGCCCTCCGAACGCGACCCGTCGGTGCCGATCCGCCTCGCCGAGCTGATGAAGGAAGCAGGCCTGCCCGATGGCGTGCTAAATGTCGTCCATGGCGACAAGGAAGCGGTGGACGCCATCCTTGACCACCCGGATATCAAGGCCGTCAGCTTCGTCGGCTCGTCAGACATCGCGCACTATGTCTATCAGCGCGGCGTCGCGGCCGGGAAACGCGTCCAGGCCATGGGCGGCGCCAAGAACCACGGCATCGTTCTGCCGGACGCCGATCTCGACCAGACCGTCGCCGATCTCGTCGGCGCGGCCTATGGCTCGGCGGGCGAACGCTGCATGGCGCTGCCCGTCGTCGTGCCGGTCGGTGACAAGACCGCCGACGCGCTGAAGGAAAAGCTGCTGCCCGCCATTGCGGGCCTCCGCGTCGGTGTCTCCACCGATACCGACGCCCATTACGGTCCGGTCGTCACCGCCGCCCACAAGGCCAAGATCGAGAGCTATATCGACCTCGGCGTGAAGGAAGGTGCAGAACTCATCGTCGATGGCCGTGGATTCAAGCTGCAGGGCCATGAAGAGGGCTTCTTCGTCGGCCCGACCCTGTTCGACCACGTGAAGCCGGGCATGAAGACCTATCAGGAAGAGATCTTCGGCCCGGTTCTCCAGATCGCGCGTGCGCAGAGTTTCGAGGAGGCGCTTGCGCTGCCCACCAACCACCAATACGGCAACGGCGTCGCCATCTTCACCCGAAACGGCGAGGCGGCGCGCGAGTTCGCGGCGCGTGTCGAGGTCGGCATGGTCGGCATCAACGTGCCGATCCCCGTGCCGGTCGCGTATCACACCTTCGGCGGCTGGAAACGCTCGGCGTTCGGCGACACCAATCAGCACGGGCCTGAGGGCGTGCGCTTCTATACCAAGATCAAGACGATCACCCAGCGCTGGCCGTCCGGCGGCACCGCCGTCGATTCCAGCTTCATCATCCCGACGATGAAGTGAGCTGACGCCATGTCCCACGTCGCATTCATCGGCCTTGGCAATATGGGTTCGGGCATGGCCGCGAACCTGGTGAAGGCCGGGCGCACCGTCCACGCCTTCGACCTGTCGCAGACCGCGCTCGCAAAATCCGTCGCCGAGGGCGCGAAGGCCGTCACCTCTGCCGCCGAGGCGGTGAAGGGAGCCGAAGCCGTCGTCACCATGCTGCCCGCAGGCAAGCATGTGCGCGCGGTCTATGAAGGTGAGATTTTCGCCAATGCCCCCAAGGACGCGATCCTGATGGATTGCTCCACCATCGACGTCGCGACTGCCAAGGCGGTGGGCGCAGCGGCGGCGGGGCAGGGGCTCGCCATGGTCGACGCCCCGGTCAGCGGCGGCATCGCGGCGGCGGCGGGCGGCACGCTGACCTTCATGGTCGGCGGTACTGAGGATGCGTTCACCCGCGCCGAAGCCTACCTCAAGCAGATGGGCAAGGCGGTCATCCGTGCGGGCGACAGTGGCGCAGGGCAGGCGGCAAAGATCTGCAACAACATGCTCCTCGCCGTCGGCATGATCGGTACCTGCGAAGCCTTCGTGCTGGCCGAAAAGCTCGGCCTCGACGCCCAGACCTTCTTCGACATCTCGTCCAAGGCGTCTGGCCAGTCCTGGTCGATGACCAGCTACTGCCCCGTGCCCGGGCCGGTACCGGCCGCTCCCTCGAACCGTGACTACGAAGGCGGCTTCGCGGCCGCTCTGATGCTGAAGGACCTGAAGCTGGCGCTGGAAGCGGCGCAGGGCGTTGAGGCGAGCGTGCCGATGGGCGCGCAGGCCGAGGCGCTGTACCAGCTCTTCAACGGCCTCGGCGGCGCGGGGAAGGACTTCTCCGCCATCATCAAGCTGCTGAACGGCAGCTGGCGCTGACCGCGCAAAGCCTATTGCGCCCGGCAAGCTAAGCCCCGACACTCCCCGTCATCAGGCGCGTCAGACGCCGACGGGAGGATTTTGATGACGGACAGCGCGATCGCGCGGCCCGCCGCCGCCGGTGGGCCAATGTTTGTGACGGATGCGCAGCGCCGCTACGCGATGTGGCTGCTGCTTCTGATCTACATCTTCAACTTCATCGACCGTCAGGTCGTGAACATCCTCGCCGAGCCGATCAAGCACGATCTGCAGATCACCGACACGCAGATTGGCCTGATGACGGGCCTCGCCTTCGCGATTTTCTACACCGTGCTCGGCATCCCGATCGCACGCATTGCCGACCGCTCGCACCGGCCACGGATCATCGCGGTGGCGCTCGCGGTGTGGAGCGGCTTCACGGCGCTGTCGGGAGTCGCCCAGAATTTCACGCAGCTTGTCCTCTGCCGCATCGGCGTGGGCGTCGGCGAGGCTGGCTGCACGCCGCCGGCCCACTCGCTCATCTCCGACATGTATCCCAAGGAGAAGCGCGCCTCGGCGCTCGCCTTCTACTCGCTGGGCGTGCCCATCGGCGCGGTGGTCGGCACGATCGCCGGTGGCACGCTCGCCGACGCGTTCGGCTGGCGCTGGGCGTTCGTGGTGTGCGGTCTGCCTGGCCTCGTTCTCGCGGCGCTCGCGTTCTTCACGCTGGCCGAACCGCGCGCCCGGCAAGTGGCCACCACCCTCAAGACGGCGGGCGCCGCGGTCAACAGCGCGACGGTCGGCGAAGTTCTGAAGCTGCTGTGGTCAAAGAAGACGTTCTGGTTCATCGCCTTCGCCGCCGCCATCAAGGCGTTTATCGGCTATGGCCACGCGCCCTTCACCGCCTCGTTCTTCCTGCGCACCCACGGCGCCGAGATCAAGGTGATGGCGGATGCCCTCGGGATGGGACCGCTTGGATTCCTGTCGGTTTTCCTCGGCCTCATCGCCGGCATCGGCGGCATCCTCGGCACCATTCTCGGGGGCCGCATCGCCGACAAGTATGGCCGCATCGACTATCGCCACTGGGCCGGCGTCCCGGCCATCGCATCGGTCATCGTCATCCCGATTTTCATGATCGCCATGTTCGCGCCATCGGTGTGGATCGCCATCCCGCTGCTCGGTCTCAACGCCATCCTGGGCACCCTGTGGTACGGGCCGGTCTATGCGACGGCCCAGTCCATCGCGCCGGCGCATATGCGGGCCGTGACCTCGGCGATCTTGCTGTTCATCATCAATCTGATCGGACTTGGCCTTGGCCCGGTCGTCGTCGGCGGGCTCAGCGATTTCTTCAATGAAGGGCTCGGCTACGGCGTCGCCGAGGGTCTGCGCTGGGCACTCATCGTCTCGGCGCTTGCCGGCGTCATCGCTTTCGTGTGCTTCTGGCTCGCGCGCCGCACGATCCGTGAGGAAATGGAGAGCTGATCCCTTAAGCAACGGGGTCAGGGCGGGCACAAACCTTTGCCCGCCTTTACGAACGGACCCCGGCGTCCCATCTTGGCGGCAACTCAATTTGAGGATGCCGCCATGTCCGACGTCACCGTCATCAACAATCCCGAAAAGCACCGCTTCGAGGCGACCGTCGAGGGCCATCTCGCCATCGCGGAGTACAACCTCATCCGGGGCGGCATCGTCTTCACCCACACCGAGGTGCCGAGCGAACTCGAAGGTCGTGGCATCGGCAGCGCGCTGATCCGGGCAGGTCTCGCGCATGCGCGTGAGAATGGCCTGAAGGTGACGCCCATCTGCCCCTTTTTCGCTGCCTACATGAAGAAGCATGCCGAGACACAGGAGCTTCTCGCGCCTGCGTTCCGCAAGGCGCTGGGATTGCCGCCGGAATGAAAACGCCCGTCTACATCAAGCGCGAACATGCCTCACACTGGGTGGGCGACGGTTTTCCCGTCCGTTCGATCTTCTCTTACAACGACCTCGCCACGCATCTCTCGCCATTCCTGCTGATGGACTATGGCGGCCCTCACACTTTCGCGCCGACAAACGAACGGCGCGGCGTCGGCGCGCATCCTCATCGCGGGTTCGAGACGGTCACCATCGTCTATGACGGCGAGGTCGAGCATAAGGACAGCGCGGGCGGCGGCGGCCGCATCGGCAAGGGCGACGTGCAGTGGATGACGGCGGCATCCGGCGTCGTGCACCAGGAATATCACGGCGCTGATTTCGCGCGGCAAGGCGGCGACTTCGAGATGGTCCAGCTCTGGGTCAATCTCGCGGCCAGGCACAAGATGGCCCAGCCGCGCTATCAGACCCTCACCGACGCCGCGATTCCGCGCCTCGAAATCCCCTGCGGCTCCATCCGCGTGATCGCGGGCGCGCAGGGCGAGGCGAAGGGCCCGGCGCTCACCTTCAGCCCGATGAATGTGCTGGATGTCAGTCTCGGCGCAGGCAGCAGCACGGTCGTCGACGCCCCCGGCGGCTGGACCGCTGCGGTGCTGGTGCTGCGCGGCGCGCTTGATCTCGGCCGTGACAGCGCGAAGATCGGCGATTTCATCATCTTCGACCGCAAGGGCGCGGGACTTCAGTTGAGCGCCACCGAAGACGCCCGGCTTCTGGTTCTCAGCGGCGAACCCATTGACGAGCCGATCGCCGCCTACGGTCCCTTCGTGATGAACACGCGGGCGGAAATCCAGCAGGCCATCGTCGATTTCAACGCCGGCCGCATGGGCCGCATCGTGGAAGAGGCGGGCGCCTAGGCGGCGATCGCGGCGTTCAGCGCCCGCACGATATCGTCCTGGGTGTACGGCTTCTGCACCGTCACGCGGTTGCGCCAGCTTTCCGCGAGGCCGACCGAGCCATAGCCCGTCGCGAACACAAGCGGCACGCCGCGTTCGGCCAGCGCCGTCGCGACGGGATAGATCTGCTCGCCGCCGACATTGACGTCCAGGATCGCCGCACCCGGCGTATCGGTTCCGGCCAGCATCTCGTGGGCCTGCTTCAGGCCGGTGCAGGGCCCGATCACGCTGCACCCCAGATCCATCAGCATGTCTTCCAGCATCATGGCGATGATCGCCTCGTCCTCGACGACGAAGACCTTCAGGCCGGAAAGGCTGATCTCAGATTTTGTCATGACGCGAACTCTCATCAATCGGTATCGAGATATGGCATGTCAGACCCTTGGGGTCGAAACGCAGATCGGTGCTGCCGCCCAGCTCGCCTTCCAGGCTCATCCGGATCAGGCGCGACCCGAACCCGCGCTTGGCGGGTGGTGATACCTTCGGCCCGCCGAACTCGCGCCAGTCGATATTGAGCGTCTTGCCGGCCTCACCCGTCTCCAGGCGCCAGGCCGCACTGACGCGGCCCTCGCCATTCGACAGAGCGCCGTGTTTGGCGGCGTTGGTCGCCAGCTCGTGCACCACCATGCCCAGCGCCACTGCGGCGCGCGGCGTCAGGCGGACAGGATCGCCGCTGATCTCGGCGCGGTCGGTGCCATAGGGGCGCAACTCGCGGGTCAGGATCGTCTTCAGGTCAGCGCCGGCCCAGCTTGAGCGGCTCAGCAGGTCATGGGCGTGGCTCAGCGCCAGGATGCGCGCCTCGAATGCCGCGCGGGCGGCCGCCGGACTTTCCGATTCCTTCAGCGTCTGCTTGGCGATCGACTGCACCGTCGCCAGCGTGTTCTTCACCCGGTGGTTCAGCTCGTCGAGCAGGATCCGCTGGCGCTGTTCGGCCTCCACGTCCCGCGTGCGGTCCATGCCCTGCACGAACACGCCCTTCACCACGCCGTCCTTTTCGAAGATCGGATGGAAGGCGAAATCGACATAGTAGTCGCCCGGCGGCTGGCCGGGACGTTCGACGCGGATGGGAACGCCGTTCCCGCTCACCGGCGTGCCGCTGCGATAGACCTGGTTCAGCCAGTCCATGAAGCTCTGCGCGGCAATGTCGGGCAGGCTGTCCCGCACCCGCGTGCCCATAAGGTCGCGGCCGCCCAGAAAGCGTTTCAGCGCGTCATTGGCGAAGGTGATGGCGTGATCGGGTCCGCTCAGCACGGCGATCATGCTGGGTGCCTGCTGGAAGAGACGGCGGAATTCGTCGGCCTCGCGTGCGGCCTCGTCCTTCATGGCTGCGGTTTCCAGCACCCGCTGGATCAACGATGTCGCCTCCGGGATATGGCCGAAGGGCAGGGTGGCGCCCTCTTCGGCGCGCACCATGTCGGTCACGTCGACCGTGTTCTGCACGACATACGCGGTCCGGCCGTCGGGGCCGGGCAGGGGCGTATGCACCGCAGTCCAGTAGCGATAGGCAAGCCCGCCGCCCTCATTCTCAGGTACCGCGATCGCGTAGGGCAGATAGGCCAGCGTATCGGGCTGTCCCGTCTCCAGCACCCGCTCGAACGAGGCTTTCAGCTTGCGCCCATTCTCGCCGGGGTCGGGGAACATGTCGAACACATGCTTGCCGGCCAGCTCATCCCAGCGGCGCATCGTGACGGCCAAGTAGGCGGCATTGGCCGCGACAAAGCGCAGCTCTCTGTCCAGCACCATGTGAGGGCTGGGCAGGCGTTCAAAAAGCTGACTGAAATCCAGACCGGTCATCATCCCACGCAAGCGCTCGTCGCCCCCAAGCGCCGATCTTCGTCAACGGGTGACACGGGATTTGGTTCCCGCATCCCGGCCCAGCGGTGGCTTCAGACGTGTCCGGCCGCCTCCAGCACGCGCCGGGCCGACTTAAGGTGCGGAAAATCGAGCATTTTTCCGTTCAGGGATAGCGCCCCGGCTCCCGGATTGGCTGCAAACAGATCGACCACCGCCCGGGCATGGGCGATTTCGTCCGCGCTGGGGGTGAACACCTCGGCGATCACGGCCACCTGATCGGGGTGGATCGCCATCATGCCGGTGAAGCCCTCGGCCCGGCCCTGCGCGGCATAGGCCCTGAGCCCCTCCAGGTCGCGGAAGGCGGGATAGACCGTTTCGATCGCCGGCACCCCGGCATTGGCCGCCGCCGCAATGGTCAGGCTCCGCGCGATTCGGCAGAGGTCGGTATAGCCGCCGTCCGGCATCCGGTTGACTGCCGCCCCGACAGCCGCCGGCAGGTCCTCTGCACCCCAGGTCACGGCTGCCAGCCGTGGCGTGGCGCTCGTATAGGTCCCCAGCGAGAACACCGCCGCCGGCGTCTCGGTCGCGACCGGCATCACACGAATGCGCCCCTGCGGCAGACCGGCCTGAACCTCGAGCGCCGTCACCAGCCCGTCCAGCGCGACCAGATCACCGGCCGAGTCGGGCTTCGGAATGACGATGCCGTCCGGTGCGACGGGTACCACGGCCGCCAGATCGGGCGCGGCGTGCGGCGTCGTCAGCGGATTGATGCGCACCCAGAGCTGCGATGGTCGCGGCCCCTTCAACGCCTCCGCGATCAGCCCTCGCGCGGCCGGCTTGGCGCTCTCTGCAACCGCATCTTCCAGATCAAGGATCAGCGCATCCGCGCCGGTCCCCATGCCCTTGGCCAGCTTCTTCTCGCTGTCGCCGGGCACGAACAAAAACGAGCGCAGGCGGGTCATGCCGGCTTCTTCTTCTGCAGGCCGCTGCGCTTGCAGTGCGCGACCAGCTCGTTCTTCTGGTTGAAGCAGCGATGCATGAACACGACGATCCCGGCGTCAGGACGCGACTTGCTTTCCCGCAGCTCGATGACCTCGGTCTCAATCCGCACGGTGTCGCCATGAAACAATGGCTTGGGAAACCTGACCTCGTCCCAGCCCAGATTGGCGATGGCCGTGCCCAGCGTCGTGTCGCCGACCGAGATGCCGGTCATCAGCCCCAGCGTGAAGCACGAATTGACCAGACGCTGGCCGTATTGCGTCTCGGTCCGGCAATATTCCTCGTCGAGATGAAGTTGCGCCGGATTATGGGTCAGCGCGCTGAACCACACATTGTCCGCCTCGGTGATGGTCCGCCGGATCGGGTGCTGGAAAACCTGACCGACCGACAATTCGTCAAAGTAAAGACCCGGCATGTCGCTCCTTCCGGGCGGCATCTGGCGCATCGCCCCTGTCACCGTGCTAGGCTGGCCGCTGACACGACACAAGACAACAGGTGAGGAGAGACCCATGACGAAGTCCCGCGAATGGCGTCTGAAGACGCGCCCCGTCGGCATGCCGACGCCCGCCAATTTCGAGCTCGCGACGGTTGATGTTGCCGCCCCCGGCCCCGGCGAGGTCCAGGTCCGCAACACCTGGATGTCCGTTGATCCCTATATGCGCGGCCGCATGTATGACGGCCCCAGCTACGCCGCCCCCTTCCAGGTGGGCGAGGCGATGACCGGCGGTGCGGTGGGCGAGGTGGTCGCCTCGAACTCCGACAAATTCAAGGTGGGCGACAAGGTCCAGTCGATGTTCGCCTGGCGTGAGATTTACAACGCCAGGGACAGCGAGATTCAAAAGCTCGACACCCACGGCCTGCCCGAGCAGTTGTTCCTCGGCGCGCTCGGTATGCCGGGTCTCACGGCCTATGTCGGCGTGAAGAAGATTATCGACCTGAAGCCCGGCGAGACCATCTTCGTTTCCGCCGCTTCCGGCGCGGTGGGTCAGATGGTGTGCCAGATCGCCAAGCAGATTGGCGCCACGGTCATC
>Ga0209174_10003253_pt1 | contig 10363 bp, 17 predicted proteins | sample JI91814BDNA_FD_187505 | JGI IMG/M metagenome (GOLD analysis project Ga0209174, IMG submission 187505) | Wastewater effluent complex algal communities from Wisconsin, to seasonally profile nutrient transformation and Carbon sequestration -... | ecosystem: Engineered > WWTP > Effluent > Algae...
ATTTGCCTTTGTAAAGGGCTGCAAAACTTTGCCAATCCGCTGGTAACGTTCCGACATATTCAGCGGCAAACTTTCGGGTTCCAAACTCCACATAAGCGGCATAATTAACTGCAACGGTAACAGACGATTTCATTTTTCCGAATTCCGCCGCAATAGATCCTTTCAAATGCCCTTCATCAGTTGGCGCTTTTTGCTTTGCCAGTGTTGCCGTTTCGATTGCCCAGGCGTTAAGCTCACCCTGTATATTTTTTTCAATGTTCTTTATACTACCGTCAATCTTTGAAATAGCAGCATCAAGCCCATTTACTTTTATGTTAATTGCCGCCATGGATTGTACACCTTAAAACCAAAAATGAATTTTTACCCTCATCAACATTTTGCACACTGTTTATCCGTAAATCCTTGCCGCCATAATTAGCCACAGTATTTGTGGTTATTGTTTTTGATGAGTAATTACGGACAGTTATTTTATAGTCGTAATCTGCCTGTCTTTGGCCTGATACATAGCTTGCCTGCCCGGTCCTGTTCTCAACATTCGCCCACAGGCTAAAACTTGAATCAATCGGAGTATGCCAGCCGCCGCCAGCGTCCTTAACAGGCGTTCCCTTAGTTTTAAATGTTACCCTGGTATTTAGTTTGGCTACCATACTCGGCGGTAAGGTTTAAGGGTTAATTTGAGAATAGGGGATAGTTCAGGCATTGCCTTTCCGCTGTCAATATCTCCCCGGTTTTCATATAGGTACACGATCTGCTGTAGTATCGCTGTTTTAAAGTTTGGCGGTAAGTCTGCAGCAGCGTACCCGGCAACGTATTCAGCCTTTAAGTATTCGTAACAAGGCGTTTTGATCGTTTTAAAATCAAGGCCTTGCAAAATGTAGTCCGTTGTTTCAGTCAATGTATTCCCGTCCTCATCTTTCAATGAAGTAAAAGAAGTGACAGGGGCATACGGCAAAGAAATTCCGCCAAGTGAATTATTTAATTCAGCGGTTACGGTTTTAGGCATCAAGGACGTATTGAGATAGCCCTCACAAAGCGCCGTTGCGGTCTTCATGAGTTCTTCTATCAAATCGTCTTCCTCTGTAATATCCAGCTCTATTTTGCACCAGTTTTTCGCTTCTTCAAGCGTAACGGGATAGGTGGTACTTACATCGGAGTATTTAACGTCTAAAACGAAATTATCTTTTACCATTATTTCTTTTTACCGGTTTCTTTTTTCTCTTTTACTTCCTTAGCCACGCCTAGGGTAATTAAATACGCCTCATTAGGGTGGTTTTCGGTTTGTGTACCTGCTTTAAATTCCAGGTGATCCTTTAAAAATTCGATTTTCATATTCGTAAAATTTAAAAAGCCCCGACCATAATCGGGCAGGGCTTTTAATTCGTAAACAACACAGATTTAAAACAGCAGGTATGATTTGAAACTTGCCGACATAGTGCCGGTACCCGTCCAGCTTACCCTGTAATAGTAGTATCTTTTTGTAGTTGAAATAAAGTAGTTGTTTGTTGCATCTGTTGCGGTTGTAGCCGTTTCGCAGGCCGTCCAGTTTGTGCCATCCATTGATCCCTGAAGCGATATAGACCCGCCAACGGTACCGGATATTTTCGTTACAATAACATGAGCGTTTACGGTCGCACCATAAAACCAGTTTTTTACTGTTTTTGAATAGGTTGACTTAGTGCCGGCATTTGTTACTGTATCAAGTGAATTACCGTAGCTGGTTGTTGTTAACAGTTGCGGGGCCTGTTGCGCCTTAACTGAAAACGAAAACGCAACGATTGCAAATAAGAAAAGTAATTTTTTCATTTTTTATGAGTTTTGTAAGGGGCGGAGTTGCCCGCCCCGTTGGTTATTTAATTAAACTGTTCCTTTGATGAAGAAATCAGGACCGTAAACCGGTAATGTTGCGGTTTCTTCAATACGGACAGTGATCTTATTCTTTGTAACGTTATCAGAATCCTGCTCAAAGAATTCAATTCTCATTGATTCCTGAGTAAGGAATTGAGCGCCCATATTGAAATCACCCAGGCAGTAATCACCGGAAGTTAAAGCGGTTGTTTTATAAACCGGTACGCCGGAAATATAAAGCTGACCATTTACGAACGTTACGTTGAACGGTAAATCAAACTCACCCGAACCGCCTGCTTTATTCAGGAAAAAGCCATGGTAATCAACCGGGCGTAAAAGGATAGCTGAACAATCCCTTTCGTTTGTATCTTCCAAAAGTGCCAGGTCGTTGATAATTTTTTCGATCAGTGTCGCTCCGGTTCCTGCAGATGCAGTGAAGTTGCCTGATACCAAAATACCTTTCATGTCAGGGCTGGCACCTGTACCGTAAAGGATGTTACGGTCTTCCTCTTTCATCAGCTTTTCAACCAAACGGCTTTGCAGGAAAGATGACATACCAGGCACGTTTAACAGCGCCTTGCGGGTAATCCTTTCGTAACCAGCAATGGTTTCGATCTTTACTGAAGTTTCTACCAAATCCTCATCAGTATGAGATTTTGCGGCACCTTCAGCAACGGTTGCAACACCGCCTTCACCGTTACCGTTCTGTTTCATAAAGTAGAAATCAGTACCAGGGCCAACAGGACCACCTGGAACAATTTCTCTCATGTGAAGCTTACGCTTTGGCGCTTCTACAATTCCCTGCCTGTATTGCGCTCCCCATACGGTTGTACCGGTTACGTTTGCAGTAGAGATGTCACCAACAGTTTTCAGATCCAGGTCAATGGAAATATTGCTAAATCCTTTTTCTTTACGACCCATCTTTGCAAAATCGTCTGTCTTTTCTTCCAAGGCAGAGCGGAAAACTTCATCAAAGCTTTTGACCTGCTTTTGTCCTCCGCCGGTTTGCTTAAACTTAATTTCAAACGCTTCCCCCTGTTCGGTTAAGGCTTTGATATCAGAAAGCACTTTGGCAAAGTCAAAACCCTTCATTTCGGCAGGGATAAGACCTTTTACTTCTGTTATAGAATCGTTTACAGCTTTTAACTGCAATGCAACCTCATCTTTAGCCGCTTTGGTAGCCGCTTCGGCTGCTTTGGTTTCTAATGCTGCTTTGGTTTCATCCAATTTCTGCAGCAACTCTTTTTGATCCATATTAATTAGGAATTAATTGTTTATTGAATATTGTTAGTGCTTCGCTCCACTGTTTCAATTCGTCCGGCTTCGGTGCCTCTTCAGCGGCCTTAGTGGTTAAAATATCAAACTGGGTTTTTAGCTGTGTTAAGTAAATTTCCAGGCTGTCAAAAATGTCCTCATTCTCATACTTTCCATTTCGTAAAGCCTTAATAGTTGAATCCATTTTTTTAAATACATCCTCTTTAGTCAATGACTTTGAGGAAATATTTCCGGCAAGTTCATTGGCTCCCCATGTTACACTAGAACCTTCCCATAACTTCACTTCTATAATCTCCCTGTGGGTGCGGTTTCCAGCCGTATCAAATACGTCTTTACTTTGCAGGGTCTGAAACCCGACACTATTTTCATCCACAACCCCGTCCAAATGGAGCCTGATTGCATCCCGGCCGTAACTGGTTTTTGAAATAGTGCTTTTGTATCTCAGCCCGTAGCTGTCCTGTGTAAGAACTAAATTGCTGTTTTTTGTACCGGATAAAGGCCGCCATGAATCATGCTGCCATAAATGCTTTATCCTGGTGTAGTTTTCCTGCAATGTTTTGGTATAAGCGCCCGGTAGAATTATATCCCCGTCACTGTCTGTATTACCGAAAACAGAAAAATAACCCTCAATGATACCGGCTGCCTCATCCACGTTTATAACAGCGTCCTTAGTACTTGTTAGAACGCCTTTATATTCCATGCCTTTTATCATTGAAATAATCTTTACACAAATCTAAATTATTTGCAACAAGGTTGCATTTATTGGAATAAAGTTTATACATTTGTCTACATGAAAAAACCGGATAATAACAAACCATTTCCTTTAAGACTTGGAGACTTAAAGCCTTTTCTTCAGCAACAGGCAGTTAGTGAAAACAGGAGCTTATCTAATTTGATTAAATCGGTATTGCTTGATTATAAAAAGAAAAAACAGGCATGAAAAACACCTTATACCAACAATCCTACAAATGCTCTGCAAATCACATAACAAAACATTATATTTGGAGTAGTGATTTAAAGAAAGCAAAACACGTTTGCCATTGCGGGGAGAAATTAACCGTTGCAAATATTCACATTGAAAATGCCGGGCAGTTTACGGCAATCAGAACGGAAACGAAAAATAGGTAATTATGTTTGCAGAATTTATTAACGGAGAATTTTTTATTGCGTTTGTTCGCCAAGTGGTTTGTTTAATTAAAAATAGGTAATTTGAAATAGCGGCGGCATAGTGGTTGATTATTCCTGAAGTACAAAGGGTAAAAATAGTCTTCAAACACCGCTTTTTTATTTTTAAATAATTAAATTTCTAAGGTTGTGCGTATATCGAGCCACCGAGAACGCTCACTAAGCAGCTTTAAACGGCTGCTTTTTTACTTTGCTCATAAACCAGTTTACCGTTCTCCTTTATCGGTTCAAACCCAACACAACAACGGCAGTTACAAATATTCCCAGCAGTTGCCCCGTGCTTTCTATCCCCCGGCTGGTTCATTATCTGCCCGTCAACATTAAAAGCATCGTCATACCCGATTGTTTGGCCGTTCATGGTTAAGTGATCGTATTTATCCCGGGGTTTGCGCCTGGTTCTGTCATCCTGTGCTGAAATCCAAATCTTATTTAGCTTTAACCCTGTCGTTTTAACTGAAAACATTGCGCCCTGGTTTGCAGCTGTAACGGTTTCTGTTCGGGCAATTAAACGGGCACGGCTCGATGTGAACCCGGTCGAAGTAATTTCATTGGTTATCTCGGTGAATGATTTGCCGGCAGCATAGGCGCTAATCAATATATCCCTTATCTTTTCCCGGGTGAATGTCGTAATATCCTCAACTGTATTCAGCAGGTCCGTAAGAAAGTAATTATTCATTAGCCGGGTCATAAGCTCATTAAACCCTATCGGCATTCGTGCTTTTTCTTTTCTAAGGTAAACAAGATGCTTTGCCCCATACACAATACCGGCATCTAAATAAAGGCCTTTGAGTAGCTTGTAAAGTTGTTCAGATGAAACTTTGGTGAGTGCCGTGTTATCATCATAGCCTGCCTGTTTTGCTGCGATAAACTGCTGTACCTGGGCTTTGAGTGCTTTGTTTATTTTCGGGGCAAAATGCGCTTCCCTGCTCTTTTGGAACTTGTGGAAGGTGCGCCATATATCTGTAAGTTGTTCAGGTGTCATTATTTTTTCTGAATTCACTTTTAATCTGCATTGCAAGCATCCCGCAAGTTGCGCCAAGTATGTAACCAGAAAAAGCGCTATAACTATGAAACTCTTTGAATTTGTAACTTAAAATAAACAAACATGATGTGCAAAGTATAATCATTGCTAAATAAAATATACCTGCTTTTTTATTATCTTTCATAAATCCTTTTTTAAATAACAAGGTTCACACAATTTAACCGGCTTTTTCTGATCAACCTTTTCCCCGCAAACAAATATTGATAACTGATACTGAACCCCGTAAATAGTTTCTTTGCAGTTCTTGCAAACGGACATATCAGGGCCTTGTTTATCCCATTGCGTTGTTATCGATATTTCTGTCGGGTTATCCAGTTGTTCTATTTTTTCTTTAATACCCGGTAAGATAATGTTTTTCTCCTTTTCTCTGAAATATTTTGCCTGACTTTCCATTATAGCACAATTAGGCCACCTTTGGATATACTGTGTAATTATACTGTTCACTTTCCTTTCTGTTCTAAAGTCCATAACTAGCTTCAGTAGTTTTTACGGTGTGTTATAATCCCCTGTATTTGGTAACGGTAAACCCTCATCCTCTAAAAGCGTATATCCTGACTTAATAAATATTTTATCAATGTTCGGATCTTCCGGTATTCCCAGTTTAAAGGCGGAAAGTATTTGGCTAGGAATCATAATCGGCAGGGCGGAAAATGCGTCCGCCATTTCCTTCATGTTTATTTGCAGTTCCGGCACCTCGGAAGTATCGTATTCAATACAGTACTTTTTACGGGGAAATTCGGCATCTAATCCCATAGAAAGGCTATCCCTTATGCGGCGGAGTAGGGGAATAACAGCATTGGTATAAAGGCCAACCCTTGCGCTCTTATCGCTTACCTCTGAACCGGTAGCATCGTTATTCATTAGCCTGTCGGATATGCAGAAAACGTTGCAAAGCTTCTTAAAATCAATCTTTGCCAGGTCGGCAACTTCCATATCAGCAAGTTTTAAACCTAGCTCAATATATCCGAGGTCGCCGCCAGCGCTGTACGGCATACCCTTGTTATTCAAATTGGAAAAGTAGTCGTAAAGATCCTTTTTTCTCCTGCCGGCATTTTCCGTTATTTCTGCATAATCCCCCTTTTCAAATAAGATACCAGGGATTCCGCCGTTCTGCAGTTGTGCTGTTGTTACGTCCATATTACTATCAACCCGTACAAGGCGTTTAGATAGCACTTTTAAAGGAGATAAGCCACGCAATTCTTCGCCTGTTGCGCCTAGTATCGGGTTAAAGTATTTACTATGAATAACCTCCGCAGGTGGTATGTTATCCATTATTATCTGCCCGTTATCGACGTACTGGTAAGCCAAGATTTTACGGGGATATCCGGTTGTTACTTTGATGTTCACATTTTGCGGAGCCATGTAAAACAGTCTTACCTTACCCTCGTTAGGCCCTTTTTCCGGTTTAAACTTCCACGCCAACCATTCGCCCTGCATAAGCATTGTTGCGCACTTCGCATAGGTAGATTCAAACTTACTCATCCCTTCAAATGGCTGTTCCAGCAACATTGCCAGTTCGTCATTTTCCGGGGCATCAGTTAGTTTTCCGTCCGCTCCCTTTATGTAGGCATAGAAAGGAATTGAGGCCGCTGTTGTGGATATTAAATTTATGATTGAGTAAATGTCATCTGTTGTGCAATACCTGGTTGCATTGTCAAGGGTTTTCCAAGATGGGTATTGAGTAATGGAATTACCGAAATTATTTACCATCATTCGGTTTTGCTGCATCATTGAATTTAACTGAGATTCCAGCTGTTTAACCCTGTCGGATTTGCCAAATGAGAATAGATCTCTTATACCCATTTCATGAATGTTTTACCAAAGATATATTTTTTGCAACAATGTTGCAAATATTATCCAATGTACTGTCTTTTTGGTTTAAAGTGGAACCACATTCTCATCATTAAAGCATCTGAAAAGTCAGGAGACCGGCCAATAACTTCTTTTACCTTATCCTTTGGTACAATTTGCTTTTTGCCATCCTTATCCATGTTATACTGCTTAACCTGTTCCATTTCCTGAACAATGGCCTCTTTCATGGTTGCATCTTTGCAGTTTATGTAAATAGCCCCGTTATTAATGAGCTCGGCTAACTTAAAATAACACTGGCTTTTGAGATTAGTAAAGTTTTCTTTTGGCCTTTCCCCGTTAATTGTCGGAGCGTCCGGGCTAGGTAATGGCATTGAATTATTTACAAATCCCTTGCATTTAAGGATATCAACAACGCCGCCGCCAACTCCGTCCTCATCTGCAATGGTTTGGCTATTAGGAATATTAAACTGAGTTTGCATAGCCCTAACAACATCCGCAACCTCTGTAACAGATTTTCCGTAATACTGATAAATAGCAATACACCTCAATCCATCCCAAATGCAAATGACAGATGTATCTTTACCGAACCTGGCAACATCTATCGTCATGTACTTATCACCCGTTGGTACATAGTCAGCGGTAAAGCAGTCTAGTATTTTGTCGTATTCAATCAGTGTAGCAGGATCATCGTCATACTCCCAATTACCGTATAAAAGGCGCTGCTTACTTGCCTCATCCAACTTTTTCAGGTTTTCAATGTAACTCCCGTCAATGTCTGGGTTATCGGTCACAAATGACTGTATAAACCTCCTGTAAGGCAGTATTGTGCCGTTTTTAGACGGTTTATAGAAATCGTTGTAAAGAAACCCCTTTGAAGGGTTGCAGGTCATTAATAGCTTTGGAAGTATCTTGTATTTGGTGATATTGTGCCTCATCCTACTAGCAACGACGTTCTTTGCTTTTGCTGTAACCTGGTTTGCCTCATCAATAAAGGCTCCGGTTATTTCAAGTGATCCCAACTCATCGAAATCAGGATCAGACGGGTAAAACCCTAAATCTTTCATTAAAATAACCGATTCATTAGGAAAAATTATTGAGTTTGGGTATTCTTTATGGTGTGCTGAAGTTATTTCAAAATCTCGGTTAACAGAAAGCCCCTGTATTTTGGCCATTTTAAGAAAGGAGATATAAGTAGTCTCCTTTAGTGTTTTCATGGAAGATCTGCCCATTATCCAGCGTGATTCAGGGTATTTTAAACTAAACTTGGTTAAGAAGTAATTACCGAGTATTGATTTACCACCACCCGCAGCCCCGCCAAAAAGGATTTCAGTCGTTTCTTTGTCTTCCAGGTAGTCAAGCGCCTGCGTCTGTTTCAGGTTTAGCTTCATAGGTTCTTATTTCGTTCCACGTGATTGATCCTTCGACCTTAGCCTGCACTTCGGTAGGTATAAGCTTGGCGGCTATTATGTAAAAGTCTTTTGGGTATTTTTTGGCAAAAGCTATCAGGTTGTGTTGTTTATCGAGCTGCAGTTCATTAAACACAGAAAGGACAGTTTCTTTTACTGTCCTGGTTAACTTATTTGGCCCCCGTCCGGATGCGGCTTTATTGCCCGGCTTAAATAGCTTTTTTGCCATTCGTTCCTTTTCGTATTCTTCGTACCAAAATTACATATTTGCAACAACATTGCAAATTTTATTACGGGGTCTTGGTTATAGTGGGGTTAGGGGGTGGGGGTAATGGTTGCCAAAGTTTAGCAGAAAAGCAAATGCCGGGCAATACAAATTCATGTTCTCCGAAATTATATCCTAAATATTTACCTCCGTACACTTTCCCATTATAATCACTTCCCGGTCTGCTATCTACAATAAAGGCAACACTTTGCTGAAGTTCAGGGGCTTTGTCTTCCACGTTAATCCACCCATCTGCCCTATCCTCTACAAGTGCAGGGGATTCGGCAGGGTATTCTACAATTTCACGTACATCATAAGTTTTATAACTTTGGTTATGACCATATAGGCTTAGTTCACCCAATGGCTCACAAACGCTTTTTACACATTGCGGATTTCCGTAACCTGGGCATCCTGAGTCGCTGCTCATGTAAACAACACATCCTTTTGTTAATTTTTTTTCTGTATTCATAACTGTATTTGTTTTATTGGTGAGGGGTTAGGAGCAATTCGTTCACTATTTTTACTTCATACTTTTCTATAATCATCTCAACTGTAACTGGATTACCTTCAATATCCAGTATATCATATTTCTTATTACAGTATTGATATTTTTCCCATTTATTATTTAAGTGCCTTTTAAACGCAATCTCAAAAACAGATTCAGGATGAACATCTATATTTAATGTACCATTAGAGTAAGCTGGTGAATAACACTTGTATTTTACAGCATTGTCTTTAAATATTCGTTCAAGGTTATTCCATTCATAATTTTGTTTCACCTGCTTTATTTTCTCCAGTATCTTCCCCCGCTTCACCGGATCTGTTTGGCGGCGGTTACTGCCGGCCTTGTTCACTGCAATATATTTTATCGTTATAATTATTAGTCCACGTTGCAACCATGCCCAGGGTGAAACGGTGCTGATTTTATTAGCGCTCGCTGGACTGTGATGTCAGGCATGTTACGGGTTAATTTTACCGTCTCCGATACTGATTCCGACAGAGCCTTTGATCTGTTCATAAAGTTGCATTTGTTGGTTATGTAAAGTATAGTTTTTTAAAATGTAATCGCATGCTTCAGGATCACGATGTTCAGCCAGTACCAGCAATGATTTAAAAATAACATTCGGTATCAATGGTTTTTCATCCGTTCCGATTGCTTTATGATTAAACAGCGTTGTTTTCATTTCTTGCCTTTATTTCAATACCCTTTAATATAGTATAAAACATGGATGTTTTCGGTGTAAACCCCAAACTTTTTAGCGAGTAATCGTTTCGTAATATTGCAATGGCAATTCTTTTATACGAAGGAACCATATCAGAAATTTCATTTGGCGCTTCATCCGGTATTCCGTCATGATAGCAACGCTGCTCCCATGTTTTGATATAATTCTCTATACGTGTCCTCATAATTTTTGATATGCTTTGTTGTCTTTGGTAAATTTGTCGAGCAAAAAGTTGATTTCCTAATTATAAGCTTCATCTCCTTTAATGCTTTGCATTAGTTGATCTTCTGGAGCAAATCCATAGCCAAAA
>Ga0209174_10003256_pt1 | contig 10359 bp, 7 predicted proteins | sample JI91814BDNA_FD_187505 | JGI IMG/M metagenome (GOLD analysis project Ga0209174, IMG submission 187505) | Wastewater effluent complex algal communities from Wisconsin, to seasonally profile nutrient transformation and Carbon sequestration -... | ecosystem: Engineered > WWTP > Effluent > Algae...
CGATCTATTGAACCTGCTCAACAACATCACCATCCCGGTGCTGATGCTCGACGGCGAGCTGCGCATCCGCCAGTTCACCCCGATCGCCGAGCGCCTGATGAACGTGCGCGCCTCCGATGTCGGCCGGCCGATCGGCGAGATCCGGCTGGGGCTGAGCCTGGATGATCTGGAGCCGCTCCTGCGGGAGGTCATCGCGACCCTGACCTCCAAGGAGCTGGAGGTGCAGGACCAGGCGGGTCGCTGGTACCTGCTGCGCGCCCGGCCCTACCGCACCGCGCACAACAAGATCCAGGGCGTGGTGCTGGTGCTGGTCGACATCGACCAGATCCGCAAGAGTCAGCAGCAGGTGGTCGCCGCGCGCGACTTCGCGCAGTCGGTGATCACCGGCGCCCAGGTGCCGCTGGCGGCGCTGTCGCGTGAGCTGCTGATCAAGCTGGCCAACCGCGCCTTCTTCGAGCTGTGCGGCCTGAGCGCCGAGGAGGTCGCGGGTCGCCCGTTCCGCGAGCTGGCGGTGCGGCAGTGGAACCTGCAGCAGGCGCGGTCCCTGCTGGAGAGCCTGTACAGCGCCCAGGCCAGCGGCCGGGACGACTTCGAGCTGGAGCATGAGCTCGAAGGGCCGAGCCCCCAGGTCATCCGCGTCAACGTCCGCGCCCTCCTGTCGGCCAGCGAGCCGATCATCCTTATCGCGCTGCAGGACATCACCGCGCACCGCCAGGCCGAGCGGGTCCTGCAGCAAGAGAAGGAGCGGCTGGAGGGGCGGGTCCTTTTGACCGAGCGGGCCCTCGACCGCACCCAGGAAGAGCTGCGCTCGCTGGCGGTCAGTCTGTTCACGGCGCAGGAAGAGGAGCGGCGACGCGTCTCCCGCGAGCTGCACGAAGATCTGGCGCAGAAGCTGGCGCTGATCGACGTGAACACCATCCGGCTGCAGCAGGGACTGACCGAGCTGTCGCCCGGGGTGCGCGGCCAGATGGACGAGCTGCGGCGGCAGATAAGCAACCTGTCGAACGACCTGCGACGCATCGCCTACCAGCTTCATCCGACGATCCTCGACGACCTCGGAGTGGGCTTCGCGCTCAAGGAGCTGTGCGCGGAGTTCAGCCAGCGCGAAGGCTTCCCGGTGCAGTTCAGCGGCGACACGACGATCAGCGTCGCGCCGATAATCGGCGGCTCGCTGTATCGGATCACCCAGGAAGCGCTGCGCAACATCGCCAAGCACGCTGGCAAGACAGCGGTGCGGGTGCAGCTCAGAGCCGTACGCGATGAGCTGAGTCTGAAGATTCGCGACCAAGGAAGCGGCTTCGAACCGGAGGAGGCACGCGGTCGCGGTGGAATGGGAATCCTCAACATGGAAGAGCGAACGCGCCTCATCAACGGCAGCTTCAGCTTGAAGGCGCAACCAGGTAAAGGTGTCGCCGTCCTGGTGCGTGTTCCGCTCTCACAAGGCCGGGCGCGGTGAGCCGTGCCTGAGGAAAAAATAAAGTGCCCCATGCAGCGACCAAAGATCCTCCTAGCCGACGATCACACCCTGTTACTCGACGGGATGTGCAAGCTTTTAGAAAATGACTTCACGCTGATTGGCAGCGTGACCAACGGCCGCGAGCTGCTGACGGAGGCCGAGCGGCTGGCGCCGGACGTGATCCTGCTCGATATCTCGATGCCGCTCCTCAACGGTCTCGATGCGGCGCGCCAGCTCAAGCAGCGCGGGGTGCGCGCCAAGCTGGTGTTTGTCACCATGCACAGCGGCACCGACTACGTGAGAGAGGCGTTCCGCGCGGGCGCCTCGGCCTATGTCCTCAAGCAGGCCGCCGCCGCCGAGCTCGTGGGGGCGGTTCACGAGGTGCTGCGCGGCAACACCTATGTCTCTCCGCTGATCAACAAGGATGTCCTCGCCACGCTGAACAGTCCCCGGCAGCCGGTCTCCGGACGCGGCAGCGGGGAGCTCACCCTGCGCCAGCGCGAGGTCCTGCAGCTCGTCGCCGAAGGGCACGCCGCCAAGTCGGTCGCCGACCTCCTGCACATCTCGCAGAAGACGGTCGAGTTCCACAAGGCGAGCATGATGCGCCAGCTCGGCCTGCGCTCCTCGGCGGAGCTTATCCGCTACGCCATCAATCACGGGCTGGTCGAGAAGCAGTAGCCCCTGCCGGCGGCCGCGGACGTGCGGTCGCCGGCGCGAAGACCCTCACAGCGCTCCCCGCGATGCGGACCGCGCGGCCCGGCCGTGCGGTCTTGGCGACGGCTCCATTCGCCACGTAAATTGGCAGTCCCGCATTTTTCCTAGTGGCCGGCATTGTAAGTGCTTGTCATTGTTGCCTTTGACTCGACTGAGGGGAGGCGGGACGGTAGCAGTGCGCCCGGTCTTCTGCTCGATCGACATGGACGTAAGCGGGTACGGCACCCGGCGGTGCTGTCACCAACTGGCAACCACTGCCAACGACAGATCCAAAAGGAGATTCCGATGGCTACTTCAACGCAGAACACCGGTAGCACCAGCCACCGCGGCTTCGCCGCCATGGACGAAGAGCGGCAGCGCGAGATCGCCAGCATGGGCGGCAAGGCGGCCCACGCCAGCGGCCGCGCCCACGAGTTCACCCCCGAGGAGGCCCGCGAGGCCGGCCGCAAGGGCGGCGAGGCCAGCCACGGCGGCCACGGCGGCCAGACCGCGAAGTCGGGCGGCGGCCGCTCCTCCGAAGAGGGCGAGGGCCGCGGCGTGCAGAGCGCCGGCGGCCAGAGCGCCGGTGGCCAGAGCGCCGGTGGCCAGCAGGCCGGCTCCAGCCACCGCGGCTTTGCGGCGATGGATGAGGGGAAGCAGCGCGAGATCGCCAGCATGGGCGGCAAGGCGGCCCACGCCAGCGGCCACGCCCACGAGTTCACCCCGGAAGAGGCGCGCGAGGCCGGTCGCAAGGGCGGCGAGGCCAGCCACGGTGGGCAGGCGATGCGCACCGGCGGCAACCAACCCGGCACCGGCCGTGGCAGCGGGACTCACTTCGCCGGCACCCAGGGAGGCGCGGACAAGTCTGGCGCGGTCAACCGGCGCTGAGCCCAAGCAAGCGCTCGCCTACGAGCTCTCGCTCTGCGGAGCGGAGCTCGCTTTTTTCTGAGGCTGGGACCGCCGAGGGCTCAGCTGCAAATCCCATAAAGACCATAAAAGCCGGTGCTTTCCCTAGTGGTCGACGAGGGACGACTTGCTATTTTTCACTTGGGCCCTCTCTTCAAAGTGCTGATTCAGCAGCGTCTCCGATTGTTCACGCCTGACCCCCGGTAGCAGACAGGCGCCAGGCAGATTGCTGCATACAGCTCAGCGTTAAAAGAGGAGCGTCATCATGGCACAGCGTCAATCCGCACAGGGCCCTTACCAAGGACAGGGTAAATTCCAGCAGGGCCGCGCCGCCGAGCACCGCGGCCAGCAGAGCCGCGAGCACGAGCCGCGCCGCGGCAGCGAGCGCGGCAACTACGGCGGCTACGGTCGCGGGGAGGGACCGGCAGCGGACCGCGGCGATAGACCGCAGCGCGGCGCCCAGGAAGTCAGCTCGTCCAACTCCTGGTACCAGGGCCAGGGCGGCCCGCAGCGCGAAAGTACGCAAGGCGGCTACGGTCGGCAGGGCGGCTATGGACAAAGTGGATACGGAAGCCAGGAAGGCGGCTACGGTCCACAGGGCGGCTATGGCCACGGCGGCTATGATCCACAGGGCGGCTATGGCCACGGCAGCTATGGCCAGCAAGGCGACTATGGCTATGGCGGCTATGGTCCGCAGGGCGGCTATGGTCACAGCGGCTATGGTCCGCAGGGCGGCTATGGTCAGCAAGGCGGCTACGGCGGCTATGGTCCGCAAGGCGGCTATGGTCACGGCGGCTACGGTCCGCAGGCCGGTCGCGAGCAGCAGAGCAGCTACGGTCACCTGGGCGGCCACTACCACCACAGCGGCCCGGGCCACCACTACATCGGCCCGGGTGCGCACGGCGGCTCCGGCCCCAGTCGCCAGGAGTACTCCGGGCAGGGCAGCCAGGGCGGGCGCGCTGGCGCGCAGCGCGATTTCGCTGACTGGAACCAGCGCAGCGGGTGGAACCCGGGCGGCACAAGCCAGGACAGCAGCGCCAGGGGGGCGGAGCCCGGGACAGCTCCGAAGCGCGGCCGCGGCCCCAAGGGCTACAAGCGCTCGGACGAGCGGATCCGGGAGGACGTGTGCGATCGCCTGGGCGGCCAGGGAGAGGTCGACGTCAGTGAGGTCGAGGTGCAGGTCAAAGAGGGCAGAGTGACCCTGACCGGCACGGTCAGCAACCAGCGGGACAAGCGCCACCTGGAGGACCTCTCCGAGGCCGTGCAGGGCGTCCAGGAAGTCGTTAACCAGCTGCGCATCTACCGCGGTGACGCGCAGCGCGGCGGCGCCAGCGCGACCGTCGGCAGCGAGGACAAGCTCGGCTCGACCGGCCACGGCCAGCGCGCCGAGTCCGCCGAGAACCGCGGCTCCCCGGCGCCCACGCAGACCACGCGCCCCGCCGGCAAGACGCAGGCCCGGCGCGCCTAGGCGGCTCGATCGGCCCTCAGCCCGCGCCGGGCGGAGCGCGCGGCGGCTCGTTCAGACCAGGAAGTGCTTGAAGCAGCGGTTGATGGCGTGCGAGTTGGCGCGGTCGCGCTCGAACGCCAGCACCGTCGCCCCAAGGGCGTGGCGGGCCTCGATGCCGGCCCCGCTGGCGAACGTCGAGTCGCCTCTGGACAGCGGCTCGACCAGCGAGTCGACCTTCTGCTGATCCTCTTCGGTGAACGTGGCGAGCTGGCTGTAGGACTTGTCGCCCAGCACCTTGAGCGGCTGCTTGAGCAGGATCTCCGCCGCCAGCTGCGCCGACTTCACCAGCTCCCCGACCTCGATGCGGGCGAAGTCGACGCGGGTACGGCCGAACCTGAACGCCACGTGCGTATCGGCCGGGCGCAGCGCGGTGAACCGCTCCTCGATCTCGTCGGCGAGCTCCTTGTGCCCCTGCCCGAGCAGGCGCAGGCCGGCGATGTTCAGGGCGTTGCGCACGTACGAGACCGGGTGCGGCTCCGGCTCGTCTCGCACCCCGCCGTCGGGGCCCGGCCGCAGGCGCCACATGCCGCCGGTGCCAAAGCCGATGATCTGCTGCAGGCCAACGATCGTCGCGCCGCCGCAGTTGATAAGGCCCATCATGTCGCCCTGCGACTCGTTGGCCCACCCCTTCCACAGCGCCGCCAGGAAGTCGCCGCCGGAGTACTTGATCGACCGCCCATGCCCGTACGGAGTCAGGTCAAAGTCGATGTCGGGGATCTTGACCTCGCCGTCCTGCACCGCCTTGCGCATGCGATCGCCGAGCGCCGTCTCCAGCTCGGTGTCCAGGCCCTTGATCGTCGCGTACAGGTCGTGCCCGATCTCGTGCGGGAGGGCCAGCCACTGCCAGACGTTGGCAAACGCCGAGTGCGGCAGGTTGATGATGGCAAACGGCCGGTCAAGGTCCGGCGGGTGGGTGAAGTACGCGCTCAGGCCGCCCTCGCCGCCGTAGACGAGCGGGATCACATCGGCCGCGTAGGCGACGTTCTGGTTTGGCACCTGCGCAAGGAAGCGGGCAAAGATGTTGCTCACAATATGGTCGGCGGCGCGCAGCTCCACCGCGATGACTCCGGTGTAGCGCTGCAGCACCGCGGCGCTGTAACGCTCCCACAGCGCGACGAGCTCGGACAGCTCGTCGGGGGCCTCCTTACGGTACAGGGCGAACGCCTTGTCAAAGAAGATCGACAGCTGGTGCAGCGCCTTCTCATACTTGGCCAGGCCCGGGGTCATGCGCGCCAGGCGCAGGACCTGCTCGACCTCGCTCAGGCTGACCGAGACCATGCGCTGATTGTCGACGAGCATTTCCTTCCATGTGTCCGACTTCAGCAGAAGAGAATTCAGATGTTTCATCGGGACTCCTGTTGGCACTTTTGTCCTGCGGATTCAGCCTGGGGTGCAAATCGATTCCGGTGCGCGCCGTGGCCTGACTCTTCAGTCTAACTTTACCATCCCGCACGGACACCCGCGGGGCAAACCGCGGGCTGACCAAGACGGCCCGCGCCGAAACCGGCGACTTTGCAGTATAGTACGGGGCCATGTACGCGATTCCCAGGCCCTGCGCGGCCGCCCACCGCAGCGCCGCGCTGCTGCTCGGGCTGTGCGCGCTGCTCGCCGGCCCGCTGTGGCCACGACCCGCCGCGGCGCACCAGTCGAGCGTCGTGTACAGCGACATCGCCGTCGCCGGCCGCCAGGTCGAGATCACCCTGCAGGTCACCAACAGCGACCTGTATCAGGCGCTGGGCCTCACCAAGGAGCGGCCGGTCACCCTGCAGGAGGCGCGGGACGGCGCGGGACGCCTTGGCGCCTACCTCATGTCGCAGGTAACTGTCGAGAACCACGGCCACCCCTGCCCGGGCGAGGCCGACGAGCCGGACTTCCTCGACAAGGGCGGCAGCTTCTTCTTCATCCAGCGGCTGCACTACCGCTGCCTGCGCAGCCTCGAAGAGGCCGAGATCACCTACAACCTGCTGTTCGACATCGACCCGCGCCACCAGGGCCTGGCCCACGTGCGCGCCTTCGGCGGCGAGAGCGAGCACGTCTTCCGCAGCCAGAGCCGCACCCTGCACCTGGGGCACCCGCTGGGCGTCCTGGACAACGTGCGCGACTACCTGCAGCTCGGCGTCGAGCACATCTTCACCGGCTACGACCACCTGGCCTTCCTCTTCGGCCTGCTCATCATCGCCGCGGCGGTCGGCGCGACCCCGCCGGGCGGGCCGGCAGGCAAAAGCGGCATGCGGCGCGGCCTGGGCTACGTCATGCGCATCGTCACCGCGTTCACCATCGCCCACTCGGTGACGCTGTGCGCCTCGGCGCTCGGCTGGGTCGCCCTGCCCTCGCGGCTGGTCGAAAGCTTCATCGCGGTGTCGATCGGCTATGTCGCCCTGGAGAACATCCTGCGGCCCGAGCCGCGGCACCGGTTCCTGCTCACGTTCTCGTTCGGGCTGATGCACGGGTTCGGGTTCGCCTCGGTGCTCAAGGAGGTCGGCCTGCCCAAGGCGGGCCTTCTGTGGTCCCTCCTGTCGTTCAACCTCGGCGTCGAGCTCGGGCAGCTGGCGGTGGTGGTGCTCGGCTTCCCGGTGCTCTTCCTGCTCGCCCGCCACGGCCCGGCCGCAGGCCCGCCGGCCGCCCCGGCGCCGCGGCGCGCCCCGCCGACCCGCCGCGGCCCGCCGTTCCAGCCCCTGGAGCTGCTGCTGCTGGCGGTGCTCCTCGGGCTGTGCGTGTTGCTGTTCGTCCGCTTCAACCTGCCGCTGTTCACCGTGTGCCTGGTCGCGCTGGGCCTGCCGGCGGCGCTGCTGCTCCTGGTGCCGCGCTACGGCTACGACCGCTGCGTGCGCATCGGCACCTCGGCGGTGCTGCTCTGCCTCTCGCTGCTGTGGTTCTTCGAGCGGGTGAGCGGGCGCACGCTGCTCGGCGGCTGGCTCGGCTAGGTCGGCCCGGCGGGCGCCGCACTTACCGGAGCACGGGCAGCCGGCGCACCGAGGGCGCGGCGGGCTCGCTGGCCGGTGGCGCGATGGGGGCCTGACCGCGACGCTTGCCGCCGGGCACCGAGCGCAGTGCGGACGGCCCCGACGACTCGCCGCCAGCCGGGCGCACCGGATAGATCGAGTCGAGGTAGGGGCGCAGAAACTCCAGCCGCTCGCGGCGCACCTGCCGGCGGTCGTAGTCGCGCAGCAGCGCCCCTGCAACCTGCCGCGGCTCGGCCGCAAGGGCTGTGGTGAGGTAGGTAAACAGGAGCTGATAGCGCCGTGCCAGGGCGAACTCGTGGGTCTGGCGGGTGGTCGCGTACAGCCAGTCGGCAAACCGCGCAAAGGCGGCGAACGGCGACGGCGCGGCGAGCAGCAGCTGCATCGCCAGGACGAAGTCGCCGCTGTTGTAATAAAGGTCGAAGTAGCGCGCGAAACGCTTCATCTGCTGCATGACGGCAAACGGCACCGCATCGGTCTGCAGGATCTCGTACGGGGGCCGCGGACTGAAGCAGAGCCCGGCCGGCCCGGTGTGGCGGATGATCGGCGTGCCGCGCAGGCGCTTGAGGAACCCGAGCTGAATCTCGCCCGGGGACAGCGCGATGAGGCGATCAAAGCCGGCGGCGAACGACTCCAGCGTCTCGCCGGGCAGACCGAAGATCAGATCGGAGTGCACGTGCGCCTGGGTGTGGTCGCGCAGGAACTGCAGGTTGCCTTCCAGCCGCTCCAGGTTCTGCGGCCGCGAGATGCTCTTCAAGACACTCGGGGTGAAGCTCTGGATGCCGATCTCCAGCTGGACGGCGCCGGCGGGGAAGCGGGTGAGCAGGGTGCGCAGCTCGGCGGGCAGGCGGTCGGGAATCATCTCGAAGTGCAGCTCGAGCCCCGGCTGGTAGTGGGCCAGGCAGAACTCCAAAATGGCGACCGAGGTGCGCAGGCTGAGGTTGAACGTGCGATCGACGAACTTGAAGCCGCGCGCGCCGCGCTCAAGGAGCCGCTCCAGCGCCGCGAGGAACGCCGGCAGCGGGAAGGCGCGCACCCGCTCATCCAGGGAAGACAGACAGAACTCGCACTGGAAGGGACAGCCGCGCGAGGCCTCGACGTACAGCAGCCGCTCGCGCAGATCGGTGTCGGTGTACTCGTCGTAGGGCAGCCGCAGCGCGGCGACGTCGGGCAGCGCGGCGCGGATCACCTTGGCCGGCGCCCGCCCCGCTTCCAGCTCGGCCACGAGCTCGCGGAACGCCACGTCGCCCTCACCGGTGATCAGGTGATCGGCGAGCCGGAAGATGTCGGTGTGCTCGTACTCATAGGAGACCTCGGGGCCGCCGATGACCAGACGGATGTCGGGCCGCAGCGCGCGCAGCAGCTCGAGCACCGCGGTGACCTCGACGACGTTCCAGATGTACACCCCGAAGCCGATGACGGAAGGCGCATCGGCCAGCAGCTGCTCGACGATCTGCAGGGTCGGCTGGCCGATCGTAAACTCGCGCAGGATCGTCCCGTCGCGATACGGACCGAGGTTGGCCAGCAGGCAGCGGAGCCCGAAGCTCGTGTGGCTGTAGCGGGCGTTCAAGGTGGCAAGGACGATGCGGAGCATGGTGAAGGCGCACCGTAGGCGCTCGGCCGCGGCGCGTCAATCGGAGCGAGCAAGAGACCGCGCTGGGAAAGGAAGCTGGCGCGACTACGGGACGCGGATAAAGACGAAGTCGCGGCCGTAGTAGGTGCCGCCGCTGCCGGCCAGCGAGTGGCAGCCGGTGCAGCCGCTGATGCCGACCCCGCCGAAGCCGTTCTCATACCAGTACCACGAGTCGCCGTTCGGACCGGTCTTGATGCGCAGCGAGACGGCGTAGCCGACGACGTTGCTGCCGCTGTACAGCTCTTTGACGCTCGCCGAGCCGACCGGGAACTCGCCCGAGCCGCCGGTGCCGGCCAGCACGTTGTTGGAGCAGACGCGGTTGGTGCCGTGCGCGCCGTGAAGCCCAGCCGGGTGCGACGCGGCTTCGCAGTGCCACGACTTGTAATAGCCGGCGGCAAGCCAGGACATAAGCGGGGCCCCGCCCTGCGGGGGAGTCTGCGGATCAAACGTGGTGCCGCCCGAAAGGTCCGCTCCCGCCAGGTCCGCCCCGGCAAGGTCGGCGCTGGCGGTCGCCAGGTCAGGAGCGCCGGCATCGGGCAGCTTGCCCGGCGGGTCTTTTCCGCAGCCGACGACCGGCGCGCAGAAAAGGAGCAGGGCGAGAGTAAGTCTATAATTCATGGGTCATACCTCTTAGCGAAGGGGTAGCGATAGTCGGATGCAGGCGCCAGCAGCTGGCCAGCCGCCTGGATTCTTCGATGCTGGCGAGCGCAAAAGGTTACAGGGCCGGCCCCGTCCGAGGCGCTCTGTAGCGGGCGGCCAGCCCCCCGACGCCGGGCGGACCGGGAGGAGCCGGACCTTATCGTAGGCGCAGCTTCTCTCCCTTGTCGAGAGCCTCGTTCGGCCGCCGTGAGTGCCTCGACCTCAACTCAACATCAACAAGGGGACCTGCCCCCTTGCCTTGCTTTCCCAATCGTCGCCGATCCGTACTACAATGGAGCTTGTGTTCCGAGCTTCGAGCCGAAGGCTGCGGTTGTCCTTGCGGCTGCGCCGCCCGCTAGCCAGCCTCCTGCTCGCGCTGTACGTCATCGTCCTGCACGGGCTGCCCGCGCTCCACCAGGCATTCCATCGCAACGACCACGTCCACGAGCTCGGGGGCCTGCGCTGGCTGGGTCCCCGCGGGCCGCACGTGCACGCCGCGGGCGAGCGCCACGAGCCTGCGGAGGCGGCGGAGCAGCCGTGGGCGCCCCGCTCGGTCGCGCGTCTG
>Ga0209174_10003258_pt1 | contig 10358 bp, 7 predicted proteins | sample JI91814BDNA_FD_187505 | JGI IMG/M metagenome (GOLD analysis project Ga0209174, IMG submission 187505) | Wastewater effluent complex algal communities from Wisconsin, to seasonally profile nutrient transformation and Carbon sequestration -... | ecosystem: Engineered > WWTP > Effluent > Algae...
TCCCAAGACAGCTTCTGCTTGAGATAGATCCATGCGGCCCGCCAAAAATGCACGCAAGGTAAATTCTCCCGGTTGGGCTACCCGCGCCCCAAGCGAACAACATTCTGCCAAGAGTCGTTCAAGCAATGGAAGGCTTCCAAGTAAATGGAATTCCACCGCCGTTTGTCCTGTATAACTTCGGGCTGTTCGCCACCAGTATGTATCCGCCTCTATCCATCCGAGCCGCTCCCCCAGAAACAACTCGCTGGCTTGATATTCAATAGCCGCTACGAGCGAATTTTGCTGCGAGTGCGAGCACTGGTGTTTGCGGTGTTGGGGACGAGTTAGCGCCTCACCAATTGTGATGGCTTGTGGCCCAGATAAACGCACGATACCGCGGAGCCCGGCCCCATGGCCTGATGCGATGGCGCAAATCGTATCATCCGTGTTCCAATTTAACATGTGTTCTCAAAACCCAATTCAATGCTTTGATGACCAGAAAATCGCGGCCTAAAGGCACATTCTTACTCGTCGTAAGGCGCAGAGCCGACTCGAATTTTGGGGAAATCGGGGCCCAATTCGGTTATTCTAGTCTAATCGAGTTTTTTCGTAGGGTCTTAAGTTCAGCAACTAGAGTGAAAAGTCTGAAATCGAATTCACTTCCAGAAACCATTGAGGACAGATACTGATGAACGCTCAAATACCAAACGCCCAATTTTGGCAAGTGAAAATCCTCGGTGCGTTCATTGCTTGGGTTTGCTCGCCATCTGGCTCTTTCGGACAGCTGCCAGCTGGAATCGGCTCACCACCAAGCGAGACCCCACCCCGAGTGTCAACGACGATTAGCGATCCGACTCAACTTACTCCCAACTCTAGCGAGTCGAAGACTGTGACTCAAACAAAGAGAGTCGGAGTGGGAGAACCCGGCTACCAACGATGGGCGAAGATCGGCGGTGTCGGTGATACGGGTATGTACACACAACCTCCCACTCCTTTTGTCATTTGGGAAAAGCCACAAAGTGTAAATCCTCAATGGCTAGTTACGGGTAACAACGCGATCCAAGCTAACGAGCGGATTCGCCAAAATCTTGAAACGGCAAGCGAGTGTGATTTCAGCGAGGTCCCGCTGCAACAAGCCATCAAGGAACTGTTGGACAAAGTCGAAGTCGCCTACTCTATCAACGATTATGAGTTAGAAGCCGCTGGGTATACTCCAGACGTCATCGTTACATTACGAGGCAAAGGGCCAACGCGTGAATTGTTGAGACGTCTCGTAACTCCGCTCGATCTCGGCTATATCGTCCGAGAAAATTATGTTGAAATCACTTCGGAGGATGTGGTTCTTACCACCCCCATCCTGCGAACCTATGATTTAGCGCATGTGATGGCAAATAATCAGAGCCTCAACGAACTGATACGCTGCATTCAAACTACCATCGAGTCTCACCTGTGGGAAAACGGCGATGCAACGATTAGCTCACTCGGTTCGTTACTCGTTGTTAGCGCTACAGACGATGTCCATCACGAAATCTCGAAACTGCTCGCCATTCGCTCACAACAGCCTAGAGGAGCAGGGGAGGCTGGGGAGCAGAAATCAAACAGGGAGTAGTACTCGCCCAATTCAGGCTCTGCTGCACTGCAGTGACTTCATATCGATTTCACATCCAATGCCTCAAGCATAGGCCGGTTATCATCAAACTAACCTAACCATAAATTGCGAAGAAACCGACCAAATTGGGGGAAACCGGGACCGTTGTCCGCTATTCTAATCTTATGCGACTTTTTTTCGGCTGGGGTGAAAGATTCTCCGACTCGTTGAGTTTACCTAGTAGACCCGATCAAGCCGCACTTCTCGTCATTTATCTCATCTCGAGCCTTTTATGAGCACTTCGAATCCGGATACACGAGCCAGTTTGCTCGTCAAACTGCGTGATTCGAAAGACATCGATGCTTGGGAGGATTTTACCAAGATTTACACTCCGGTTATCCATCGGGCCGCCAGCAAAATGGGGCTACAGTCTGCCGATGCAGACAATGTGGTCCAAGAAGTGTTGCTCGCCGTTTCGAAGTCGATCGACCAGTGGCTAAATCGTCAAGAACGAATCGGTTTTCGTCCTTGGCTGTTTCGCATCGCTCGCAACAAGACACTCGATCTATTGACGCGCAAAGCGACTCGTCCTTTCAAAAAACCGGGCGAGGGTAGTTCCTTCGAATGGAGCCAAGTGGCTCAACAGGAATCTGAAATCGCGACGCATTTTGAGTTTGAATATCAATGGGAACTATTCACACGAGCGGCCGCGGAAGTGAGAGAGTCTGCTGCCGAATCAACTTGGCAAGCCTTTTGGCTCACTGCAGTGGAACAGCAACCGATCGATTTCGTAGCCCAGAAGCTTGGTGTTCGTGAAGGCATGGTTTATTTGAGCCGCTGTCGCATTATGGAACGCATCCGAAAATTGGTCCAACAATGGGAAGGGACCTAAAACATGATTCAACCAGCATCCAACTGTCAACCCGAGCGACTATCTGATCTTTTGGTCGGAACCTTGAGCGACATCGAATCCGACGCGATGTTGAGCCATCTCGAATCGTGTCCACAATGCCAAGGCCGCTTAGAGCAATTAGCTGCACAAGGCGAGGATTGGGATCGAGTCTGCAACATTCTCGCTGGCTCGAACTCGGCCCAATCACGTGGCACAGTCACTGAAGACTTTCCTCGCCAACGCGATCGTTCCCTAAATTGGACCGAATCGCTCTCCAAGAAATTGCTTCAAGCACCTTCCCATCCTGAAATGTTGGGAAGAATCGGTCGCTATGACATCGAACGCTTTGTGGGTGCAGGTGGGATGGGGATTGTGTTCAAGGGCTTTGATACTGAACTGAATCGCCCCGTCGCCATCAAAGTTCTTTCACCATCATTGGCCTTTAATGGCACAGCTCGACAGCGCTTCGCCCGCGAGGCCCGTGCAGCTGCAGCCGTGGTCCACGAACATGTGGTCGCCATCCATAACGTTGAATCCAATGGCGAACTACCATTTCTAGTGATGCACTTCGCCCAAGGTGAATCGCTGCAAGCCAAACTAGATCGAGAAGGACCACTCGAACTAAAACAAATTTTACGGATTGGAAAGCAAATCGCGGCAGGCTTGGCAGCCGCTCATGCGCAAGGCTTAGTTCATCGCGACGTCAAACCGGCCAACGTTTTGCTCGAAGAAGGAATCGATCGCGCTCTTTTGACCGATTTCGGTTTAGCTCAAACGGCAGACGACGCGTCGCTCACCTGCTCGGGATATTTACCTGGTACGCCACAATACATGTCCCCCGAACAAGCTCGCGGAGAAAAAGTCTCAGGACAAAGCGATCTGTTTAGCACTGGGAGCGTATTGTATGCGATGTGCACCGGCCGTCCTCCATTTCGTGCAGAAACATCGTTGGGCGTCCTACAGAAAATCAATTCTTCCGAACCCAAAGATATTCGCGAACTCAATCCCGATGTTCCCCAATGGTTTTGTCGAATTGTCGAACGTCTTATGGCTAAACGCCCCGAACAACGCTATGGATCCGCTCAAGAACTCGCCGACCTGCTCGAAGTATGTTTAGCGCACGTCCAACAACCTCTGCACGTTCCTTTGCCAACGTCTTTGCGCGTCCCATCAAGCTTAGCGATGTTCGGCAACAAGCTGCGTCGCAATCCATTTCAGATGATGGTGGGAGTTGTCTTACTCGCCGTCGTTGGATTCGCTTTGTGGCCCCGCGTTCAAGGCATTGAACCGATCAATAGTCAAGCTGCCAAAGTTGCCCCTCCGCCCGAAAGCTCCAGCGAGTCGCTTTCGAACACCAGCGGAAGTTCAGTCCTAGCTAATCCAAGTAGCCAAGCTCCCATTCAAGAAATTGTGGAGTGGAAAGGCCCACCGCTACCGCGAGTTCCGCAAGATGACATTCGCGCAAAGTTAGAAGAAAAATATTCTGTCGACTGGCAGGGGCAATCGTTAAGCACGGTGCTCCAGGAGCTATTGGGATCCGCCGACATTCAATTTGATATTCGACCTCATGGCGACGCAACGGACGACAATAAGACGACAGTAACACTCAAGATGACTGCATCGCGCCGCGCTATTTTGAGACGAATCCTCAGATCATTGAATCGCACGTACATCGTTCAAGAGGGAAGTCTTGAACTGGTGGATGTGGACTATGCCCAAAGCCACCCAACTCTTCATCGCTACGACTTATCGTACCTGACATCCAATAGCAACGAGGCCATTGCTCTGGCGAACACCTTAACCCAAGTCATCGCCCCCGACCAATGGTCGTTATATGGAGGCAAATGCTCGTTGGGTTTATTTGGCCCCATCTTACATGTCCGAGCAACGGAAGAGATGCATCAACAAATCGCTCAATTGCTCACCAAGATCACGAAGTAGTTTTGAATCATTTTGAACGAATCCTGTGGATAATCACTTTTGAGGAGACGCATGTCATGAAAAATCAGATGAAATATTCCAAGCTGTGGCTTGGATTCTGTTTAGGATCTTTTGTCACTGTTGGGATCGTCCCTGGAACAGTTCACGCTCAATTCGGTGGTGGGTTGGGTGGTGGCGGTGGCGGCGGAGGACTTGAAGGGCCACCCTCTGTACCAGCGGGCGGAACGCCCGGCATGGGTGCACCTGGCGGAATGGGAGGAGGCATGGGCGGCATGGGGGGTATGGGCGGTGGCATGATGGGTGGAGGTGGTATGGGCGGCTATGGCACTGGCAGCATGCTCATGCCAAATCCAAATGCTCCACTCGTCATTTGGCAAAAACCACAGGGCGAAGCACCGCAATGGCTCGAGACCGGGAACAACTCGCTACAAGCTAATGAAGATATTCGTCGCAGCCTCGAAAAGCCCAACAATTGCGACTTCGCAGAAGTACCACTGAAAGAAGCGATCCTACAACTTTTGGAACGAGCGAAAATTGACTGCTCATTCAGTACGACGGAAATCGAGAGCACAGGCCAATCTGTCGAAACTCCAGTTACTCTAAGCGGTACCGGAACAACTCGCGAACTGCTACGTCGAATTCTTTCTCCATTAGATCTTGGCTATATCGTCCATGAAAACTCTATAGAAATCACATCGCTCGAAGTTGCTGAAAGCGAGCCCGTGTTGCTTACATACGATCTAGCCCATGTGATGCCCAATAACCAAGGCTTGACGGAGTTGCTTCTCTGCATCCAAACTACCATTGATCCGGATGTGTGGGGCGGTGGAAATGCGTCGCTCAGCCCGCTCGGTTCGTTGCTCGTAGTCCGCGCTCCCGAAAATGTGCACCATGAAATTGCTAAACTCTTAGTCATTCGCTCTCGTGCTAACGGAGAGGTTCCCAATGTTAACGCCGTTCCTGGTGCTACGGGCGTGACCAGCGCTGGAGGCCCTTCAGGAGGAAACTCAGATCCGTTTGGTTCCGCCCCAACGCCGCTTGGTGGTGAAGTGACTACAGGTGGTTTACCGCCGCCCTCGAACGATCCTTTTGGAGCAGCTCCGTCATTGGGCTCGGGAGGACTCGAAACCAAATCCCAACCTGGCGTATCCAATAGCGGCGCTCTACCAGGTTCAGGCCAGTAAACTGAGTAAGGACATCAGCAGAGAGTGTTGATGTTCCAGAATCGAAAATTTCATCAAGCGAGTTTTCAGCCGATGTTGAAGACTCGCTTTTTCTCATTAATACCTACCCGCATTTTCAGCCTCCTTTCGCTTAAATCGGGGAGGATATCGCAACTTCATGCGAAGCGAACTTTCGCTAACTTAGCTATCCATTGATCAACAACATTAGAGCCTCTAATATCTCTGCACCAGAACGGAATTGTGATTCAACCAAGCGACAGGAGGTGACATAGCCAACTCGGTCATTTCCGACTAACATACTCGCTGTAAAATGCGGTGCTTCGCTGGCCAGCCCCCCCCGAAAGGTTGCCATCCGCAACCAGTGCCAGAAGCGCCTCCGCAATCACGAACGTTTGACCAGTACGCAATACACGGCTGCGATCGCATCATGGATAAAACAAAAGTCGCCATCGTTGGAATGGGGACCGTTGGCACAGGTGTTGCCAAACTCCTGTTGGATCATGGTGATCGAACTGCGCGCCACGCTGGACGTACGCTGTGGCTCGAAAAAGTTGTGGTCAACGATATCCACAAACATCGCGATCTTGAATTGCCTGCCGGCGTTCTCACCGATCGACTGGACGATGTTCTCAACGATCCCAACATCGAAGTCGTTGCCCAATTGATTGGCGGTATCGAGCCTGAGCGCACCATTATGCTCAAGCTTTTGGAAGCGGGAAAAAATATCGTTACCGCGAACAAGGCTTTGCTTGCCGAACATGGCGGAGAACTTTTCGATCGCGCCCGTCAACTCGGACGTTCGATCGCTTTCGAGGCTTCTGTTTGCGGCGGGATTCCGATCATTGCCAACATTAGTCAATGTTTCTCGGCCAATGAAATCACCTCGATCAAAGGGATTCTCAACGGTACCAGCAACTTCATTGTGACCCAAATGGATGAACAGCGCTGGAACTATGCCGACGCGCTCGTCCAAGCGCAAAAGCTCGGTTACGCTGAAGCCGATCCCACCATGGACGTCGATGGAAGCGATGCTGCCCAAAAGTTGGCCATTCTGGCTCACCTCGCCTTTGGAGCACGTGTTCATTGGCGCGATATCCCACGAGTCGGTATCGATCGGCTCGATGTCAAAGATATCTACTACGCTCGCGAGTTAGGTTATCGTATCAAACTCATTGCGGTGGGGCGTGTTACCGAAGCTGGCTTGGAATTGCACGTATCACCCACGCTGGTCCGCATGGGCAGCCCATTGGCAGAAGTGCGTGGTGCGTACAATGCCTTGACGGTTGTCGGTGATGCAGTAGGCGATGTCTTCTTTCATGGCCAAGGGGCTGGGCAGATGCCGACAGCTTCCGCCGTTGTTGCCGACATGATCGACACTGCTGTGGGCCGAACAGCGATCACGTTCCGAACTTTAGAGTTATGGTCACAACGCGAATCCCGCGTGACCCTGCGAACATTTGATGATCTGCCTGGTCGTTATTATCTTCGTTTTGAAGTCGATGACGTTCCCGGTGTGCTGTCGCAAATCGCAAAAGTTCTGGGCGAGCATTCGGTTTCGATCGCGTCGATTATCCAACACGAGCGTCATCGCGATCGAATTGAACCGACCGTGACTTTGGTGATCATGACGCATCAAGCTCCGGAGGGTGCCGCTCGTAAAGCGGTGCAACAGATAGCGCAACTTCCGGTCGTTCACAGCGGCAGCACCCGCATGCGAGTGATGGAAGAAGGCCAATAGTTACGAGCAAAATGCTTGTTAGACCAATAGAAATACTCACAGGATTTAGTGGCGAAGGAAGCAATCATCCATGAAATGGGCAATCATTATTCCAGACGGTTGTGCAGACCTGCCGGTCGAAGCGTTGCAAGGCAAAACTTCGTTGCAAGTCGCCAACATTCCCGCCATACGTCAGATCGCCCAACAAGGTCTTGTTGGTGCTACCAACAACACGCCGCTTCATCTTCCCGCTGGTAGCGAAGTCGCCAACATGGTGTTGTTTGGCTATGACCCGGACCAATATTTCACCGGTCGTGCGCCCATTGAAGCAGCCGCCCAAGGTATTCAGCTCGGTCCTCACGATTGGGCCGTGCGCTGCAATTTGGTGACGGTCGAAAATCAAACGATGGTCGACTTCACCGCCGATCATATCTCGACCCAAGAAGCGACCGAATTGCTAGAAGCTTGTCAGAAAGCCTTCGGCACGGAGCAATGGAAATTTGTGCCCGGCGTAAGCTATCGCAATCTTCTCCTGTATCGTGGCAATGAACAAACTCCTGCACCGTTCAATGAACACACCCGCAGTCGTGCACCCCACGATATCACCGATCAATCGGTCATCGATGAATTTCCACGAGGCGCTGGGAGCGACATTCTAACTCGCATGATGGAAGCGAGCATCGAAGTCCTCAAAGATCATCCAGTCAACAAAAAGCGAATTGCTGCCGGCAAGAAGCCCGCGACCAACATTTGGTTATGGGGATTGGGTCGAGGTCCGCAACTCCCTTCGTTCGAAAGTCGGTTTGGTGTTCGCGGAGTGATGATCACCGCTGTCGACCTTTTGCGCGGCATTGCCGCTTTGGTAGGTTGGGATCGCATCGAAGTTCCTGGAGCTACCGGTTATCTCGACACCGATTATGCGGCTAAAGGTCGGTACGCAGTCGAAGCTCTGAAGAAGTACGACATCGTATGCGTGCATGTCGAAGCCACTGACGAAGCCTCCCACGAAGGTCGCGTCGATGAAAAGATCAAGGCGCTCGAAGCCATCGATCGTGACATTGTGGCTCCTGTGCATGCGGCCCTAAAACAATATGGCGATTATCGCATCTTGGTTCTCCCAGATCACCCCACCCCAGTTACTACGAAGAAACATTCGCATGGTGTTGTTCCATTTGCAGCATGCGGCAAAGACATTCCCGCTGGCGGTGTTTCCACCTACGACGAACCAACAGCGATTGCCTCCAAATCTCAGTTTCCACAAGGCTGGAAAATGATGGAACAATTCGTCCAAGGCACCCTGTAAACAGCTCCTAGATAAAACTCAATTCAATTGAGTTTTATCACCAACAGACTTAAAATCCCCTCGAAATTTCACACAATCGGTTTTTAACATGCCTCTGATCGTTCAAAAATTCGGTGGTACTAGCGTTGCGGATCCGGAGAAGATTTTGGCGGCAGCCCGCAAAGCGATTCGCGCTCATCAAGAAGGGAATCAAGTGATTGTGGTCGTCAGCGCGATGGGCCATAACACCGACATACTAATCGACCTCGCACATCAAGTGAGCGATGATCCACCAGCCCGCGAGATGGACATGCTGCTATCGACCGGCGAACAAGTGAGCGTCGCGTTGATGGCGATGGCCGTCCATAACTTGGGTTATAAGGCCGTCTCGTTAACCGGTGCCCAAATCGGAATTCACACGGACAGTTCTTACACCAAAGCCCGTATTCGTTCGATCGCTACCGAACGTATGAGCCAATTACTTAACGATGGGAACATCGTCATTGCGGCTGGCTTCCAAGGCATCGACGATCAACTCAACATTACGACCTTAGGTCGCGGTGGAAGTGATACGACGGCAGTGGCCTTAGCGGCCGTTATGCACGCGGATGCCTGCGAAATCCACACAGACGTTGATGGTGTGTATACGACCGACCCGCGCTTGCTCCCTGAAGCTCGCCACATGTCCCTGATCAGCTACGACGAAATGTTGGAGCTTGCGAGTTTGGGCGCGGGTGTGATGCACAATCGCTCCATCGAATTTGCCAAGAAGTTCGGTGTACCGATTCATGTTCGCAGCAGCTTTAGCGATACGCTGGGAACAATGATCGTCAGCGAACCTGAATCGAAGTCGGTTCCGGTGTGTGGAGCTGCGATGAACAAAAGCGAAGCCCGCATCACTATTCAGGGCGTGCCCGACTGTCCAGGCAATAGTTACCAGATCTTCAAACGCATCGCCGATCGCAAGATTACGGTCGACATGATCGTACAAAACGTCGGACAAGAAAATCGTGCCGACATCTCGTTCACCGTTCCACAAGATGAACTTCCCAAAGCGCTCGCGGCCGTTAAAGAAGCGAAAGAAGTTGTCGGCGCAACAGGCATTACTTCGGATGATAAAGTCACCAAAGTTTCGGTGGTCGGCATCGGTATGGCGCATCAAACCGGTGTGGCTCAAAAGATGTTCCGAGCTCTGGCGAATGAATCGATCAACATTCAAATGATCACCACCAGCGAGATCAAGATTTCGGTACTCGTCGAACGGGGCCAATCTCTCCCCGCGCTGCGAGCTGTGCATCAGAGCTTCGAATTGAACCGTAAACCCGATGATCTGACGGAATGGAAACCGCGTTCGCAACGTCAAGAAAACCCAAATATTCAAGATGTGGTCGAACGACTCCACATGTTAGACATGGAACAATTGACTCTCAGCGACATCTCGCTGACGGGTGATCAAGCTAGCGTCACATTGGTCGGCGTTCCCGATCAACCTGGCCTAGCTGCTGAAGTATTCGATGTGGTTGCGGCCGCTGGTGTTTTCGTGGATATGATCGTACAGAGCTGCGATGGCTTTAACGGCGACACGAGCATCAGCTTTACCGTTCCTAAGGAACAGTTGGCGAATTGCGTGAAAGCGGTCGAATCGCTCAAAGGCCGCTATAGTTTCCGACGTATTGTATCCAACGACAGCATCGCCAAGTTGTCGGTCAGCGGTATTGGACTTCGCAGCCATACCAGCGTTGCTATTGGCATGTTCGACGCGTTGGCACAGGCCA
>Ga0209174_10003259_pt1 | contig 10354 bp, 9 predicted proteins | sample JI91814BDNA_FD_187505 | JGI IMG/M metagenome (GOLD analysis project Ga0209174, IMG submission 187505) | Wastewater effluent complex algal communities from Wisconsin, to seasonally profile nutrient transformation and Carbon sequestration -... | ecosystem: Engineered > WWTP > Effluent > Algae...
AGGCGTGCGCTGCCTTGTAACTCTGGCATTAGTAGTTACAGTATCTATTTGCCCATTATCTTGATTATAGTGTCTGAATGGCTTAGAAGAGGGCAACAAAATGGCGGGCCACTGCACATGGGCGGGTAAAGGACGGTCCAGGTAAGCTCGACCGCTACCAGAATGAGTGGCAGCACTCTGGCTGACTGAATTTATCTCGGTACCATTTGCTGAACTCTGGCCAGGCGGTAAAGGTGCACTGGGTGGCAAAACATAGCCAGGCGGGGGACTGTCTCCGTCCCCCAGACGATAGGTACGCCGCTCTCGCCCGGGTCTAGCCTGACCCGGTTGATTTTGACCATCCTGATTTGTATTGCCCAGACTACCCGTCAAAAAAAATCTCCGCCAGTGGTACCGTAAGATACCATGACGGAGATTAAGAGCCAGACTATAAGCGGGTTTATCTGATCCTGACAAATCGCTCAATCATATAAATATTGACCAGATGATCAAATTCATTTGTTTGAGCCCGGCAAATTTATCAGATGCATTAAGTGAGCAAATACCGGACTATCTCTCACAAGCTGCTTCCCGGAGCTTTATTTAGTAGATGTAGAGCATCTCTCTAAATTTGGGCAAGGGCCACAGTGCATCGTCCACAATCTGTTCCAGTTCGTCGCTTATTGCGCGCACTTGATTCATCGCGGGGATGATTTTTTGTTCGTAAAATCTAGCCCGGTTGAGATTATCAGACTCACCTTGTTCGGAGTGATCATCATGATGACCTTCTTTGATTAGTGACTCCAATTTGTCGATACCGAGCTGGAGCTGGCAAACTCTATCGCAGACATCTTTGAGCAAATGCTCTTGCGGATGCAGGCTGATACCAGTTATAGCCGCCCGAGTAGCGCTGATTGCTTGAGCAATACGATTTTGATATTCGATTGCTACTGGCAAAATCATTGTGCGGGCGATATTGGCCGTGAGCAATGACTCAATATTGATGGTCTTGCAATAGCTCTCCAGGTTGATGTTAAAACGGCTGACCAGTTCATCTACTTCCAGCACACCATACTTTTTGAAGAGTGTTTTTGTATCTTCTTCAACCAGGCTGGGCAGGGACTCTACTGTGTTTTTGAAGTTAGGCAAGCCGCGTTTTTCAGCTTCTTCATGCCATTCTCTGGAGTAGTTATCACCATTAAAGAGGATGCGCTGGTTTTCGCTGAGAGTCTCTTTAACGACTTTTTCTACGGCGGTATTGAGATCGGAGCCGCCTTTCATGGCTTTTTCGATTTGGGTGGACATATAGTCGAGAGACTCAGTCACCATGGTGTTGAGCACAGTGTTAGGCCAGGCTACTGATGTGCTGCTACCAACCGCTCTAAACTCAAACTTATTGCCGGTAAAAGCAAATGGTGAGGTACGGTTGCGGTCGCTATCGTCACGAGGCAATTCAGGCAAAGCGGTAACACCGAAGTGCAGTTTCTTGCCGATTTCGTTGATTTCTTTTTTGCCAGAGATAAGAGCGTCCACTACTTGGGTCAGCTTTTCACCGAGATAGATACTCATGATTGCTGGTGGGGCTTCGTTGGCACCAAGTCTGTGATCGTTGCCAGCACTAGCGATTGAGGCTCTGAGCAGATGACCGTATTTGTTTACAGCGCGAATCACTGCAGTCAATACGACGACAAACTGTTGGTTTTCGTGAGGTGTGGAGCCGGGATCGAGGAGGTTATTACCTTGATCGTCTGCCATTGACCAGTTATTGTGCTTACCACTACCATTTACACCACTAAATGGTTTTTCGTGGAAGAGACAACGCAAACCGTGTTTTTGTGCGGTCTTACGGAAGACTTCCATCAATACCATGTTGTGGTCAGTGGCAACGTTGCTGCTTTCAAATACTGGTGCAACTTCAAACTGGGCTGGAGCAACTTCGTTGTGGCGAGTTTTGACCGGTACACCGAGCTTGTAGAGTTCGGCTTCAGCGTCCATCATAAAGGCCAAAACGCGCTCTTTGATGGAGCCCCAGTAGTGGTCTTCCATTTCCTGACCCTTAGGTGGCTTGGCACCAAAGAGGGCGCGACCGGAGTTAATGATGTCGGGACGAGCCATATAAAAGGCTTCGTCAATCAAAAAGTACTCTTGCTCTGGACCAACTGTGCAGCTCACACGTTTGACGTCTTTGTTACCAAGCAACTGCAAAAGTCTGACGGCTTGATGGCTCACTGCTTGCAATGAACGCAATAGCGGGGTCTTTTTGTCGAGGGCATGACCGCTGTAACTGCAAAATACTGTAGGAATACAAAGTGTCTTGCCGTTTGTGCTCTCCATCAAAAATGCTGGGCTGGTAGGGTCCCAACCGGTATAGCCACGGGCTTCAAATGTCGATCTGATACCACCAGAAGGAAAGCTTGAAGCATCCGGCTCACCTTGAATCAAAAGCTTGCCTGAAAATTCCAGATTCGCTTCACCATCATCACCACTGAATACCAGGAAGGCATCATGCTTTTCGGCAGTGAGACCGGTCATGGGATGGAACCAGTGAGTAAAGTGGGTAGCACCACGGGCGATGGCCCAGTCCTTCATAGCATTGGCGACAATGTCAGCCATGCTGGGATCGAGCTGCTCACCAAAATCGAGACAGCGGACAACCGCTTTAAATACGTTTTTAGGTAGCAAGCTGCGCATGGCGCTGCGATTAAAAACGTTTTCGCCAAATATATCTGAGATAGATGTCTGTGTGTAATCAACAGTTGTCTGCACCGGCTCACGTCCCTGTGCGCTTCTAACTGCATTGGTTCTAGCTGAGCCCTGTGAGCTGTTATTTGAGCGAGATACCATGGCGTTGCCTCTTTCCTTTGTGATCATTTTGCCCTCCTCTAAAGTAGCGACCGCGGGGTAAAAAAAACTTTTAAATACCTAGTGCCTTTAATATGACGCGCTTGCGCCTCTGTCCATCAAACTCTGCGTAAAAAATCTGTTCCCAGGGACCAAGGTCAAGTTTGCCGGCAGTAACCGGCACCATCACCTGGTGATTGAGTAAAATCCGCTTGAGATGAGCATCTCCATTATCTTCGCCAGTCTGATGGTGATGATAAGCTGGATCTTGAGGAGCCAGTTTTTCGACCCAGGCATCGATATCTTTGATAAGACCGCTCTCCCAGTCATTAATGTATACGCCGGCAGTGATATGCATCGCAGAGACCAGGATAAATCCTTCCTGCATGCCGCATTCATCGAGAAAGTCTTTCACTTCATCGGTAATGCGAATATATTCGCGGCGCTTCTTTGTCTCAAACCACAAATACTTGGTATGAGCCTTCAGCCCGTCTTGCACCTTCATAGCATCTCCCTGGCACAATTTGCATAATAATAGCCCAACTCACCAAAAAGACTATGAGTTGATGTCCTCACGTAACTTTGACGCAATAGTGCCTGCTAAAGCCGCTTTTGACATTTACTGGATATGCGCTGGTAGGCGCAATAGGGCTTGCCAGACAGAAGGAGCGGTCTTATCAAGATTTTGTAAAGCTTCTATCGTTTTTGTGTAATCAAGAGAAGGTTGCTCCTGCAAGCGCCAGCCGCGCAGAGTGCTATCCCAGGTGCCAACCAGGCGCCTGGCAGTGCCTTCTATATCATTGCGAGCAACGGCTCTGAGCTGTGGCTCAAAGCTGTCAGCTTTGCCAGCCCTCATCAACTGCGTTAGTTCGGTACGCTGTCCAATATATAAAACAGTCTCCGGTCCACTTGAGATAATGCCGATATTGGTCGTGCCAATAATGTCATCAAGCCCAGGATAAGCACCCCTTTTAGGGCTGTGGGTATGAAAAGTGACAGTGTCTAATTTTTCGGAAGCAGGTAAATGACTGAGTCTGGTTTCGGTACCCGAGACCTGTCGACTGAGCTTCATCGTCGCTAAATCAACTGTGCGACCGGTCTCAATGCCCTGCCAGGGATGTTCGCTAGAGAGTATGCGAGCCAGGCTAACTGTATCCATAGTGGCGCCGCGGTCAATATGGGCAGGCAATGAGCGCACACCAGGTCCCATAAAAGCGAGGCGATTTTTGAAAGGGTCGACAATCATTGAGCCAGCTTCAGCATAGAGCCGGGGCACGCCCACGACTTTGGTAGCGCCAAAACCGCCGACCACCATACCAGGCAGGGCTTCGGTGCTATCAGCCAGGGTGCGTCCCACTTTTGAAGCTGTATTTTGTGCAAGTATTTCCTGACTTTTGCGATCTGGAGCAGTGTTTGCTTTTGAGACAAATTGCTCAGTGCCGCTGCCCAGATCGTAGAGTCCTTTTGCCGCAAGCAAAGCAGCACCAGCATAGCCCAGACGTGGTGCCACCTTAAAAGCCACGGTAAAACCAGCCCCGAGAGCGGTACCGGTGGCTAGTTGAGCTGCCACATGGCTTTTGTCACTAGCCAAATCATTGAGTAAATGGCGAGCAGTGGCAGCTGGCACCGCCTGAGCTGTGTCGAGCAATAGACTGCTAGCCGATTTGAGCGGTCTATTGTCACTACTAAAAGTGCCGCCGTCCTTTTGTCTTGCGTTTAAATCCTGGACAAACTGCCCTATGGCTTCGGTGCTGGCGCCGAGCTTAACATGTTTATCAAAAGGGTTAGTATTGTCTATCTGGTCTGACACGGCTATCACTACATATGTGGAGCCATAGTAGTGTCACTGTTGCCCCGTGTCATTGGGGAAACTACGACTAGCCCTGACCGCCACCTAGATGACTTAAACCTTCTTTGGCATCCATTTGCTCGGGATCCAGTGCCAGCGCCTGTTCATAGGCATGTTTAGCCTGGTCGGCTTTGCCCTGGCGCGCTTGCAACTTGCCCAGATGAGTCCAGAGTGAGGCATGCTTGGGAGAGAGCTTAACTGCTTCCATAAACTCGTTTTCGGCTTTACTCAAATCACCTTTAGACTCAGCCATCCAACCGAGATCCACATGCAATGCCGCCACTTTGGGTTGCAATTTGACTGCTTCAGATAACTGCTCAACGGCGCGCTCAGCGCTGCCTTTTGCTGCCATCAAAAATGCCAAATCGGCGTGACCATAAGCATCAGAGGGATCAACCTGAAAGCCCTGCGCATATTCTTTTTCGGCCCTCTCAAACTGACCAATACTGGCATAAACAAAGGCTATTGAGCGTGTCACCTTACCAGCGTTTGGTCTGTAGTCGCGCGCCCATTCAAATTCGGTGAGCGCATCGTCATACTTGGATTCGCCAGCCAGAGCCAGTCCTCGACGATAATGCAGTTTGAGACCACTATCTTTGATCTCGTTTTTTTGTTGCTCGGTATAGGCAACTGGCTCACAAAGCCCCACTACCTGCAAAAATTCGGCAACAGAGCGTCCGAGATTACCTCTAAAGAGAGCGACAAAACAATAATCACGGTGTGCCGCCATAGTCTTTGGTACACACATAATTGAGGCTTTTAGCTCTTGCTCAGCCATTTCAAAGTCCCAATTAGTGATGTATACATGGGCTGCGTCATAATGTTCGGCCGCCTTATTTTGCAAAATAGCAAAAGCATTCTGTTCGTTTTCGACTGCTGGCTCGCTAGCCTCGACAGCCGCTGGCGGCGCCTCAGGAGCCTGATCTGCCTGCGTCTCACTCTGGACGGCTGGATCCTGACTGTCGGCTGTTGCCGATGTCACTGCCACATCCGAAGCCTGAGCCGTATCAACAGGCTTAAGCGGAGTCACACCATGGGACGTACCTGGCAGTGGCGTAACTTTGCTGTTAACTGCTTGAGGCTCAGCTGAGGCAGCCAGTAAACTACTCAGAGACAATAGCGAGAGTGTGAGAGCAAATCCTATAATGCGCTTGCTTTGTAGACCGTCAAATCCAGGTTTGTGCATATCAACTCTCGCAAAAGTGAAACCAATCAAGCCTTATTATGGCATTATGGCAAGCACTTAGCGCTACGCTTCCAGACCTGAGCAGACTTCAGGGTTTACCCTGATAGCGACAGTTTTATTTAGTTTGACCAGCCGGCACAGCCACTATCGCTATACCTTTTTCCTGGGCAAATTTGATCATCTCATCTTTTTCGACAACCAGAGTCTCTTTAGCCTGCACAGCCAGGATACCGCCGAGCTTACCGCTTTCGGGAATCATCGCCTGGAGCGTACTCATGCCCACAGTGGGGGTATCAAAACGCTGATCCTGCCCCTGTTTTGACACTTTGCATACGACTACCGGACCGCGAGCTAACTTAACTGCTCTTTTAATTGCTTCGTCTGTGCCCTCAATGGCTTCCACAGCGAGTATCATGCGGTCTTTGACGACTACAGTTTGACCAATATCCAGACGAGCGATCTCGCGAGCAACGCTCATACCAAAATCAATATCACTGTATTCTTCAGCACTGGGCTGGCGCTCCGTCAGTACCCCTATCTCGGGAAATAAATGCTGCAAAAACTCACGCTGGGTCAAAACTTTGACACCATTGGCTTCCATCACGCCGCCGACACCTGTTTGAATGGTGTCGTCATTAAAATTAGGTAGCTTGGATAGCTCCTTAACCGCCACCCAATCAAGCTTATGGAGCTGATGCAGTAAATTTATCTTTGGCACTTTGCCAATAAACACTATTGATGGGCAACCTTCTTTTTTGACTATGCCGACATTGCGTCCCAGCTGACCGGGAGCCACGTTGTAGGCCTTATCCACGAGCGGCTCAATGAGACTGAAGGCACTATCACTTAGAGCCAGAGCAACCACACGATAGCCACGCTCTTTGGCTGACTTTGCCAGAATCGCTGGCAATTTACCCTCCCCTGCCACAATGGCCAGAGAAGTTGTAGCGTTTTGAATGGTGGAAGAAGCCATAAATTTCCTGTTTAATAGCTAATTAGCTAGTTTAGAAGCGCAAGAAATGCGGACTTAGTTTATCATGGACTTGGCAGCCAGACAGGATCAGGCGATTGACATTACTATAAGAGTAATTAAACTGGCTAATATCCCATACAAATGGGCTTCGAGGTGAGAAACACAAATGGGTAAGATATCGACAATATGGCTAAACAAGGCGCTATTGCTCGCTTTTACCTGTGTTGCACTTTGCCCTGTGACAGTATCTTCAGCATCAGCACAAACCTTTATGAAAGGTCGCAAAGAAGATTTGCCCGATGCCAGTGGTTTTTATATGTCCAGACGGCAGTATCAAATAATTGATGATGGTCCGGTAGTGCGTAATTCGCAAGGGCAGGTTGTGCCAGCCAACCAGGCCGGCTTTACCAGTAATGTCGGAGCCGGCAGGGCGCCATTGCAGAGAGCGGGCTTTATGCCTTATAGCTCAGGACTACCTCAATACAACCAACAAAATTTGCCCAAAGTAAACAACGGCGTGCCAGATCAACCAGCGCCTGTCTTTGGCAGCGGCGGTCCTTCTGCCCTCAGCGCCCGTGCTAACTCTTACAAAGGCTCCAAAAAGAGCAGCAAAGGCGGTGGTAGCGGTAGTGGTGGCAGTCAGGCCGGTAAACCAAAACCGAACACAGTGAGTGCCTACAACACTTATAAAGGTTACAGTCCGGCAAACCCAACTTCCAACGCCGAAAAATTGAGTACGTCGGGTGGCAGCGGGGCAGGAGTCTCGGCCAGCACCAGCACTTCTACGAGTGTCAAAGGCAGTGTTTGGCACTGGAATAAAAAAGGCCAATAAAAGATTTTTGTCTGCTGATACGGACTTTTTAACAATTTTGGACGATAAAAACGCCTGAAATTTTGCCTCAGGTGCCCAAAACGCCCAAATATGGCAATCCAGGCAACAAATCAGCGCTTGACAATTACCCGATTAAGTGGAGAATCATTAAGGACACTTGTCCTAGTTGTCACTTTCTCGACAAACTATCAAAACGGCATCCTTTACTAATTACCCCGCATATTTCTTTCAGGAGGCTTGGCTTTATGTCAGCAAACTCTTTTAATGCCGTGCAGCCAAATTTTGTCATGCTTGGTTCTCCCGATGTTTACGCCCAAAGCAATCGCATCAACAAAGCAATCGAAACAGCAAAATCAGCTGCCAATCTGTGTTTAACATACCAAAACCCGCACAGCCAAAGAGCAATTCGCGATGTTGAAATGTTCCTCAATGAAAACTGCCCCCGCAACTTTATCTCGCTGGCTCTCGGTATCTTCAATCAAGAATGTCGTGGCATAGTTAAGGCCTTTCGCATTGCCTGCGCCGAGCAACCGATCAGACTTGTTGCTGCCGGTCCTGAAGGCGAGTAATTTTTGCTCACTGCCCACTATTTACTAGTTACATTTCCAATTGAGACAAGACAATATGCCACTGCCAGTAGTGCATTGGCGGATTCTACCCTGCCAGGACAAAAAATCCTGACAGGGCAGCCCGCCTCTTGAAAAGACTGCGGGTCTAAATGAGTAACAGCAAGTTACCAAATTACAGCAGAACTCTTTTAGTTTTTTAGCCCCATGGTAAGATGGAATTCTTGTACGTGCCCGTAGCTCAGCTGGATAGAGCGCATGGCTACGAACCATGAGGTCGGGAGTTCGAATCTCTCCGGGCACGATTAAACAGAGCTTAGCTCTCAAGCATTTTCGCCGTTTCTCGTAAGAGGCGGCGTTTTTGTTTTTCCGCATGTATTCCGCATGCGAGCATTGCACACCTTTGATTAAATACCAGTCAGGTGAGACGCAACAAAATTACCGCAGATAGTACCGAAACCCGCATCCATGGCCGATATACGCATTAAATATACGCACCGAAAGCCGCAACCTGTCAGCGTTACATGCCCTTGTGACTGTAACTTATTTACTATATAGTCGAGCTACTTGTCATTAGCTGCGTCTCTGTGTGCTGCCATGAACTATCCACAACCATCATCCTTGGACCCGACTTTGCTCGATTGCCTGCGGGCTTACCTCGATAACAAACCGCTCAAGCTGCGGACCAAGGCGCAATACGAGAATGTTATCCGCAGATGCGTGCCTGACTGGCTGTACAAGCCGATGTCGAGCATCACACGCAAAGATATTCAAGATCGACACAAACAGCTAACAGCGCACGGACCATACCAAGCCAACTTTTGCGCACGAGTTCTTCGAGCTTTGTTTTTGTTCGCTGAGAATTTCTATACAGACCAGACCGGCGAGCCGATCATCAAAAGTAATCCCATGCGAGTTATGGCGGCAATGGCGCTGTGGAACAAGGAGACAAGAAGACAACGCAGGATTAAGCCCGATGAAATGCCGAGATACTTCGCCGCACTACTGACGATGCCCAATAAAAATGCGGCTGATTACTTGCTGTTCCTGACTTTGACCGGTATGCGCAAAAATGAGGCAACCCAGCTTACTTGGCAAAATATCGATCTCAACAAAGGTCTAGCGACCGTGCCCGACACAAAGTCTAAGCGACCGCACGTAATGCCTTTGCCGGATGTCCTCTGGTCACTTCTACGATCTCGATACATGCAGCGCAATTGCCCGCCGCCGAGCGAGCCAGTCTTTACGGCAATCAACGGGGTCGACCCAATCTCCAGATACGACAAAAGCTACGAATACATTTGCAACGTCACTGGCTTGTCTTTCTCGCCACATGACCTACGGCGCGGTTTCACAAGCACCGCCGTTGAAGCGGGAGTGCACTTATATTCGATCAAGCGCCTGTTGAATCATGCTATCGACTGCGACGGGTGGACAGGTGGATATTTTGTCAGCGATGTGGAGAACCTGCGAAGCGCTGTGCAGTCTGTTTGTGATGCAATTCTGAGCCAGGCCGGTATCGATAAACGAGAGCTGATCAAAAAGCTCAAGTAATGAGTCAGTACACACGACTTATGTAAGCGTAAAGCCCGCCGTATGGTTATTACTGGAACCGGCAGGCTCTCGGCATTGATACCACAACTGCTATTCATCTTTTGAGTCTGCCGGATTACCCTTCAAACGTAAACACCTAAGAGGTAATCGCTATGATTAGTCTAATTATCATCATCACCATCACCGTCACCCCTGCTCTAGTGCCACCACCTTCACCTGCGCAATTCGGCAAAGCACACTTCGACGTTGACACCTTCGCGCCCGAAGACGAAGCCAAAGAAGTTGGAACCTTTGACAAAAGCAAATGGGATGAATGTACTCTTGAATAAATATATGCGCTCCTAAGCCCCTTTAAGCCGTCTCGATTTTGTTCTGCTTGTGATTATGCATTGACGCTTCTGTTTGTGCGTCTGGCGATCTGCTGTGTGCCTGATATGGTGCTCCAAACATTTAACAAACCCGCAAGCGCAAAAATGATCACTACTGTGCCACCAGTCTTGTGATTACAGGATTCTTTTACAGTAGGCACCGCAGCGATGTTCTAGTAAGTTTGAGTCAGGATACCGACAACGAA
>Ga0209174_10003261_pt1 | contig 10354 bp, 13 predicted proteins | sample JI91814BDNA_FD_187505 | JGI IMG/M metagenome (GOLD analysis project Ga0209174, IMG submission 187505) | Wastewater effluent complex algal communities from Wisconsin, to seasonally profile nutrient transformation and Carbon sequestration -... | ecosystem: Engineered > WWTP > Effluent > Algae...
CGAAATTTTATAGGGTGCGACATTAATCCAAAGGCTATTGAAATAACAAATGCTCGTTTAGATGCAGTTTCGTAGCCTTGCACATAACGGTTTCGGGCTTTGCGTTCGGTTTTGTGCGTAGGGCTTGAGTGTTGGCAAAACTGACGCAAAACCCGTGTTATATGAAGGTGGGATTTCACGCAATACACTTGATTAGAAGCGCGTAAAAAGAAAAATAAAAAATCAGCGTGGGTAACAATTAAATTTTAAAAAATGTCAAAGTACAGAAAAAAGCCAGTTGTGATTGAAGCAATCCAATGGAACGGTAACACAAACCGCCAAGAAATTTGTGATTTTGTTGGAGAAGATTTAAAGACAGAAGAATTTTCAACAGCAGCCTATGAAGTTGGAATGGGCAAACCATCTTTCAGTTTAAAGATTAACACTTTAGAAGGTGAAATGACCGCTAACCCAAAAGACTTTATTATCAAAGGAGTTAATGGAGAATTTTACCCTTGCAAGCCAGACATCTTTGAAAAGACTTATGAGCTTGTAGAAGACTAATTGAGCGTGGGCAGATTTTTTATTTTTCTTTCTTTCGAAAGTTTAATCGAAGCACGTCTGCCCACTTTCATATAACTATTATATGTAACCATAATTATATAAACCAATATAATTCAGAGGCTTTGTGGGCACAGTAACGTAAAAACCACATCAACTTATTTGCACATCTCACACAACTTAATTAGCAACATCAACTCTCCATTACAAAGAATACAGATATGACCGACATACAACTAAAAGAGGAAACAGTACTTTTTCATAAGCAACTTTATCACGAGAGTGAGCTATTGCTTGCTCGTTGCTATAACTTCGAGTACGATGAACTCACCGGAGTTATCTCCGCCCACCTACGCTATACAGCCAAGCAAGCCCTGTTTTATTTCATTGAACTTGCTTTCAAAAACTTTTGGGAGTCACCACTGCAAGAAGGGAGAAGAAACGATTTTTTGAAGAAAATTGACGAGGTGTATGCTCTTTATGAAAATCATGTCACAGCCTTGATGGATAAAAAGCTGCCTTATGCGGAGAAATTCAAAAAGCACCAGGTCGAAGGAGAAGTTTTTGCTTATTATAAAAAATACGCTTTTATAGCATACGAGATGCGCCTTGGCAAAACAATCCTAGCCGCTTCCCTCTCCCGCCTATTGGATATACGCACTACTGTTATTATCTGCCCCGCCAACCCGAAGTGGGAATGGTTCCGGCAGCTTACCCAAAAATGGCAATTCAACGAGCTTTATTTTACAATATTGGATGCAGCAAAATCAAAAAACCTGATTGCCTTTCAAGAACGATTTGTGATTATCAACTACGATATAGTTGGTAAATTCCATAACGAACTTTTGCAAAGAAATGTTGGGCATTTTATATTGGATGAGGCGCATAAAATTAAAAACCATTTAAGTTTACGTGCCAAAAACCTTAAAAAATTGCTCGATAGTTTTCCTGATGCAAAGGTTACATTCCTTTCCGGCACTCCGATTAAAAACAGGGTGAACGATATTTTTAATTATTTAAAACTTTCCAACCACCCGCTAGGGAGCAACCATAAAAAGTTCCTTGATGAATTTACAATAAGCACAAGCAGCCGACAGGGCAATAGAGTTACAGGCGGGAAGAATTTAATGGACTTAAATAAAAAGTTAGCCAACTTCATGCTTATAAGAACTCAGGACGAGTGCCTTGACGTACCAAAAAAGATGTTTCTTACCTACAACTATTCTCTTGAAGATTACCGAGAAGAGTACAATAAAATTATTGAGGAACTTTCTCAAATAAAAGATATTTCGTCTCTTACTGGTTCTCTTCATAGCCTTAATATCATCACCGCCAAAGCGAAATTAAAGGGCGTTATTGAGATTGCAGAAGATATTATCGAAAACGGTCAGAAGGTAGTTATTTTCTGTTCATATAAAGATCCGTTGCATGAGTTACAAAAGCATTTTGGTGAACGATGTGTCCTTGTGGATGGTAGTGTTCCATCCCACAAGCGTATGGAGTGCTGCGAAAGTTTTAGAGATGACGACAAAAAAGAAGTTTTCTTGGGTAACATGATTGCTGCCGGAGAGGGAACAGATTTGTCTTGTGCGTTAAATGTGATATTTGTCAACTTCCCTCTCACCCCCGATGAGATTATGCAGCCTATGAATCGGTGCGAAAATATGGCTCGTACAAAAATTCTTACCGTTATATACACCTCCTGCGATGACTCTATTGATGAATACCTTTATGAACTTATTGAGGACAAGCAAAACGAAATAAATATTTTTATGGGTAAAGAAAATCTAAATATCCACAAGCACAACACCATTGAACACCTTGTCTCAAAACTGTTAAAAAGAGAGCCGGAGGGAGAAGTTTCTGAGCCTGTTACTCACTCTTTGGAAGGAGGGGAGGAAGTGAAAATTGTTGAGATTTCAGAACCAAAAGTTACTGTTACCGATGAATTTATAATGACTGATACAAAAATGAGAGTTAATTTACCTCCACCTGTTACAGAAAGACTTACTTTAGAAGAATTTAATAGACGTTATCCTAAAGATGGTTCGCTTCCTGTTGATCCAACACCTTTAACGGAGGAAGAATTAAAAAACTTAGATAGATTGGTAAGAGTAGTGGTGGAAAATGAAGTTAAAAACTTTGACGAACATTTTAGAAATAATAAAGTTTCTTCCACCCCCGCAGATGACTTTACTCCACCCGATTTTTTATAGGCTGTGGCAAAACAAAAGAGCGACTTTAAAGCACCACCTTGGACGTGCAAAACAAAATATGTGGATGACAATTTTATTTTGGTTACGGACGAAAATATTAAAAATGCAAAGGTGCTTGGCAGGGTGTTTTATATTTGGGAGGTTGGGGAGAAAATTTCTACCTTTTTGGGACATATTGACCTCCGCCCCCGACTGCTGCCATGCAAGATAAAAATTGAGAATCACCCACTCAAATTAAATGCTGAGATAATTTGGATTCAGCAAGAGGAAAGCCAAGAAGAATACGCAGAGTTTGGGAAATCAATCTTGAATTATTTAAAAGAGAAAAAACTTTTTATTAGACCAACAGATACATTAATTTCTTACCTAAAAATAACATGACAAAAATAACCATTGATAGAGAGCTACTTTTAGAAAAGCTGAACAAGGTGTATAAGTTTGTACCTGCCAAAAGTATTATCCCTGCACTAGACAATATTCTTTTTGATGTGAAAGATAATAAAATGTCTATCACAGCCTTCAATGGAGAGGTGCAGTGTAAATTAAACTGTGTGGTGAAATGCAAAGAGGATATTTCTTTTTGCCTCCCCGCCAAGCTGTTTGTCAGCATTGTTCGCCTTTTCCGCGAAAATGAATTGGTTGTTACGGTGACGGAGGCAAAGACAGAGCTAAAATGCGGAAAATCAAAATACAACCTTGCCATCAACTGCAAGCCTATTGAGTTCCCAAAGATGGAGTTTAATAGCGAGACACCAAATTCCATGACCATGCTGCAAACAGTTTTTAATGACTACGCAGCAAGAGCAGCATCGTTTTGTAGCAAGGATGAGGTGAGACCATCGTTGACAGGGATGCTCGTTTCTTTCAAAGACAAAGAACTTTTGTTTTATGGATGCACAGGAGCGTATATGTGCAAGGCTACCGTTCCTGTCATCTCGGTGGATAAGTGGGACGATGTTATCATCCCTGCCAACGCAGTAAAAAAGGTGTGCGACATACTCGGCACAGGAGAAGTAAATATTTTACACTCCGACAATGTTATCATGTTCTCCTCTACTGACAAAAACGGAAACGACTTTGATATTTTGTCTACTACTGTAAATGAAAAATTCCCAAAGGTGGAACAGTTTTTTGCTGTTGCAACAGAACACTCCGTTACCATTAACACTAGCGAGGTTGCTGATGCGCTAGGAAGGATAAAGCTGTGTGCAGACCCACTTATGATGGCAGCAAAGCTATCTTTGGCAAACAGCAACCTTGAACTATCCTGCTCCGATGCCAGCTTCGGCAATGACGGGGAGGAGATTTTGTCTATCACCAACACCAAGATGGCTAAGAAAGTAGTGGCTTTCAACATTGACCTTTTGCTAAAAATACTCGAAAGCATTGACGATGTGGAGACAACAATGTTTTGGACAGATGCCGGAACAGTAAATACCCCATTTGTTTTTAAAGGCAACAATGAGTTCGCCACCTTTCAATTTGTGCTTTGTCAAACTAGTGTTTAAAAACTAAAAAAAAATACAACAAATTAAAAACTAAATAACTATGAAAATATATGTATTAGTAATGCTTTGCCTGTTCCTTTTATCGTCACTTACAGTATTAATTGGGATAACTCTTCAAGGATGTTACGATAAAGAAGATAAATGGATAATATTTGTATCAGGTATGATTTCGATAGCAAGTATTGTTGCCATTGTTTTTCAGTCAATGACACTGTAATCTATGCCAATATCTCTCTTTAAAAGCACTTTTTCCGATGAGCAAGCCTCTGTTACCCCCGAAGCTGTTTTAGCGAGCATACGCAACGGCAAGTGGGCGGAACAGATACTTTTGCTACGCACGCTATCACCGGAAGAATACAAAAAAGAAAAAACTAAGCTCCCTGCCGTTACATGGAGTGGGCTTTTTAAGGAAAGGCTAGACACTCAGCTTGTGGAATATTCAGGAATAATGTGTCTTGACATTGACCATATTGATGCTGCACACATAGCCTTGTTGAAAAAGCAACTTTTGGAAGATGAGTTTGTTTACTTTGCTTTTATCTCCCCCTCCGGGGAGGGACTGAAAGTGGGATTTTGTGTTGACACAACGTCTGACATTCACCTGTCTGCATTTCTCCACCTGCAAAAATATTTTCAAGATAAATATTTTGTAAAAGTGGATGGAGCAGGTAAAAATCTATCAAGGCTCTGCTACGTCTCTTTTGATGAAGATATTTTGTTTAATAAAAACAGCAAAATTTTCATTATCGACAAAGCTGTTGGGGAGGTGTACAATAAATCCTACGGATCAAGAACAGACTTTTCCAACTACAAGCCTCTCACCGATGCAGAAAAGATTTATCAACTGTGCGTTAAATGGGTGAACAAAAGTATGTCCTACTCTTCCGGCGGAAGAAACAGATATGTCCATGCTCTTGCCTGCGCCCTAAACCGGTGCGGAGTAGATTTTAACGAAACCGTTTCTTTGGTAAAAGACAACTTTGCCGACCTTGAAGAAAAAGAAAAATTCCTTTGCTGCAAGTCAGCCTATTTTCATAACCAACAGGAGCATGGTGCTTTTGAGGTGAAAGACATAGATGCCCTAGCGGAATTTCAAGCCCCTGCATACATAGCCAATTTTACTGATGATGTGGTGGCTAATGACCTTATGCGGATAACAGCTTTGCTTACCCACCATAACGTAGGCAGGAGCGACCTGGGAGATATTATCAGCAAAATAGCAAGGTATTACCACAGCAAAGGATTGATAGATATTGACCGCAAAACACTTTTGGAGCTGATGAATAATGCTATCGCCCTATACAACTCCAAGCGGGCGGAAGCAACATCTGAAACATCTTTAAAATACCAAACTCTTGACGAGATGGCGATGGATATTGTGAACATCGACTTTGACGAGAACGGAGTAAAAACATTTTATCCTTGGATTGACAATGCCACTCAAGGAGGATTGAAACTTGGTAACTTTTATGGGCTTATCGGGGTAGGAGGAACTTTTAAATCCATTGATGCGGAATACATGATGTACCGAAACGCAATAAATGATGTTCCCTCGCTTTATCTTAATGGAGAGATGTCATCGTATCAGTTTTATGAAAGGATGATTTCTATGGCGCTAAAAATTGACTTGTATCAGGCACTAGCGCAAAAGAAAATCCGCAAGGATAATGTGGATGAACTGATAGCGCAAGTTAATGAAGTGACAAAAGGAAACATCTTTGTCGTTAACGGTTCGGGGTTCAATGCCGAAAATATTATTGCCTCTGTCGATAACATTGAAGCCAAGACAGGCAAGCGCATAAAGCTAATAGTGGTAGATGGGGTAACGCAGATGGAGGACACCAAGAACGATGAAATACGTTCCACCATTTACAATTCCCATGTATGCAAAGAGGTGGCCAAGCAGGCTAACGTAGCAATTATTGGCTTACTGCACGTATCGGGAGAGATAACAAAGCATACTCGTGATACAGGAGAAAGGGTAAGGGGCGGAAGAAAAGTGCTTGCTAACATGGATGGATACTTTTGTACCTCCCTGCTTATTGACACCGACCTTGAAGATTATTTGGAAAATGAAGTACAGTATCGTGAAGGAATGTTTTATCTGCGCTTTGTGGATAAACGCAGCAAGGGCGGAACAATAAATGTAATCATTCAAGTAAACGAGCACATACAGCTAGAACAGTTGGAAGAGTCAGTGCATAACTACGAAGTAAAAAAATCTTAAAAAAATGCGAGGTAAAACAATACCATCAGATGAAATTTTGCAAGAATTTGAATTTCTTTGCAATTTTTTCGACCTGCCTATGTCATCAATAACTGGCAAGCAAAGAAAGCTACCTATTACCATAGCAAGACACTTTATAGCTGTTTATTTCCACAAGCACTCAGAAAGAAAGTTGTCGTCATTGTCTGTTGGAGCAATAATAGGAAACAGAGACCATTCAACCATCCTTAATTCATGCAGGGCTATTGAAAACTGGACAAGGAGTGACTCTTCTATGCAAAAGAAATGGACCATGTTTTTAAACTATGCCAAGAATAGTAGTTCAGCACAATTTAATAATATCCCTCAATTTTAACCTATGAAGCAACAAACTATGCTATCTGCGCGTGAGTTTCAAAAAATCAACGCGGAAGAAAAGAAGAAAGGCAAAAAGCCTGTCAAGCACGAAGAGAAAATCCAAATTCGCCTATGTGAATATGTGCGTGTGAAATACCCTCACGTTATCTTTGAATGTGACCTTGCATCGGGCACAAAGATAACCATCGGTCAGGCGGTGAAAGCAAAAGCCATGCGCTCCAACAGAGGGATGCCGGACTTTAGGATATTTCATAAAGCTGGCAGATACAATGGATTGTTTTTAGAATTAAAAAAAGAAGGGGAGAAACTTCATAAGAAAAATGAATCATTCGCCTCCGACCATATCAAAGAACAAGCTGCTGTAATACACAGGCTACAAGCACAAGGTTACGAGGCTCTGTTTGCTATTGGATTTAATGAAGCCTGTGAAATTGTGGATGAATACATGAAACTAAAATTTTAATTTATCGTCAATCTTTCTTTTTTGTCGCAAAAGTTTTCGTAGTTTTGCCTCTGCAACAAAAAAAACAAATTTATGTTTATAGAGGTAGAAAGAATCACCACCACAGGCAGGGGCACAGAAAACGAAAGGCCACTTGTACAACTTGAGTTAATAAATATCTCTACCATCAAAGCCTGTCGTCATTGGTATGTTGGCAAAAACAAGCCTGACCCAGGATACCATCAAACAATGCTTATCATGGATATTGAAAAAGCAATAAAATTAAATAATATTGATGCCAACAATTATATGCACAGGGACGAAAAAAAAGATAAGGTAAGCACCATACTCATAAAAGAAAAGTATGAGTCCTTCCGCGACAGACTATGCACCAAGGTTCCGGTAAACAAAGTAAATGCTGCTGATTGAAATATTAAGAGGTAGCAAGGAACTAAAAAGGCTTATTGTAAAAAGGTCGTTTGAGTACAAGATACCCCTGAGATACATCTGCCAGGAGTGCGGCATAGAATACAAGGAGTTTATGCTTAGTTACATCAACTCAAGCACCATGAAAGATTGCAGGTTAAAGGAGGAAGATTTTACCAACATACTAAAGCTGTTGGGGGTAACAATAAAACATCAGTTTATCATTGACAAAGAATACGATGGGCTGGAAGTAAGAAATGAATTAATAAGTAAAAATGGCTGAGAAAGTAAGGGATTTAAGTAGCAAGCTGACAAAAGCAATTTTGGCTTTGACCGACATGACATTAGATGTCCACAAACTTGAGTATGTTGACAGCGACCAAGCATCACGAAGGCTAAAGAAGGCACTTGTGATTTTTCGCAATGGCCCACTAAAAGAGTTTGAGAACGATGTGCGAGAGATAAGAACACTATCAATGGAGCTTGCCGCTCTGAGAAAAGAGGATAGGCAAAAAGAGTACGAGGCAGGGACGAGAAAAAAATATGTAAAAGGATTTTTTAAGGAACAAGCCAAATTTCAAATCGAGAGTAACAATTAAATAAATAAATATCTAACAATTAAAAACTAAGAAAAATGAGCAATGAAAGACAGTTTGAAAAACTCGGCGGTAGCCTTGAGTCAAAACCTTGGGAGGTAAAAGCAACCAGTAACAATGGTTTTGCCTTTGACCCAAAAAACAAAGAATTTAATACCCTAGAAGGGTATTTTGTAGAAGAGGTGGATATGCCTGCCAAGAACGGTGGCAAGCCTTACAAAATCTACAAAATCCATGAAGTGTTGCCCGATGGTAGTATGGGCGAAGTTTTTGGTATCATCAACGACAAAGTTCTTGACACTAGAATGGAGGCTGCTGCTGTTGGTTCTTATATTCGTATTGAATATTTGGGACGTACCCGCCTTAAATCTACTCCTCCCACCGCACCAATATCACAAACAAACTCTTATCACAATTGGGAGGTAAGCATTGACAGAAATGCTATTCCTTACAACACCGCTTCGGGTAAAGTTTTGCCTGCTGCAACAACAAATAATGGGACAGCAAACACTACCGTAACAGGAAATGCGAGTGCTGCTCCGGCAAATAACGCTGCTGCATCTGCACCGTCAAGAAGCAGATATTCTACTTCTGCTGCTCCGGCGCAAATAGGCAATGCAACACCGTTTGACACAGATGACGTGCCATTTTAGTCTCTAACCAACAAAAACTAAACCTATGCCAAAAATAGCATATATAAAAGCAAAGAGTACCGAAGATGCCAAAGCACTCTTTGAGGAAATCTGCAAGAGTGTAATCGGCCAGAGTACCTTTGAGGTAAAGCGAGGGCTTTTACAATGGAAGGGAAAAGACAAAGAGGTGCATGATAAAAACCCTACGTGGAATGATGTTTTTATCCTTGCAGCCAAAATTGATTTAGGATTTGAACTTGTTTTTCGTTATGCTGTTTCAGAGCCTAATGATACTGTTGCTCCTCCGCCTGTTTTGGAAAAGACTCCGGTGGTGAAGGAACTAGAAAAACAAGCCGGTGATATACCTGCTGACTTTTTAAATGACCTTGGAAAAACACCTGCTTTTACTACTGAACCGGTCAAAAAAGAAGTTGATCCCAAAAAGTCAGATGACCCCGAAAACATCTTTTCTTAATTATTAACTAAATCTAAAAACAAAAAAAACAATGAATCAAAATGAATTAAATGCACAGGCTTCGTTGCCTCAGTACAAGAGCCACAAAACGGTAGAGGCTTTAAAGATTAAAGAGATTATCCGTATCCCGGAAGGTGGTGCAACCATCGTTCCCGAAAATGAAAACTTTGGTTCGTTTACAGTATCGGAAGAGTTTATGGCAAAACATAATCCGTCCGAAGGTGGTTACTATGTAAGATATTCTGACGGATATGAGTCATGGTCGCCTGCCGATGCCTTTGAAGAAGGTTATACCGAACTAAAGGAAGCCAAGGAAGAAGTATTGGAATTTGTTTCTGAAAACGGTTCTTTTGGACAAGCTATCCAAGCATTAAAGCAAGGGAAGCGTGTTGCTCGAACAGGATGGAACGGAAAAGGTATGTTTATCTTTATGCAAGTTCCGGCAGCCATCAACGAGGAAGTTATCCCAAAGATGCAATCACTTCCACAGGCTGTGAAAGATGAGTTTTCAAAACGTCTTGGTGGTATCAAATACAAAAACCAACTAGCTATGGTTTATCCTGACAACACAGTGTACGGATGGGTAGCAAGCCCTAGCGATGTTTTGGAAAATGATTGGTGTATTTTGGATTAAATTACTTTTTGCTTAAACCAAAAAAATCCCTCATTAAATTAATAGTGAGGGATTTTTTTTCTGCGGAACTCTACAAGTTTTTTTTAGTCGTTATCTTTTAATCCCATTCCATAAGAAAAGTTTTTGCCGGTAGCTTTTGATGCTATTTTGCAAAATAACTCCATAGCTGCTTTTATTCCATTGTCCTGCCCGTTTTCACCTTCCTCGTAGTCAAATACGTGTTTTCTACTTTGGGACGTTGTGTTAGGATAAGTCTGTCCTGCCGAAGCCAGGCTTTCTGTCTGCTCATCCCAAGAAACAA
>Ga0209174_10003265_pt1 | contig 10334 bp, 11 predicted proteins | sample JI91814BDNA_FD_187505 | JGI IMG/M metagenome (GOLD analysis project Ga0209174, IMG submission 187505) | Wastewater effluent complex algal communities from Wisconsin, to seasonally profile nutrient transformation and Carbon sequestration -... | ecosystem: Engineered > WWTP > Effluent > Algae...
GCCAAGCTCGGCCTCGCCCGCGCCCTGCCCGGCGACGAGGATTTCATCGGCGACACCTTCGGCATGCTCCAGCAGCAGCACCCGGATTACACGCAGTTCTTCCGCCGCCTCGGCACCCTTCCCGCCAAGGTCGACGACGCCACCCGCCTCGCCACCGACGCCCCGCTGCGCGACCTGGTCATCGACCGGGACGGCCTCGACGCCTGGCTCGCCCTGTGGCGTGCCCGCCTGGCCGCCGAAGGCCGGCCCGACGCCGAACGCCAGGCCGCGATGATGCGCGTCAATCCCAAGTACGTGCTGCGCAACTGGATCGCCGAATCCGCCATCCGGGCCGCCCAGGGCGGCAATTTCAGCGAAGTGGACCGCGTGCTGGCCTGCCTCGCCAGCCCCTTCGACGATCAGCCCCACAACGAGCGCTACGCCGCCCCACCACCCGATTGGGCCACGGGGCTCGCAGTAAGCTGTTCGAGCTAAACTCAAGGTCCGGCGCATACTGCCGTCGAATATTCGAGTTGCCAAGGCATGCCTCACACCACACCGCCCTTCATCGAATCGGCCCTGTTCGTCCATAGCCCGGAAGCCATCGTCTTCTGCACGCAGGATGGCGCGGTGGCCGCCGCCAACGAGGCCGCGTGCCGGCTGCTGGGCTATTCGCACGCAGCGCTGACCCGGCTGAACCGGGCCGATCTCTTCGACTCCGACGTCCTCGCCGGGTTGAGCCCGGCCGGCGACACCGGGGCTGAAACGGCCCTCTCGGGAGAGTGCTGCGCCAAGGGCGACGGGCGGGTCTTCCTGGCCGAGTTCAAGGCCACCGCCTTTGCCGACGAAAACGGCGCGCACTGGATCTGCATCGCCTTCAGCAACATTGCCCAGCGCCGCGAAAACGAGGCCCGCTACACCCGCGTCCTGGAAGGCAGCAACCAGGGTTTCTGGGACTGGAACCTCAAGACCGGGCAGTTCACCGTCAGCGCCCGCTACGAATCGATGCTGGGCTACGCCGTCGGCGAGCGGAGTCTTTCACCCGAAGAATGGCCCACGCACGTTCACCCGGACGACCTCGAAGCTGCCATTTCATCCATCCGCCAGCACCTCAGCGGCGCCAGCCCCTTTCACAACGCCGAGATCCGCTGCCGCATGAAAAACGGCGAATGGAAGTGGATTCTGACCCAGGGCCGCGTCGTCGAATGGAGCACCGACGGCTCCCCGCTGATCATGGCCGGCACCCACACCGACATTTCGGAGCGCAAGCGCGCGGACGACGAGCTGCGCCAGTACCGCGAACACCTCGAGGAGCTCGTCACCCAGCGCACCACCGAACTGGACAACCTCTACAACCACGCCCCCTGCGGCTACCACTCCCTCGATCCGGCCGGGCAGATCATCTCGATCAACGACACCGAGCTGCAGATGCTCGGCTACACGCGGGACGAGGTGATCGGAAAACTGAACATCCGCAACATTCTGGCCCCCCATGAACTGCCCGGTTTTGAAAGGCTCTTTGCCGAATTCAAGGCGCGGGGACGCATTGCCAATCTCGAATTCGACGTGCGCCGCAAGGACGGCACAAGCATTCCGGTGCTCGTCAACGCCGAACTGATCAGGGATGCCGACGGACGCTTTCTCTACAGCAGCACGACGATGAGCGACAACCGGGAGCGCAAGGCGAAAGAAGCACAGATCGCCGCGCTGCACTCGGAACTGCAACGGCGCGCCGATGAAGCCGAAGCGGCCAACCGCGCCAAGAGCGCCTTCCTGGCCAACATGAGCCACGAGATCCGCACCCCGCTGAATGCCATCATCGGCATGACCCACCTCCTGCGCCGCACCGAACTGACCGAGCGCCAGACCGGGCAACTGGACAGGATCGACACGGCGGGCCAACACCTGCTGCAGGTCATCAACGACGTCCTCGACATCTCCAAGATCGAGGCCGGCAAACTCGAACTCGAAACAATCGAGCTGAAATCCGGCCAACTTCTGCCGGAAGTGGCCGCCCTCATCGAAGAACGGGCCCTTGAAAAAGGCGTGCAGATCGTCGTCGAAACACCGCCGCGCGAAGTCCGGCTGCTGGGCGACCCCACGCGACTGCGCCAGGCGCTGCTCAACCTCGCCACCAACGCCATCAAGTTCACCGAAACCGGCCGGGTCACGCTGCGCATGCAGTTCGTCTCAGAAAGCAGCGACGACGTGCTGCTCCGCTTCGAGGTCGAGGATACCGGCATCGGCATCGCGCCCGAGGCGCTGGCGCAGCTCTTCACCGCCTTCGAGCAGGGCGACAATTCGACCACCCGGAAATACGGTGGCACCGGCCTGGGCCTGGTCATCACCCGGCGGCTGGCCGAACGGATGGGCGGCCAGGCCGGTGCCGAATCACGCAAGGATATCGGCAGCCGCTTCTGGTTTACCGCCCGTCTGAAAAAGGCGCCGGCGCCGCGCGAGGCGGCCGCGCCGGAACACGAACCCGACAATCCCGAGGCCATCCTCGCCGGCAGCCTGCACGGCACACCGATCCTGCTGGCCGAAGACGAACCGGTCAATCAGGAAATCGCCCGGGTCTTGCTGGAAGAACTGGGGCTCGTCGTGCATGTCGCCAACAACGGCGCCGAAGCCGTGGCCATGGCCACTGCGGCCCGCTATGCGCTGATCCTGATGGACATGCAGATGCCCCTGATGGACGGGCTGGAGGCCACGCGACGCATCCGCGCCTTGCCGGTGGGCGCCGACGTGCCGATCATCGCAATGACCGCCAACGCCTTTGCCGAAGACCGCCAGCGCTGCCAGGCCGCCGGCATGAACGATTTCCTGAGCAAGCCGGTCGAGCCGGATCTCCTTTTCGCGACCGTCATCCGCTGGCTGCGCCAGCACTAAATCACCCGAAGCGCCAGCCCCCGTGGCTGCCTGCCACGGCCCCCGCCACCACCACCAGGCTCACCGTCAACAGCACCACGTGCACGCGCTGGATGCGCGCCATCGTGCCCACCGGGTCGCGCCGGGCGAGTTTCGCGAAGATCTTTTGCAGCACGAAGGGCTCGAGGATGAAGAGCATCACCGCGAAGATCGTCCACACCGCCACCATGCCGTGCATCCACCACCAGGCGGCCGGATCGGCGAAGCGACCCCAGGCGTCCAGCCGCCATGTGAGCCACAGGCCCGAGGCGCCCGCGAGCAGCACGCTCCAGCGGGCGATGGCGGCGAAGCGGTGTTCGAGGCGCTCGAAAAGTTCGAGCTGCGCCTGCCCTTCGGCCATGGCGCGACAAGCGGGAATCATCACCATCGTCACGAAGGCCACACCGCCGATCCAGATCAGCACGGCCAGGACGTGGATCGCGCGGGCGATGGCAAGTTCGTTGAAGCCGGTCACTGGGTTTTCCTCTCGGGGTTCAGGGTCGGTCTGGGCGCCGCAAACGCCGCCTCGTTGTGGCGCGCCGCCTCGCCGCTCACCCACTGCAGCAGCGGGCCATTGGGGTTGTCGGCCTGGGTGGTTTCGCAGGCGCTGACGCACTGGGCGCACTGGGTGCAGGTGAACATCGTGCGCTTGATGTTGCGCGGCTTGAGGCGCATCGGGCAAACGTGGTCACAGGCGCTGTAGCAACTGGCGCAGTCGGCCGCCCGGTCGCGCTCGAAACCCACCACCATCGCCGTCCGGTTGCCCATCCAGGCGAGGCTCTGGAACATGCCGACGGCGCAGGCGTAGCGGCAGAACAGGTGACGCGCGAAAAGGAATTCGGCGGACAGCACCAGCGTGCCGGCCGTGATGAAGATGAACTCGCTGCGGCTTGGCGCCCCGCCCAGCAGGTGGCTGTACACCTGGAAGGGCGGCAACAGGTAGGTGAGCAGCACCACCGCCCACACGAAGGCAAAGCCCACCGCCAGCGGCACGGTTACCAGCCACCACAGGCGGTCGTACACCACCGGCGTGCCGTCGGGCTCGCGAGGCGGCAGCGGGCGCGACTCCCACAGGCTGGGCCGGCCGATGGCCCGGCGCATGAAGCCGTTGATGGTTTCAACCACCGAGAAATGCGGGCACAACCAGCCACAGTAAAGCCGCCCCCACTTCCACGACACCCAGATCAGCACCGCGCCGGTGGCGAGGATGGGCAGCAGCACACGGCCGATCACCCGCCCGACGGCGCCGAATGCGTCGATGCGCCCGGCGGAAAAATCCTCCAGCCCGGCATGCCACTCAAAACCCAGCAGCCAGGCGTGGCCGGCCACCAGATCGAAGCGCAGCAGATTGAAAACCGGCGCGAGGATGAACAGCACGAAGAAGCCCGCCTGCGCCCAGCGCCGCCAGCGCTGGCGGCCACCGTCGGCAGGCGTGCCGGCGGGCTTGATCGGAATGATGCGTTGTCCGGCCATCAGCGCGGCCCGATCAGCGGAAAGCGGAAAGGCTTGCCCGCCAGCGCCTTCGACAAGCCGATGGCGCCGCAGAAGATCAGCGTGGAGTGGCAGCACGTGAAGTAGAGAATCACGATGATCCACGTGGAAGCCGCGTCGTAACCGCCGGCCAGAATGATGGCCGCGTTGGTCACGACCAGCAGCACGCCGGCCCACAGGCTGGCGGCGAGGGTCTGGCGCAGGTGGCCGCGGGCCAGCTCCGGCGCCCGGTGGCGCTCGCGCAGCCACAGCACCAGCAGCGCGACAAAACCCAGCCCGGGCACGATCATGAGATTGGCGAGATACAGCGCCTCGGCGGCGACGGCGAGTTCGCGGCCGGGAATGTCGAAATCGAGACTGGAGTCGTCCATGGCAATTGACCGGCAGGTGAACACAAGGGAGCAGACAGGCCCGTGCCCGAAGAACACAAGCCCCTGCACCATTGATTCACGGCAACGGAGATTAGTTCACCTCCGCCGGCAGGTACTTGACCCGCGGCAAGCCGCACAGGCAAACCGCTCCGTCAGATCACCTCAAGCAGCTTGCCGCGCAGATGCTCGGCCTCGCGCCGGCCGTTGCGGGAGCTGACGATGGCGTGATACCACTCGTCGAAGAGGCTGCGCAGGTCGGCCTGGTTGCGGGCCGCCTCGATGCGGTCCTGGAGCGAACTGGTGCCCAGCGCGCCGACAAAGGCGTTGAGGGTGTTGAGCATGAAGTTGCGCGCCTGCTGCAGGCGCACCGGGTCGTCGCCGGGCGGATGCAGGCGGAAGGCCACCAGCGGCGGCAACGCGGCATCGACAGGCTGCGCGCCCGCGGGGCCGGCCACGCCGGTCATCTCGATGAAGCCTTCCTCTTCCAGCATGCCCAGGGTGTGCTGCAGATCGTCTGACTGCAGCATGCCGCGCAGCTCCTCGACCGGCCGCTTGCCGTCCACGAAAATCAGAACGCGACGCACCCGCGGGTTGAGACCGCCGGCGCGGGTTTCGATCTCCGCGTGGCCCTTGCGGGTCTTGGCAAAAATGACCGCCATGCTGCCTCCTTGTGCGCACCGGCCCGGTGCCGGTGTGTCGTCTTTTCGGCACATTGTAACGACGATGGGATTCAGCGGGCAGACCGGCCTGCGAGGCTATTGTCGCCATGCCGTGTCGGCGGCGCGGGTTTATAGTCTGGGAGCCTAATTTACCGTGAGACTCACCATGCGCAACACACTGTTCGTTTCCCTGGCCCTGGCCGCTTTGGCCACGGCAAGCCCCGTGGCCGCTGTGGACATGGACCTTTCGATCCAGGTACCCGGAATGTCCCTCTACATCGGCGACCGCAACCGCGACGGCCGCTACTGGGATGGCGACCGCTGGCGCGAAGAAAACTGGTGGCGCGACAACTGCCACCGCTACGAGGGCCGCAAGAACTTCCGCGGCCGCTGCGAATCCCGACGCGGTGGCGACGGCGGCTCCGAAGGCCACTGTCCGCCGGGTCAGGCCAAGAAAGGGCGTTGCTGAACCTCAGGGCGTCGCGCTAAAGCGCGGTGGCCAGCCGCTGCGCCAGACCGACGAGCTCATCCGAACCGGCGAGCCCGTCGATGAAGCGCCGCGGAATGCCCGACAGGCCGGTTTGTGCGCCGGCCAGCGCGCCGGTGAGCATCGCCCGGGCCAGGTTCTGGCCGCCGCCATTCACCGCGTGAAGCACCGCCGACTCGAAATCATCGGAGAAGCGCGCCGCCAGGTAGTAAGCCGCCGGAAACTGGTGATAAACGGCGCAGGGCATGCCATACACCAACGACACCTTCCAGGCCGGCTCGATGCGGATGTCCGGATCGCGGGCCGCACGAGCCATGTTTGACGGGCCGAGCAGTGCGTCCGGCGACGGAAAACGTCCAATCGTCGACGCTTCCGCCTCGCCGGGACGCGGCGCCTGCAGCTTGCCGCTGGTCACCGTGTGAAAGGGCAGTTCGCCGCTTTTGACCCGCGCCATCAGCTTGTCCGAGATGTCACCGTCGAGGGCGTGGCCTTCCACCAGCATGCCGAGCACCGCGCCAAAGGCCACGGTCATCGCCAGCACGGTGCCGTCGGTTTGCGTGAGCGCCGCGTTGCGGGTGACCGCCGCGGCCAGCGCGGCCGGATCGAGCGCGTAACGCACCGCAATGGCGAGGACGCGCTCGGCCGCTTCCGTGGTGTCGGCGTTGCCCGCGCATTGCCCCCAGGGCAGCCCTTCGCCCACGCGCTTGCGAAAGGCTTCGCGGATCGACTGGCTGGTGTAACCGCCGGGGCCGGCCATCGGCGAGCCGTCGATCTGCGGAAAGAAATCGCCATCGAGCCGGGCACAGAAATTCGCCTCGTCGTAGCCGCCCCGCTCCACCAGCGAACGCAAGGTCAATTCCAGCAGCACCCCCGCCTGGGACGGGTCGCCGGCCTTGAGCCCGGCGTGGTAGCGGCCGGGTTTTGGATCGGTGTAGCCCGAAATCCAGTCACCGTAATCGGCGTGCAGCTCGTCGAGGTTGTAGTACCAGTGCGGCCCGAGGGCCAGGGCATCGCCGATGAAGGCGCCGATCAGCGCGCCGGCAGCGCGGTCACGGAGGCGTTCGGCGGATTGGAGTTCGGACATGGCAGAGATCTCCGGGCGTAAAGGGCGTCAGACGGGCACAGGCACCGCTTGTTCCATGGTAGACGCAAAGAACTGCCATGCCAGCCGTAACGCATCCGGCCCGGTCGGATCGGAAAAGGCCTGGCGGGCGGCGCCACCACTCCAGGCGTGCCCCATGCCATGCACGCGGAGCAGGCGCACGCAGGGCTGACGGCCGGTTTTCCAGTCACTGCGGGTGAGCTTGCGGCGGGTGCCGCGCTGAACTTCGGTGATTGTTTCGCGGGCCGTGACGCCCTCGGGCAGCAGCTCCAGCCAGAGATCGGCCGAGGCCCGGGCGTTTTCGAAGGACACCATCGCGTCCAGATCACCGTGGACCAGCACCAGCGGCGGCAGGCGCCGGCCGGCGAGCTGCCGGGCCAGCGCGTCGCCGTCCGGCGAGCGGCGCCCGCGCATGGCCTGGCCGGCCTGCAGCGGCGTGCGCGCGCTGTGGGGCGCGGCGCCGGAATGGCTGCCCACGGCGGCAAAGCGCTCGGGATGCCGCAGCGCCAGCGTCAGGGCCATGGACCCGCCGGCCGACAGGCCCAGCGCGAACAGCGGCCCGCCCACCCGCGGATAGTCGGCCACCACGTGCTCGACGATGCTCATCAAAATCTGCGTTTCGATGCCGACCCGCGTGTCGCTGCCAAACCAGTTCCAGCAGCGCTGGGGGTTGGCCTCCTGGGCCTGCTCGGGCATCAGCACCGCAAAGCCGCGCGCCTTGGCCGTGGCCGCGGCGCGGGTTACCGCGGCAAAGGCCGCCGTATCCTGGGCGCAGCCGTGCAGGAGCAACAACAGCGGTAGCGGCTTTCTGGCGCTGCCGCCGGTCGGGATGAACAAGCGGTAGCGCCGCATGGCCAGCGGCCCGGGCCCCCAGCGCCCGTCGATCCAGCGTCCGCCCGCCACCGGCACGGGCGCGTCGGTGGGGGTGGCCACGGCCTTCATCATGCGTCCGGCGCCTTCGGCCATCTTGCTGCCTGATTCGATGCCCTGCCGCGCGGCGGCCTTGCCGATTCGCGCCGACTGGCGCATGCCGGCCCGGGTCAGCTTGAAGAGTGCGGAAACCAGCGGTGATTTACGACGACTCATCGGGTGACTCCTGAAATGACAAAAGGCCCCGAGGGGCCTTTTGGATGCTACCGGGAATACTGCGGCAAAACCTCACCGCATGATTCCTGATCAGGCAACTTTCAGAGCGGAGGCAGCAGCCTTGGCGCCCTTTTCAACGTTTTGCACGGCAGCTTCGGCAGCCTTTTCGACGCTGGCTTGAGCAGCAGCAGCGACTTGCTTGGCAGCCTTGGTGGCGCCTTCGTAAGCGTTGTTGGCGTTGGCCAGAGCGGTCTTGACGGCCTTGACGGCAGCTTCGGAACCGGCCGGAGCGTTCTTGAACAGCTCTTCCAGGGAAGCGTCGAAGTTCTTGCCCATAACAGCGGCTTCGGCTTCAACCAGCTTGGTCAGCTCTTCCTTGGTGTCGGCGCCGATCACGGACAGGCTGCGACCGTAGGCAATGCCCTTCTCGACGGACGGGGTCACGGCAGCCAGGTTCAGGGCGGCGACGGCTTGCGGGTCCTTGGCGGCGAGCACAGCCTTGGAGAAGGCAACGCTTTCGTCGAAAGCGGTGCGGGCGGTAGCCAGGTTCAGGGTGGACACGCGCTCGACAGCGGTGAACACGGTGGCCACGAAGGCGGAAGCGGAGCTCAGGCTGGCTTCAACGTTGGTCTTGGCGGCGGCGGCAATCTTTTCGGGGGTAACGGACATGATGATCTCCTCAAGTAGGTGGTCTTGCGATCACCGAAGCAAATTCGGTATGGCTCTATGTTGCACCGCAACAAAAACAATTGCAAGCGCTTTTTGTGCACTGCAACAAAATATTCACGAAGCCCCGTTTCCTCCTCTGCCAGCCGGTCGTCCATGCCGGACCGGATGTGCGGGTCAATCGTCGCCTCTTCAATGATATGGGCGGCGTGTGAATCATCGAAGACAGCCGACAGGTTCAAGCGTTTGACTCGCTCACCGGCAAGGCGGCGCCGCACACGACCGCAAACGCTGAGCGTTCAGCCCCGCGCCACTTCGCGCAGGCTGACCGAGGCGGCCGCCAGCGCGGCCTGGATGACTTCGACGGCGCGCTCGGGGCGGGCGTCGCCGCACATGAACACATCCACCGCGGCAAAACCGTGTTCGGGCCAGGTGTGGATGCTGATGTGGGATTCCTTGAGCAGCAGCACGCCGGTTACGCCGAGGCCGGGGCCGAAGGGGTGGAAGTGGCCGCCGACCGGGGTGCTGCCGGCGGCGTCGGCGGCGGCGCGCAGCAGGGTTTCGATGGCGGCGGGATCGGTGAGGCGGTCGGGGGCGACGCCGTGCAGATCGGCCAGCAGATGCCGGCCGCGGGGCAGAAAGCCGCTCACTTGTGCCCGCCTCCGCCGGACGACCAGCTGCCGCCGGACGAGCCGCTGCCCCAGCTGCGGCTGCTGCCACCGGAACCACCGCTGCGGGTGTCGAGGTTGATCAGCGTGGTGAGCAGCGTGATCAGCAGCGCAAAGACGATGTAGCCGAAACGGGTCATGGCGCGTCGTCGGTGATGCGGGAGTAGATCGGCCACCACAACACGCCGATGGCGATCAGGGTGATCAGCCAGTTGATGAAGCCGCCCATGAAAGACAGCGGCACGTTGATGACCAGCAGGATGGCGGTGAAGCGCAGCGCGAGTGCGTTCAGCGCGCCCGCGGGGAGGGAGTCGCCCAGCACCGCCGGGCTGCCGGCGGCCGCCGCGGCTGCGGCCAGCTTGCCCTTTTTGCCGAACCAGCCATCCACGGTGCCAGCCGGCACGCGCTGGGCCAGCGACCAGCTGATTTCGGCCGGGCTGCGTTCGCTGCAAAGGGTGCCGCGGGCACCGCGGTAATCGGTAATCGACACCGCGTCGCCCACCTGCACGCGCCAGTTGAAGGCGCCGGCCGCGTAGATGACTTCGGCGCCGTAGGCCTGCATGCGCGTGAAGGCGCTGCCTTCGAGGCTCACCGCGCTGGCCGACACGGATTCGGGCCAGGCGTCGAGCACCTTGACCTTGTCCCAGCCGGTGCCGGATTCGACCAGCCACACAAAGCCGGCCGCCTCGTTAAACAGCAGGTACTCGGTCCATTCGTCCATTCCGCCCACCTCGCCCACCTCGCGGCAGCGCATCAGGCCGATGAGGCTGTAGGCCGCACCGTCGATCTTCGCCACGTCGCCCAGCGCCAGCGTGGTGTGGACCAGCGCCTCGCGGCGGGCCGCGTCCATGATCTCGGCGGTGCCGGTGGTGGCATCGGATTCGGTGCCGCAGGCAGGGCAGTGCAGGTGCGCGGCCA
>Ga0209174_10003266_pt1 | contig 10333 bp, 3 predicted proteins | sample JI91814BDNA_FD_187505 | JGI IMG/M metagenome (GOLD analysis project Ga0209174, IMG submission 187505) | Wastewater effluent complex algal communities from Wisconsin, to seasonally profile nutrient transformation and Carbon sequestration -... | ecosystem: Engineered > WWTP > Effluent > Algae...
CGTACACCGAAGGTGTGGCGCAGATCGGTTCAGTCGGTGATGCAATCACCGACATGGGGCTAACGGCCAAGACTTATGTTACGAACCTAGCCGGCGATGAGAAAACGTTCACGGACACAGCGGCGCCTATTATTGGTGCACGAACCTTGCTCTATACGCAAGCAGACAACGATCTACGTAAGGCGATTACCACTGCCGACAATGTTTGGCGCAATGGTACCGCACAGGCGTGGGGAACGCATACAGCGGGTGATCTGGTAGCACGTGGAAATGTGCGTCGGTCGCTGGCCAATACATCGAGCTTGGTTGCAGACGCATCTCAAGCGAGTATTGCCGAACTCAAGGCACAGTGGTGGCAGAACGAGATACCGAACTATCTACAATGGAGCGTCGATATTGGTGGCATCGAAACCACCTATACCAATAACACCACTGCCAATATTCTGCTGCGTACGACGGGAGTGAAGAATGCGGGTATTACATACGCATCGACGGTTGGCACAGCGATTCAGTCGCATGAAACTACAACCGCTACAGCCCGCGAGCAATATCTTTCAACTTTGATGACCATCGGTGAAACCGCAGCCGAAGCGACGATGCGAGCTGATCGCGATAAAGAGATTGCGCTAGCGGATGCCGATTTGCAGAAGCAGCTTACTGGTAATGAATCCGCTCACACGACTGCGGTCAATAATGCGAACAGTGCGCATAGCACAGCCACCGCTAATGCCGAATCTGCTCGCAAGAGTGCCGAGCAAGCCGCATTAACGCAACTCAATTCCACGTTGGCTCAAGCGACCAAAGGCAAAGAAGCTTCCATTGCTGGGGCTCAACGCACCTACGATCAAACGGTTGCTTCGCTCGATGCACAGTATGGTTCAGAATCATCCAACGGCGACACAGGTGTCGAAGGGGCCACTCGCCGCAGCGCGATCAAGACGCGCGACGCGCAATACTACGCCGCCCGCGCCACCTCCTGGGCCAGTACTCTCAGCGGATCGACTACCTTAGGCACTTCCCCGTGGAGCGTCAAAGCCATCTCAGCTGCAAACTCACAAGCCGCTTACTCGACCTCGCGTGCTAGTGCGCAAGCGGCGCATGATGCCGCGATGATTGATGTGATGGAAGATTGGCAATTCTCCAGCCGCGAATCGCTAACCGACTTGCTCTTCACCGAAGGCCAATCCCGCGAAACGTTTAACATAGCTACTTCGAGTGTGTATGCGAACTGGGAAAATGGGGTCGGGAATTTACTGGGAGATAAGCCAGACGGAACGGGATGGGAGAAACCAGAAGATCCAGTAGTGACGGATGGCAAAACACCTCCGAATCTTGTTAAAAAGGTTGGATTTCGTACCTTCGACGAAACCACCGATGAAGAACAATCGGGGGGCAATGGTGACGAATCCCCAAGTCGGCCTGGTAATCCTAGTACATGGAAATATAAGGAAAGAAGCTGGATTGATGCCATCTCCGAAGAAACCGTTGGCTACCTCTACAACTACGGTTACTATCTTGGAGTTGAGGTGACCACTGCCGGTACTACAATTGTCGAAACGGGGGCTGATTTGGGCGACGTTATCGGTGAACATAGTGCCAGAATGTATTTCGATCCTTGGGAAGAATTCACCGTCCTAGCCGACTCGGCAACTGAGCTCGCGATTGCGCTTAAGTCTCTCGAGCAAAGATTCATGGCTGATCCCGTTGGAACGCTGCAGATGGTTGGTGATGCCTCAGTCGCGTACTTGGATGACCTGACCTCCAATCCAGAAACAAGTGGCAAGTTATTGGGGAATGTTGCGATACTTTGGGCGACAACCGGAGCCAACGCGGGGGCTAGTACATATCTACGATCACTGTTTGGCGCAACCAAAGCTGCGCAAGCGGCTGGAGCGACGGGAACTGCGGGGACTACAACTACGAGCGCAGCACAAGGAGCGAATGTCGCAAGAAAAGTTGCGGACGATACAGTTGAGGTTCTTGATAAATTAGAGGATGTTGTTGACAATACGCCGATACCAAAGAAGGTTGATGCGCCAGACGTACCAGAAAGCGCGCTCAAGGAATTGGCAGATGAAGCACCAATTAACCTTGCGGGGTCTGCCGAGCACAAGGCACTTCGCTGGAAAGAATATCTGGAAAGAGGTGGTAAATGGATGTACGAGCGTTGGAGCAATGTTTATGAGCGGAACATGGTTCGTGCGACGGCAGCGCATAAAGTCGTTAACGATTATTACAGCCGTTTGGGGTGGGGCGAGCGAGAAGTCACGGTTTATATTGATGGGGTGGCAAGAAGACTCGACATTGCAGATGTTGTTGCCCAGCGAGGTATTGAGGTGAAGTCCGGTTACACAACGCTGCGGGCAGAAATTCGTTCAGAATTAGCAAGGGATGCAGCGTTGCGAGGACAAGGATGGGATATTCGGTGGCACTTTGAAGGGCCTGCCAGTAAGCCACTTCTTAAAGAGCTTGATCGTTTAGGAATTCCGTACACTTTTGGAAATTGAAAAGTATGACTGCCACACGAGATGATTTTGAACATTGGCTTTTCGAGATGGATGACCATTTAAAAAAATTTATTGACATTTTGCCAACCGACATTTCCAGCAAGCTGGATTACTCGACTGGTTCGCTGTCATTTTTAGAGGGATGGTTACTTTCGAAGTACGGGAGCGTCAATGAAATCCTCAAGGAATCTGAGAAGCAGACGTTAGATATGGTGGCTCGCTATGTTGGCGAAACGTTTCGCAAAAATTTAGGTGGGATTTGGAATATTGACCTTAAGAATAAAAAGAATGTTTTCTATCGAATGCCCGTGATTGAAAAGCTGGGTTCATGGACTCAATGCCCAATTACTCTAGTAACGGCCTCATTAGATCGGCGAAGCGGTAGCTTTATGACAGGGGTGTTGAATTCAATTGCTAGTAGATATGGTGCTGTATAAGCGGTTACGCTGCGGCTCAAGTACTAGCATCCCTCCAGCGGTCTTGGGCATTATGGTAAAACACATTCGAGAACTCGGCGCAATCAGATAAACTAATTTGGCAACTGTTTTTCTCTGTTACACCTCCATTGTAATGGATAATCATCGGCTAACTTTGGCGTCAATTAGCCGTCCGCCCTGTGCAAAAACTAGATCGCGTTGAGAAAAGTGTTGTTTGCGAACGAAAGGTAGGATGAGCGAGAGCGGTTTGAGTCAGGTTTCAGATTGCAATTGGAACAATTTTTGATGCAACAGGCATCGTTGCGGACGGACGTTCGCGTTACGCGCAGCAGCGCGCTGAGATCTGAAATGAACCCAACGCTAAAAGTTGAACGACGTCTTAAGTTACGCCGCTTTTCGGCTGTAGCTCTTGAGTAATCAGCCGCACCGTTCTTGGCAATGAATCTCAGAAATCGGAATCGAATCCGTTTCTGATGGTTTCGCTTTGGACTTCGAGCGTTTCTTTGATCGCGAATCGCTAATCACAAGCTCATTCCCCAGTCCCTGATGCGTTCGTTCTTCGTGATAGTGGACTTTGAATTCTTGGCAGAGGACATCCATATGTCTGCTGCCAAAGATGACGAAATGATCGAGACATTCTTGCTTGATCGTTTGCACAAATCGTTCGGCGAATGCGACCCGCTCTGTGCAAAAACTAGATCGCGTTGAGAAAAGTGTTGTTTGCGAACGAAAAGTAGGATGAGCGAGAGCAGTTTGAGTCAGGTTTCAAATTGCAAATGAACATTTTTTGATGCAACAGGCATCGGTGCGGACGGACGGACGCGTTACGCGCAGCAGTACGCTGAGAGCTGAAGTGAACCCAAGATGGAGGGGTCGCCGACTCTCCTTTTGCATAGGTCACACGACAGAGCGAGATTGCGGGGAGAGGATTGTGGCAAAAAGTCGCTGAGTGTCGAACACGGATTTGGAGGACTCAGGATCCGTAACTAACTTTGTTTCCTGTTGATGTGGAAGTGATTCTCGATTAACCTACGTGAATATGTTAACTCAATGTTCGTACCTCTTCGTGAGAAAACAGACCAAACGGGTCTCGAACTTCGTAAGTCCTTGCGATGTAAGGCTTTACGAAATTCGAGCACAGAGAGTATTGTTACGAAGAGGGTTGCGCTCGGGGAGCTTTCGTCAAAGTTCTAACTTTGGCGACCAAAAGACTTAACGCCCGGCGTCGAGAGATCGACCGCCGGGCGTTTTTCGTTTCTGCCCAGTCTTTCGAGGGTTTCCAGCGCTTTTCGCCATTTGCCAACCCAAACGGCCGCGCTCTCTGTTTGCAGAGAGCTTGTCGGCTCTCAAGCGCAACCTTCAAGGTTGCGCCTGCTGGTGCGAAAAATCGGTCCCGAACTCTCTGACTCTCTCTTTTTGGGGCCCTCCAGAGTTAACACAGAGTTCTCGTTCGGAGTCCGAATGAGAATGGGTTCGAACTTTCGGCAACGAATTACAGCACCTTCTACAGACTTTCTGAATGTCTGCAGGAAGGAAAGTTCGGGGGAATGTTAAACTCTGAGTCCAGGCAACCTCGCTCGAAGGGAATTGGAGTTTGGAGATACCATTATGGGAGACATTCAGGAGATCCAGGATCGAGTTGCACAGCACAAGCTAGATCATGCTTTGTTGTTCCTCAACTACGCACTCGCAGGCTCCCGGGAATCTGGTGTGATCGGCGACTGGACACCAAACTCAGACCGTGCACCGACTGTTTGGCCACATGTCGTTCATTGGATCGCTAAGCAGTTGTTAATGCACGCGAGCGAACTTGGCAGGAGAATGATGGATTGGGCTGAGTTCCAACACCTCTCGAACCTTGTTATCAATCTCGACGATCCAATAACCAAACACCCCAATTGGAAGCAGGCCAACCCTGACGAGTTTTTTGCTAGAACACTGTCCCTCCAGCTTGCCGGCCAGGAGAGGAATGTTTTGCAGAAATACGGAATTGCAATCGGACTTTTCAACGACATTGGGGTCGTTAAAACCCCCGATCCGTTCGACATAAAAGGGGAAATAGAACGAGAGCTTGAACTTCCAATAGATACTTTTATGGCGATGGGTTTTTTGACCTACGGGCTAAGCCACGCCGTCATTAGTGGGCATCGCTGCAACGGTACTTTCAAGACCTCCGACTTCGTTTCCGCTTTTGAGCAAGGGCTTAAATTCTGTGTTCCCGCGACGTGGGGCAAGTATCTTGGTCGAGTTTCTTGTTCGAGGGATGAATTCAGACAAATTGCTAACAAGCCAATCTATCGTGTGAAGACACTAGATTTCGAACCTTTTAGCTTTAACCCCTTGCAACTTCGACCGATCACGAGAGTTTCTTCTGACCGCTATATCGCCGTAGATCCTGAACTCATCATTGAAAGGACTACTTCTGGACTCTTTTACGATGTTTTCGCGAAGCATAAGACCACGTTTACTGAACGCTTCGGCTTTGTCTTTGAAAAGTATGTTGGCCAATTGCTCAAGTCTGTATTGCCTGATTCAATTCTGTGGTCAGCCGCAGCATGGGATGAATCTCAAAGGGCCGAAGGCTTGAAGGCCAATGTTGGTAGCAAAATGTGCGACTGGATTTGCCAATTCGGTGACACCACCATCATGCTCGAATGCAAATCTCTCAGACCATCATTGCAATTCTCGACATATAGTGATCCTGCCAGTTTAGACGATTTGAACGAACGGCTGAAAAAGGCTCTTGTACAGCTCTCAGGTCACGCTTCGGATATCAATCAAAGCAAGTGGACTAAACACGGGCTGCTACCCTCTCAGTTCATAGCAATCATCGTAACCTATCGTCGATTCCATAACGCTAATGGACCGTTCTGCAGAGAAAGAGTAGGAAAGCTTCTCAAAGAAGAGGGAGCAGAATCCATTCCATACATCGTCCTTTCAATTGAGGAACTGGATTCAGTTGTTTGGCTTGTTGAGCAAGGCGAATCCTTGAGCAAGTTGGCGAAGGCGATGGCTTATGAATCGCCCAACGCCCCACTGAAACCATTTCACGACAAATTGCAATCGCGAGCGGTAAGCACCTTCGTATTCTCGAAAGGGCAGAAGTTTCTCGATGGCCTTTGTAGAATGAGCGGAATCCCTCAGCGCCAAGACGGTAGTTGAACTTGCGATAGTCAGTTTACTAAATCCCTAGCTATCCCAACGGTTGCTGCCCCAACTGCAGGATTTGAATTCGATCTCTGGTGACCTGATCAAACACGGAAATTTGGTTGTTATGGCAAAACGACAACTTGAGCTAGCGAACAAAGCGGGTGATCTGCTGGCAAAGCTAGAGTTAACTGTCCAATCGCGGGTAGCGATGCGGCATTTGGACATATTGATTGCGATTGAGAGCTTCTATTGCGAATTACTCAACAGGGTTTTCCCATGGGAGCTTGAGAACGACAATACTATATGTGGCAAACAGCAAGACTCTTTTGACCTATCGAGCAAAGATTCGCGAATCGTTGTGCAAGTAACTTATACGACCACGGCCGATAAGATTCGAGATACATTACGGAAATTTATCGGAACGCACAGCAATACTTTTGATCGCTTGTTGTTTGTTTATCCTCAATTGAAGGTTCCAAAAAGTCGAGCTGACTTTAGCAACCAACTCCAAGGATTTGACTTTGACCCCTCTCGCGACCGAATAGGTTTTGGCGATGTACTTCGTAAGTTGAAAGGACTATCCCTTGAAGAGTTGGACGAAGTCGTATGGTTTCTGGAGAACTCATTGGAAGTAACACTCCCTAGTCTCAAACAGCAAGCCAATCGCCACTCCGAGCTAAATAAGCCAATCGTCTTTTCCAAGATTCCAAAATCCTTTCGGCCATCAATCTGCGAGAAGATTGTTGGACGAGAACAGGAGCTTAGCATACTCAAGTCAATGGCAGGCGATCGTTTGATCGTCGGTCAGCCAGGAATCGGTAAGACATCCATGTTATGCTGGTTTGCCAACAACGATGAAGGAGCGTTTCTGCGTGACTGCTCTGAGTCGGAGTTGGTGTCAGAGATGCGGCTTCATTCACCTCGTTTTGTGCTCGTAAATGACGCACATTTGCGAATTGGTCTCGTCGAAAACGTTCAGACGATTCGCCGCGAGTACGGTTTCACGTTCGATATCATCGCTGATTGTTGGCCTGGCGAAGCTGATCTCGTAGCGATGAATCTCAACGTAAAAAAAGAAAATGTGGTAACACTGCAGCCACTTGCAAACAGTCTAGTAATCGAGATGGCTCGCGAATTTGGCATCTACGGTCCAGATTACTTTTATCACCATCTTGTTCGGCAATCTCTTGGATATCCCGGCAGAGCTTCAATGTTACTTGAATCTTGCAAAGATGGTTCGCTGGATGATATACAAGAGTTCTTTAATGGTGAATCTATCGGTCGATGGGCTAAAAACTGTATTAGCCGCCTTAATCGCGAAGAATCCGCAAGTGTCATCTCTTGTCTCTCGCTAGGAGGAGACGTGGGTGTCGACCTAACCATGGTTGCGGACTATTTAGCATTACCAGCTAGAAGGATTGAAGAGACCGTCTCTTCACTCGCGGTCGGAGGATTAGTGGAACAGACTCAATCCGGTCGATTTTCGGTCTATCCGAGGGCGATTAGGGCAATTTTCGTACGCGACTTTTTTTTCGGCATAGTTTCGAGATCTTTTGAGACTTTTCTTGCACATCAGTCAATCGCGACTGAAGTAGTTAATGCAATAGCTGATGCATTTTATGTTGGCGCAAACGTGCCGCGGGAGGTTTTGTATCGTCTGGTCGAGGATGTCGACGCAATCGAGTGCTGGCGACATCTGGTGTATGTTGACAGAGCACTCGCGGAAAGAGTATTTGAGCGAAAGCCTGAGTTGTTTGATACATTGGCTGATGCGTTCATCGAAGTGCTTCCAGAGCAGACCGTTGAACGCTTCGTAAAGATATTCAATCAACCTGAACGCCAGGCAAATCCGCCTCCAGAGTATCCGGTACGACGAGTTTCAGATTGGGCTTGTGAAGGTTACCCAGGGAAAGATGCGTTACCCAGGAGACGCGTTGTTCTTAACGCAATCGCACAGCAACTCCAGTCCGTTGTACCAGCGGACAAGGCTTACCGATTCCTGCAGTGTGCTGTATCGCCTAGTTATGAGTGCAACTCGCAAGACCCAGCCGATTTCGACCGATGGCTGCTAAAACGAGGAATGGTAACTTTGGAAGACATGCAAGCCATGATGGACTTCTGGCCCGAGATCTTGCAATTGGTCGAACGGTACCCGCCAAGTGATTGGCAACCGATCGTCGATGCTGTTTGGGTATGGTTGCTTCCTGCGTCGACCAGCGGGATGACCGAAGATCATCAGAGCATACTCAAGGAAAGTGCGAATCAAATCCTAAATAAGCTTTGTAGTCTTGCCACTCTGGAGGTTGGCGCGGTCAGCGCGATCCATCAGGTTGCCGAGTATCTCGATATCGAACTTCACATTCCAGTAGACGATTCATTCGACATATTGTTTCCCAGAGAGCCACGCGTAACCGGTGACGATTACAATGCTCAAATGCAACGTCAACACCAAGCTGCTATTGAGCTAGGTGAAAGGTGGGCGCAGTTAATGCCACACAACGTTATAGAAACACTGACTCGGTATCTCCAGCAATCGCGTCTTCTGCCCAACGCATATCCAGATTTTTCAGCGGTCGTTTGTGCAACCGTAGGCGAGTTGTCTGCACCGTTGGATTCGTGGCTTGTGTCCGCATGGGAACAGAATCTGCGCAGCGATTTATTCGGGCAGTTCCTTCACCAAATTGCTCGATTGAAAGCACAAGGGTATGAATCTTGGCTTGAACGGAGTTTGGAGGACGATCGGTATACCAGACCCGCAATCTACACGACTCTCGCACTTGCGGATATGCCTAACTTGTTAGTTGAGAAGGCAATCTTAGCGTGCACGGGCCATATCGAAATGCTATTTGTGGCTATCTTACGTCGCGAGATACAGACCATTCACTACGAAGCTCTGCTAAAACATTCCGACGGACGTGTTCGGGGGAAGGTTGCAGAAGGCATGTGGGGCGTAGAGAAAACTCTCCCGGAACCTTTCGTTTTGCCGTTGTGGCTACAAGCCGCAATCGCTGATTCGGAGAGTGACCATTTTATTCAAGAAGTTATGAGTTCTAATTCATTAGCAAAGATGGCTTGGTTAACTTACTGGATAGAAGCTTCCGAACGTCTTGGAGGGAGAAAATTCGAGGATGCGACAATTTTGAAGGCTACAGAAGACCTCGCGCAAAACGAGCGAATCGAGTTACTCAATAGGCTGAAGCCGAACTCATTTATCGCAAGGAGTCTTGTCTCTATTTTGGTTGGCACGGACGCTATCGTTTTTCGACATTTACTCGGGATTCCAGCTTTGGGTGCCTTGAAGTTCAGGCCGTTGAGGAGAATGCCGGACGAATGCTGGGCTATGTTTGCGATGGAATCGTTTACTAGAGGGATCTCGGAAGTGGATGTTGAACGCGCCTCTGGACCTGGCTGGGATATCGATTTTGGGGACGGTAGTAAGCGGAGAGAACGCATCCTAACGGCTTGGAGATGCCTCACGTCCCATAAGAACAGCAGTATTCGCCGGATCGCGACACATAAGATCGAGCAATTGTCGTCAAGCGAGTACTAGTTCACAGTCAATTACAAGTCTCTTTCGCACCCTTATCCGTCATTTCGAACTATTACCGGGTATTCCTACAGATAGACGTGGCTATTGTCGCTGCGAATGTCTGTCTTCAAGCCGCCAATTATAACGGTATTTCGCATGGAGGTGCTAGTTGATCTCGACTGTTCCCCCTTCTTCCTTGTCCGGGCCGGCGAGGCGATCGGAAATCGCAGCGATTCTGGCGGCCGGCATCGTTCGGATGAAATCGCGAACGGCGATTCAGGATTCAGAAATCCTCGACGATCCGCAGGAATTGCCAGTATCTAGCCTTGAGGTTTCCTCGGAAAGCGTGCTCTCTGTGACCAACGTGGTTAACGATAAGTGAGTCCGCTTTTTAAAGGGAAATCAATGCAACTAGACATCGACAAAGAGGTCGCTCTGCTCCAACGAATGACGGTGGGGCAGCTGCGAGAGAAGTTCGAAGAGACGTGGGGCGAGCCAACCAACACTCGCAACAAACAGTGGCTTGTCAAACGCATCGCTTGGAAGTTGCAGGCCAACATCGAAGGTGACATTTCACAGCGGGCCAGGCGTCGCGCCGCTGAACTCGCTCATGGTACTGACATCCGTACGACCGCCCCCAAGGCGATTAAGCCTGTACCGAAGCCAGCGGGCGACACCGTGACCGGTTTCGTCCAGCCAGAAGAAGACAA
>Ga0209174_10003268_pt1 | contig 10330 bp, 10 predicted proteins | sample JI91814BDNA_FD_187505 | JGI IMG/M metagenome (GOLD analysis project Ga0209174, IMG submission 187505) | Wastewater effluent complex algal communities from Wisconsin, to seasonally profile nutrient transformation and Carbon sequestration -... | ecosystem: Engineered > WWTP > Effluent > Algae...
CGGCGTTCTTCACCGGGACATGGCCGCCTGCAACGCCTACGCCAACGGCTTCGATGCCGCCGCGCAAGTGCGCTGCCCGACGCTGCTGCTCAGTGCCGCCCAAGACCGCATGACACCGCCCAAGGCCATCGCCCCCCTTGCCAATGCCTTCACCGGCGGCGCCACCGTGACACGGATCGTCCTTCCCGACGCCGGCCATGCCATGATGTCCGAAGCCCCCGGCGCCGTCCTCGATGCCATCTGGACCTTCGCCAACGCGGGGGGCTCGCTCGCCCAGGAACGCCGATGATCTAAAACCGCAGTGCCAGCCATCCACCTAAAAAAGAGATAACGGAGACACCCATGGCTCAACCCACCCCCCCAACCAACGACGAACAAGCCGCTGCCGCCCTGCCCTTCCCGACGATTCGCAGCATCGGCATCGGCGCCCCCTTTCGCTGGATTGGCCTGGGCTGGTCCGATCTGATCGCCTGCCCCGTTGCCAGTCTGTTCTATGGCTTCTGCTTCACCGCGATGGGTTTGCTGGTCACTTTCGTTTTCGAACACGCCTACCAATACACCTCGGCGGTATCCACCGGCTTTCTGCTCCTGGCCCCTTTCTTCGCGATGGGCTTGTACGAACTCTCGCGCAGACGGCAACTCGGTCAGCCCTGTGCGCTGGTCCCCACCCTCACGGTATGGCGGCGCAATGCCGGCAACATCGCCGTGTTCGCCGGCGTGCTGACAGTCATCTTCCTGATCTGGGCGCGGGCCTCACTGGTGATCTTCGCGATTTTCTACACCCGCGAAATGCCCAACCTCAGTGGTTTTCTGACCCAAGTGCTGTCCTTCGAAAACCTTGAATTCCTGATGGTCTATTTCGGGGTTGGCCTTGTGTTTGCGCTGCTTGTCTTTGCCGTCAGCGTCGTCTCGATTCCGCTGATGCTCGACCGCAACCAAGACGCCATCACCTCAATGCTCGCCAGCATCCGCGCCCTAGCCGAAAACACGCTGCCCTTGCTGGTCTGGGCTGCGCTGATCGTCTCGCTGACCATTCTCGGCTTTCTCAGTTTCCACCTGGGCCTCGTCGTGCTGATGCCGGTCGTCGGTCACGCCACCTGGCACGCCTACCGGGACGTGGTCGCACCCTTGCCAACCCCGCAAGCAAGCCGCTGATTGCGTCCTTCGTCACCGCAACCGTCCTGCCCCATCGTGCTCTCATCATTCGAAACAAGGCGAAGCCCGTTCGGCAAACAGTGCCAAATGACGAAACGCACCTGCGCCATCGAGCCGCAAACGTGCATTTCGGCCACACTTGCGCGGCACCGACGGGACATTTCCCGGCCGGCCTTTGCAATCCGGCCCAAGCTGTGGGAAAAATGCCATCTGTCATCGTTCTGCATCAACCCAAAGGCTCCCATGCAAACCCGCATCCTTCGCCCCTTGGCCATCGCCATGACCTGCGTCCTCGGACTGGCAGCCCCGGCATACGCTGCCGATACAACAGCCCCGACGCTGCCCACCGCCGACATCGCGGTTGAAAGCAGCCGTAGTGCCCCCAACGACCAGTTCCGCGCCCTAGTCTATTTCGAGGCGAGCGACAGCAATCCCGGCGACCTTGCCCGCAAGGTCAACAACACGATCGGCCAGGCGCTGCAGACCGCCAAAGCTTACCCCGCGGTAAAGGTGCGCACCGCGGGCAACAGCACCTCCCCGATCTACGGCAAGAACAGCCGCAGTATCGAAACATGGCGCATGCGCTCCACGCTGGCGCTGGAAAGCAGGGACGCCGCGCCCATGTCGGAGCTCATCGGAAAACTGCAGCAGACCATGGTCATCGGCGGGATCAACGCAGCGCCCTCGCCCGAAACCTGGAAAAAGATCGAAGACGAAACCATCGCGGACGCCCTCGCCGCCTTTGAAGCACGGGCCAAACTGGTGGCCGGCAGCCTCAATAAAAAGTGGAAAATCAAGCACCTGTCGGTTAACACCGGCGGGTTCCAGCCCAAGCCCGTCGCGCCCTATGCCCGCGCTGCCATGATGTCGGCCGACGCGGCCCCCGCCCCCATCGAAGCGGGCGACAGCCCCGTTTCGGTGTCCGTCAATGGCCAGATAGAACTGATGGAATGATCGCCCTGATCCAGCGCGTCCTCGAAGCCCGGGTCACCGTCGCCGGGCAAACGGTCGGCGAAATCGGCCCTGGGCTTCTCGCGCTGGTCGCCATCGAAAGGGGCGACACCCAGGCCAACGCCCTGCGCATGGTCGAACGCCTGCTCGGCTACCGGGTCTTCGCCGACGAGGAAGGGCGAATGAATCGCTCCCTCACCGACACCGGCGGCGGCTTGCTACTGGTTTCCCAGTTCACGCTGGCTGCCGATACCGCCAAGGGCATGCGCCCGAGTTTTACCCCTGCCGCCGCCCCCGCCGAAGCCGAGCGCCTGTTCGACGAAATGCTCGCCCTTGCCCGCACTCGCCACCCAAAGGTGGAGACAGGCGCGTTCGGCGCTGAAATGTCCGTTTCACTGATCAATCATGGCCCCGTCACCTTCCGGCTCACGGCATAAATGCCGTTTCAGTCTGCCCGTGGTGCCTGGCGTATTCATCGCGCTGGCGCTCGTGGCCGGCTGCAGCCAGACACCGCAGCGGCCCACGCACCCACCAACCTCCCACAGCCCCTCGTCGCCGTCTCGGGGGTGGTTCGCACTGCCCAGCAACGATCATGCAGAGGAAATGGTGATGTATGCGCTGGGCCTGCTGGACACCGGCTACCGCTTCGGCGGCAAGAATCCGGAAGCCGGGCTCGACTGCAGCGGAATGGTCAGCTACATCGTCGAACAGGTGAGCGGCAAAAAGCTCCCTTACAACGCCGCCGGGATTGCGGAGCGGACCCGGCCGATCACCTCCGGCGCGATGCGTCCCGGCGATCTGGTGTTCTTCAACACACTCGGTCGCAGTTACTCGCACATGGGCATATACATGGGCAACGGCAAGTTCATCCACGCGCCCAACAGCCGAGGCAAGGTGCGCGTGGATCGACTCGACAATCGCTATTTCGCAGATCGCTTCGAGGGCGCACGCACCCTCTTGCCGGAGGGCTGACGCCCTTCCTCAGAAAGCCTAAGTGCTCTCCTTCAGCCAGCGTGCCGCCTCAAGTGCGTAGTAAGTCAGGATGCCGTCGGCGCCGGCGCGCTTGAACGCCAAAAGCGCCTCCATCGCACAAGCCTTGTCGTTAAGCCAACCGTTGGCGGCCGCCGCTTTCAGCATCGCGTACTCACCGCTCACCTGATAGACATAGGTCGGCACCTGAAGCTCGCTCTTCACACGACGAACGATGTCCAAGTAAGGCATTCCGGGCTTGACCATGAACATGTCGGCGCCTTCGAAAATGTCCAGCGCCACTTCACGCAGCGCCTCGTCGGAATTGGCCGGATCCATCTGATAGGTGGATTTGTTGCCCTTGCCCAGATTTGTGGCCGAGCCCACTGCATCGCGGAACGGGCCATAAAAGCTCGATGCATACTTGGCCGAATAGGCCAGGATGCGAGTGTAGATCTGTCCGGCTCCGTCGAGCTCCGCACGAATACGGGCAATCCGCCCGTCCATCATGTCCGACGGAGCGACGACGTCGGCGCCGGCCTGGGAGTGACACAAGGCCTGCTTGGCCAGAACCTCGAGGGTTTCATCGTTGAGGACATAGCCCGAATCATCGACCAGACCATCCTGACCGTGGCTGGTGTACGGATCCAGCGCCACATCGGTAATCACCCCGAGCTCCGGAAAATGCGCTTTAAGGGCGCTCACCACACGGGGCACCAAGCCATCAGGGTTGAACGCCTCCTCGGCGCCAAGAGATTTTTTGCCGTCTTCGATCACCGGAAACAGTGCCAAGGCGGGCACACCCAAGGCCACGGCTTCCTCTGCCACCCGCAACAGATGATCGAGAGAAACTCTGCTGACGCCAGGCATGGACGAGACCGGCTGGACAATGCCCTCACCTTCGAGCACGAATACCGGGTAGATCAGATCATCCGCCGACAGACGATGCTCGCGCATCAAACGGCGGGAAAAATCGTCGCGACGCATGCGGCGCATACGGATCGACGGAAAGGCAGACTGGATAGGCTTCATGAAGGGCTCACAGTGCTTACATCTCGAAACTAATTGAAGAGGGAACTTTTGCGACGCTGAACCTACTAATAAGCAGATGGTGATGAGCCGTCTCCCGCTACACCTCCCTGAGCGGGTGCCTTGAGCAAGCAAGGCATTTTTGGCCCCCGGCTTCCCCTCGCCGGGGGCTTTTTATTTTTATCTGCGCGACCTACATAAAATTTTCAAACAACCGAAAACACTATGAAAGTCATTCACTCGTGGGCGGCGACAAGTAAGTGACTGCGGCAGCACTGCCGCCTTGCCCCGCCTCATCCGGCCGCAGCGGCCGACCGTCTTTTATACGCCATGCTGCACCGGAGAATCCACCACGCCTTGCCTGCCAAGCCTGAGAGTTTCCTCTGACCAAAGTCCCTGCGCAAAGACCAATAAAGACCTCTCGCCATGCCCCGAAGAATCGCCGCGCGCAGTGGCGTCCCTCGATCGACCGCCAAGTCGGAAAAAAAAGTTGAGGCGAACAGATCGTGAATCTTCTTGGGGCTGAAGCCGTCGATCAGCGCCGTGATGCCATCCTGGAAGACGACAAGGCATCTGGAGTTTTCCGTTTTCCCGCGGAGACTGCAATATTCGTCCCGCACTATGTCCCACGAACAAACCCTGAACATTATCATCAACCGAAAAAGAGCGGGATCGTCGGGCAGGAAACCAACTCCGCCGGCAGGCAACCGAAAGGCAGCTAACGGGTAGCTGCGGTAGATGTTCTCATAGATGGCGCGCAGAAAAGTGATGTCCACATCCTCCCGCATGGAGTTCGAGAACCGCGCCCCCCCCGCACCTCGATCCCCATCGTGGACTCGAAGAAGATAGGTCACCTCTTCCACCGGCCTCCCCCGCCCGCCGTGTGTCAGCCGAAGGGCAAAATCCTCATCCTCAACGCGCCGCAAATCTTCACGCAACCCTCCCACTGCGCTAAAAATTTGACGGCGGATCAACACCGGTTGCAGATAAGGAATCCACCGCCCGGAAAACAGGCTGACCTCCAGATCTGCTGAAGACGGCAAATGGACCTTGTCAGGCAACATTTGCCGATATCCCCCCCCCACGTCTCCGATCAAATGCCCTAATCCGGTATAGACGAAATCCACGTCCTCCGGCCCTTCCAGTCCCTTGGCAAACACGCTGATAGCATTCGGCACGACTTCGTCGTCGTCATCGCAAATCCAGATCCAGTCGCCCGTCGCGATCGCCACACCGCGGTTGATCGCGCTGGACTTGCCACCGTTCGCGCGGCACTCAAATCGGACTCGTGAGGCAAATTCAGCCAATACCTCTGCCGTATGATCCGACGAACCATCGTCGATCACGATGACCTCCCAAGGCGGAGGCTCGAGCGCCAGAATCGAATTCAAGGCTTTGGGCAGCAGTTCAGCCCGGTTGAAGGTCGACATCACGACCGACACTCGCGGACAAGCCGGAAACATTGCGGCCTCTTCCATCATGGCCTCCCACGCATCGCAAAACGTTCCTGAATCCGGCTGACGACCGCGTCAGCATCCGCCGACAAGGGGTGCCGCAGCAGCTTCACCAGCAGAAACCAGCAGGCAATCAGTATTGGCGCCTCAATGGAGAGCCGGACGAGCCCCTGGGGAATCCACTCAGCGAGAAAGTGCCGCGCCAGCCACGCGAACACCCCGAACAAAGCGGCGATAACGAAAGCACCCAGCGACGAGCTGTAAATGTCGAACAAATTGATTCCATACAGGCGCTGGACGAAATACAGCATCAGGCCCGCTTCCACCACCACCTCGACCGCAAGGTTTCCAAGCAGAAATACACGGAGCGTCTCATACATGAGGCCCAAGACGACCAACAGCTTAAACGGTATCACCCACAACTGAACATGCATGAGTTCCCGCATTTTGCCGTCGGCGGCCAACAGCGTTCCGATCAGCGCCAGCAAGGGAAACGCCGGCAGGAACAGGGCTGGCACGATTTGCCCCACCTCGGCTGAAAGCCCCCATTTCGGCCCGTTGAGCAGAAGAATCAGGACATCGCCCTCGATGATCAGGAACATGAGAACCGGTAAGGCGAGGCCCATGACACGCTGGTTAACGCCGAGGAACATGGACTTGATGTCGGAACTCGAGCGGAAGCCCTGGGCAAAGTACGAGAACGAGAACGAGTAGACGCCCGGCATCACGCTGCGCCAAAACAGGCTCATCACCGACAGCGCCTTCGACTGAAAGGCAACCATCGCCATACCCTGGGTCTTGGCGAGGACGATCTCGTTAAGATAAGAGCGGACATCGCGCAGAATGTTGGTGGAGCTGCTCAGCGCGCCGAATGACAAAAGCTCCCGAACCACTGAGCGATCCATACGCATCTTGATGGCATTTTTCTTGCGGAGGACCAGCGCAAGTCCCACGATGTTCGACAGGAGAGCCGCATAGACCATGCTCATGTAACCGGCATCCAGAAACGCGAAGAGGATGACCCCTCCGTTCTGGGCCAGATTCATAAAGAAGCTGACGGCCACCACCCGGTCGAAACGGAGTTCCCGCCGAAGCAGTGCCAGAGTCACCGAAACGCGCGGCACCAGAAGCAGATTGCACGCCAAACCGAGCAGGGTTGGAATGAGACGTGGCTCGTCATAGAAAAGCGATACCGGATACGCAACCAGCGCGATCACCAGCCCGATCAGGGTGGCGATGCCCTGGGTGACGAACAGCGCGGTGTCGATTCGCAACTGGTCGCACTCCTTGACCTGCACCAGATAGTTGGAAACGCCAAAATCCCGCAGTAGCGTTGCCATCCCCACGAAAACTGCAGCGGTCGAGAAGACCCCGATTTCATCCGGCGTCAAAAGACGCCCCACCACTGCGACCGAAATGATCGCCAGAATGGATGAGGCATAAGAATCGAAGGACGCCCAGGCGATCTGCTTCACTGCACGCCCCCTGACCCGGACGTCGCAGGGGTAAATTTCTTGACGATCTTTCCGAGGGTTCTCACGCACCAGGCGGTCATGCGCGGATTCAGGAAAAGCACCGCCCCAAGCAAATTGGGCCGGATCTCCTCACGAAAGCCGGTCTTGCGTGCCAGCGCCGCCAGGACTCCCTCGCGCACGGCCTTTCCACGCTCCGGATCGGCACGCCACTGATAGGCATTCATACAGCCCTCGGAAAGAATCTTCAGACTGCACCAGCGCCAGCAACTAGGCGCCAAATACCGCCCCCAAAAATAGAACTCGTTACGCTTCATGTAAAAATAATAGTGGGGCGGCGCATCTTCGCTCGACTTACCCGTGTGGGCAATGCGGAAGCCGGAAGCCACGACATTCCGGTAGCCGGCTCTCAGGGAGCGCACGGACAAATCGTCATCTTCGTAATACATGAAGAAGGATTCGTCGAACAGCCCGACATTCCGAATGAAATCTACCCGGACGGCCACCGCCGCACCAACCACACGGGGCGAATCGATGAGACCGTCCGACTCCCTGAGCGCGGCAATTTCATCATCATAAAAAACCACCTCGGCCCGACTCCAGTCGTAGTCGGAGCCCTGAAAATGAGCGCGCTCCGGACACTCCTTGTGAAGAATCAACGGGGAAACCAGGCCCACGTCTTTTCTCGCCAGGGCCGCGCCAAGAGCCGCCATGCCGCCAACGATCAGGGCGTCGTTATTGACGAAGATGATGGCGTCGTCGTCAGCACATTTCTCAAGAATCAGCCTCGCGCCGAAATTCATCCCGGCAGCGAAGCCCAGATTCTTCGGCGAGACCACGAGAGACACCTCAGGGAGCTCCCGCCGCAGGCAGGCCGCCGATCCGTCGGTGGACGCGTTATCGACGATCAGGACATGCTCCGGAGCAACGCCATTGTCGAACAGGGACTTCACACAGAGGACCGTCGACGCCCAGTCATTCCAGTTCAGGACTATGCAATAGACATTCATGAGATTGGACCCAAAGACGATGCACGAGTGAAATTTGCGGATAACCGGCTGAATCTGCCCACAGCTACCTAGGAGAAACGTTTAGCTAGCTGCTAGCTAACGATCAAAGCAGACATCCAGGTAGCCCGACGCGGTGGCGCCAACCGAGAACTGGCTCCGCACTCGCTGAAGAAAGTTGTCAGCCCGTCGGGAAGCCTCTTCAGAGTCGTTGAGCACAGCCAGGAGAGCCTCAGTGAGGCCAGCCACATCCCCAGCCTCGCAGAGCCAGCCAAATTCCGGAGAGCAAATAATCTCTGGGATACCGCCGACACGGGTTGCCACAACGGGCAGACTGCAGGCTCCCGCTTCAATCACGACAAGCCCAAAGGGCTCGTCAAGTGCGGCGTGGGCAAGGCAGATCGCCTGACGCATGAGATCAGCCACCTGACTTTGAGGGATGCTCTCGAAAAAACACACACGGTCACCGATACCCAATTCCGACGCCAGCTCACGCAATCCGTTCAACCAACTGTCGTTTTCGGCAGTACCGCCGGCGAAGACCAGCTTTAAGTCCGGAATCGAATTGGCGACCTCGGCAAATGCTTTAATCAGCACATCCTGCGCTTTGCGTGGGACATAATTGCCGATATTCAGAATGAAGCGCGTTCCGGCAGCTATCCCGCTATTGGCCGATCCGGCTTGAAAGTGCTCAACGTCAATTCCGTTGTACACCACGCTAATCGGCATCTGGCCGAAGAGCCCAAGGGCTTTGACGCGTTCCGCCAACGAAGCGGAACAGGCGGTAATTGCGTCGGTCTGGCTCGCAATTAAGCGCCAAGCAGGACTTTTTTCGTCGATTGCCAGAACATCTGAACCATGAAAGGAGAGCACTATGCGCCCGCGCCATAAGCCGAGGCGTTTCAGGAGGGCGACAGGGTAAACATTCAACTGCGGAAAATGAAAATTAATCACCCGGAGGTCGTATCGGCGAAGCCGCTCCAGCATCACCGGCAGTCGGCGCATGGCCGTCAACATATAACGCGGCGACATCGCCCCCGCAGCTGGCGGGGCTGGGAAATTGACATGCAGGAAGGACCGGCCGGCCTGATCGCTTTTCTCACCCTCGAAGACCCAGTCCTGAATCCCTATCAGAGAGCGCCCCGGCATCGTGCGCTCAACCTCCCTCCACAGGCGATCGACAACGACGTCGACACCGCCGACCATGTCAAACATCCAAGGCAGAAAGAACATCAAGCGTCCCTCCTCAGCCCCTCCAGCCTTACCGATCATTGCGAGCCCCGCTCACCGGTCAGCCCGTAATTGCCACCATCTCTGTTCGCCATATCCATCATCAGCGCATCCGCGTAGAACTTGGTCGCCCAATTCGGATACTGCCAGGGATGATAGCCACCATCGATCGGATGGGAACCCTTGATACCACCAACGATGTCGCGGTCGTCACCGGAGAGCGCTTGTGTCGTCTTGACGAACCCAAGAATGCGCGTTGTGGCGTCGCGATAGCGCACGTCGCCGGATATCTGGAAAAGACGCCCCCAATTGATCCCGAGCTGGCAATCGCCGGTGAGGCACGACCACTTGACCGTGGGGCTCCACTGGTCGTTGAAACGCCCCGGCAGGCGACCGTCCGCCGGCAAGGCGGCCATCATGGCATCGCCGATCTTGCGCGCAGCAATGATGAAGTCCTCACGTCCGGCGTAGTTGCCGATTTCGAGCAGGCCGCGCATCGCGTAGGCGATGGTGTGGGTGAAGGGCTGGGCATTGTCCTGCAGGCAATTCGTATCGAGCCATCCGTTTGCATGGGCTTGCGTCAATGCCCATTCGCAGTTGCGTACCGCGGCATCGAGAAAACGTCTTTCACCGGTGATTTCATGGGCCCGTGCGAGACTCCAGGCCGAGCGGGTGTTATATGTGTTGATCGCCTTACCGGTCATCGGCGAACCGAATTGCCGCCAGCAACCGTCGTCATCCATGATGTCGCAAAGCCAATTCGACGCGCGCAAGGCGGCATTGCGATAGCGTTCGTCCGACTCTTCCTCGTAGGCGCGGACCCATCCAAAGATGACCTGCCCGGTATTGAAGACCGTCGGCTTGTCGGAATCGCCCAGGGCACCGGCAAGCACGCCGCCACTAGGATGCTGGACTTCGATTTCCCAGTCGGCCATACGACGCGCGCGCGCACGCGAATCCATATCGCCCGCGATCTTCGCATAACGATAAAGGGTGGGAATGATGTAGCCGGTCGTCTCGGGATAGGACGGAGCCCAGCGGCGAGAGCGTACAAGATAGGTTT
>Ga0209174_10003269_pt1 | contig 10329 bp, 7 predicted proteins | sample JI91814BDNA_FD_187505 | JGI IMG/M metagenome (GOLD analysis project Ga0209174, IMG submission 187505) | Wastewater effluent complex algal communities from Wisconsin, to seasonally profile nutrient transformation and Carbon sequestration -... | ecosystem: Engineered > WWTP > Effluent > Algae...
CGAGGGCGACAAAGCCCCGGCACTCGCCCGCCAGGAAGGCGGCGGCCACTACAAGAGCATGGCCATCCAGCCGTTCGAGTACACCCACGCCAACGGCCTGGGGTTCGCCGAGGGCTGCGTGGTCAAGTACGTCAGCCGGTGGCGCGCCAAGAACGGCGTGGAAGACCTGAAGAAGGCCCGCCACTTTCTCGATCTGCTAATTGAGGTAGAGGGCGGGAAGTGAGCACGGCTGTCGAGATGCAACTGCGGCAAGAACAGGCGGCCCGCTGGCTGGACAGCGCCCGCGACACTGTTTGGCGCGAGATGGTGACGCCCCTGACCGTGATTGCCTTTGGCCGCACCGTCCACCGCCAGCGCGCCCGCAAACTGCGCCAGCGCGGGCACCTCGTTGTTCGGCTGCGAACCGGCGTCTACCGTTGGTGCCCGGCGCCGTTCAAGTTGACGGTGCCGGACGACTCAGCGCAGCCGGTCAACCCGAATGCGTGCGCAAGGGGCTGCGTTCCAGCCTCCTGCGACATCACCAGCGAACAGCCCGCCGCTGTTGTTCCCGCTGCCGGCCGATGACCTGGCGATTTCCCACGTCAGCACAGCGCCCGCCGGCAGATTGAGGGTGGACTTTTCGTTGAACGGCGTCAGCACCGCGGCGGCATCGACGTGCGCCATGATCGTTGCTCCTGCCTGCGCCCCGTTGACCTTGGCGCGGAACATCAGCTTGGATACCGCAGAGCCGCCGGTTCGGCCAAACTGCAGGGAGATTTCGATCCGGTAGACGCCGGCCACGTTGACGGTGAGCGCCCCGGCCACGGACAGCGCCACGTCGGTCGCGCCGCTACCGACTGCGGGCCCGAATTCGACCTGCAGCGGGGTGTCCAGCGCTGAGGGCTGCTGCGAGGACGCCACGGACGACCCGTCGAGTACGCGCGTGTTGGAAAACCGCGCGCTGGGCTCTAGCATGGTGTTCGGGACTTGCGTGGTCATTTTTCTACTCCCTTGACTCGTCAGCGCCCGGGCGGTGTGGCGCCGCGGACGCGCTCAAACGTCCTCATGCCGCCAATGCCCAACATGCCGGTCACAACGACCCACAGCAGATCAAGGTTCAGCACGGGCGGCGCCGGCCAGCCCTTGACGGCAGCGACCCACGCCAGCAGTGGCTGCGCGATTGTGGCGTACACGAAGCCCGCACCGCCGGCCCAGCCGAAGAACGGCCGCCAGCCGGCGACCCAAATGCTGGGGTGCGCGGCCTCTTGCGCGTTGATCTGCAGCTGGGCGATAACCTGCTTGAGTTCGCCGTCCATGGCCAGCTTGAGGAAATCGGCCTCAGCTTTGCGGCGCTCTTCCTCGTCGGGGAAGAAGCGTCCGATCATGTCCTTGCCGAACTCCAGCAGGGGTGCGAGCAGTAGAGGATTCATCGTCACACCTCCATCAGCAGTTCAGCGATGCGCTGCGCCCAGCCGCGGCTGAAGCTGGGCCAGTTCTTCAGGTCGTTCATCATGTCGAGCCGGTGACCCAGCATGCGCGCCTCGACGCGGGTGGGGTCGGACGCCTTCACCGCCAGCAGCGTCTGCGGACCGATGACGCCGTCCGGCGTGGCCGAGCACGCGCGCTGCAGCCACTTGACGGCCTGCACGGGGCCGCTGTTCACGGCAGCGTCGAACACGGCATAGCGGATGTCGGCCGGCAGCTCGTCGGCGCGGATGGGCTTCCAGTAGCGCTCCAGGTAGATGCGCTTGGCCAGGTCCAGCGGCAGGTCGCGCATGTCGCCCTTGTAGCCCACCTCGCGCGCCACCGCCTCGGTGACGCCATAGCGGGTCTTGCCGCCCGGGTCGTCGTCATGGTCGCTGTAGCCACCCTCGTGGCCCAGCAGCTTGTCGAACGCCTGGTCGAAGTTCACGCCAACACCCCCGCGCGCCACAGCACCAAGGGCAGCAGCACCGGCACCGCCCCGGCGGCAGTCGCCACGGCGTCCCACCGGTCGGGGGTACCGCGCTTGCTCACGCGGTCATAGACCTCTTTGCCGATAGCGAACACCCAACACAGCACGGCGCCGGCCAGTGCCGAGTGCAGCGCACCGACACCTGCGAGCGCGGCACCATAGACGAAGTGGTTGGCCTTGTCGGCCGGCAGGCTGGGTAGGTTCATTTGATTGCTTTCGTGATGAAATGCTCGGCAAGCCACACGGCCATGCCGCCCGCGGCGACGTAGGCGGTGCGGAACATCCACAAGCCGCCTTTGCCCTGATTGGCCATCTCGAGCAGCTGGTCAACCTTGCCGGCCATGTTGTCGACGCGCGCCTTGAGCGCGGCGACTTCGCCTTTCAGTTCACCAAAGTCCACGGGGTCGATCATGCGGTATTCCAGTCGCGTAAGTTCTTGGGCCAGGTAGTCGAGCTGTTGGCGGGTGTTGTCAGGCATGGGCGTCACAGGTAGGTGATGGCCGGCTGCTGGGGGGTGGCCCCGACCACCAGCACGACGCGCGCCCACACGGTCACCAGAGTGGTGGCGTCTGCGGGCTCGTTGTCCAGAAGCACCTGGAACGCGCCGCCGGTCGTCATCGAGACGGTTGCCGTCTGGCTGACCACGCCGTCCAGGGCGAGCGCCGACTGGATGTTGCTTCCCACTGCGGTCGTGAACGCCCCGCCGCTGTCCTTGATGCCCACCACAAGCCCCGACAGCGCCAACACGGCGCTGTCAACGCTGCCCGGGTAGTTCACCGTCACCAGGTACTGAATCGACAGGCGCCCGTCGTTGGGGATGTTCACGGAGAACAGCTGCACGAAGTTCTCATCCGTGGCGCTCTTGGTGTGCTGCACCTCCACGAAGCCGGTGGCCGGCTGCCGGCGCCACACCGAAAAAGCGTTCCCCTGCCGGCTGATGTCGATGGCTGGCATCAGCCCCGTGGTCACGCCGTCATCGGAGTTTGTGAACTTGAACAGTGCGCTCGGGGACTGGGACGCTGCGAGAGAGTCAATCAATCCCGTCAGGGAGGCGGCAGCGCCTGCCACCGTGCAGTCGAGCCGGGCCGCGCCGATGCCGTTGCCGGACCCTTTGACGATGTAGTCGAGATTCCCCTTGCCGCGCGTCCTGCCGACGGCCCACGCGAACGTGGCCGAGGCCGACGGCGCACCGAACCCGGTCATGTTGAAGTCGAAGACGCACGCCATCGAGGGCACGTCGTAGTCCAGCTCGATGTCGATGCCGTAGATGTAGCCGCGCAGGATGCTGTTGATCGCCCCATAGGCCACTTCGTTGATGAGGCGCCCGCCGCGCAGGCGCAGACCAGACCCGCGATCGCCGGCAACGATGGCGCCGACCAGCGGGCTGGAGGCGCCAGGCCACTGCGCGCGGCCGCAGTTCCAGAGCGTATAGCCCTCCACGTTGGTGCTGAAGTTCTCCGGGTTCACGTTCTCCGGGTTCAGGTACTGGCCGTCCACGTTGAACGGCACGTCAACGTTGCGCATCGTGACGTTGAAATAGCTCACGCCGGCAGGCCGCGCGGCACCCGCGTTTGCATCGCCCTGGCTGTTGATGCCGATGCTGCAGTCGATGATGGTGGGGTTGAAGACGTTTACGCCCAGGATCAGGCCGCCCTCGAACTGGAAGGCACGGCCGCCGAGGCGTGCGCTCGCCGACAGATCACCGTAGACCGTGTTGCGGATGATCGGGTTGTACAGCCGCACGTTGTTGCCGGCTGCTGCGCTGAACCCGTTCTCGCCCGGGATGCTGTTGCAATCCAGGTGCAGGTTGTGGATGTCAACGTCGGCGAATGCTCGTGGCGTCAGGTCGATGTCGTAGCCGCCGATGAAGAACCCGCCGATCGGGCCTGTGTCTGCCGTGAGCCTGAACACGGCACCCGGCTCGCAGAACAGTTTCAAACCCGAGGGCAGCGGGATCCAGTCGCTGCACAGGTAGGTGCGCGCGGGCGCGAACACCGTCACACCGGCGGCGACAGCCTTCTCGAACGCGTCAATGACGTTGAGGCGCTGATCCGCGGCTTCGTCTTCAGTGACGCCCAGGTCGAGCAGGCTGATAACTTCGGCGTTTTTGTAGTGCTGAGTCCGTGCGACGGACCCAGTGACCGGCTGCTTGACGCCGACGAGTGCGTCACCGCGCGACAAATCGCTGGTGTTCGCCAGATCCTCCTGCAGCTGGTCGCCGCTGGTTTCGCCCTGCGGCATCGCCTGCGTGAAGCGCACGCCGATGTTCTGCGTTCCGGTCACGGGCGGCGTGGTGAACGTCAGCGTCGAGCCGCTGACTGTAAAGTCGATGCCGTTGCGCTGAGCCACGCCACCGATGAACACGTCGAGCGCGTTGACACTGCCCGGATCGGCCGGCAGCACGAAAACGGTTTCAACGTCGTCACCGTCGAAGGCGGCGAAGAAGCTGGTGCCGGCGATGACGACGGTTGCGAGGTCGGTCGGCGAGTAGTTGACCAGCGCGCTGGCCGCCTCGTCCCAGCCGATGACGTGCTGCGCCTGTGGTGCCGGCAATTCCGTACTGACGCCGCCCGTAGCGGACGCCGGCAAGCGCAGCGCCCGGCCCAGTTCCTCGGCGAGCTGCTGAATCTGGAACACCGTGCGGTCGAACGCGCGTTCGTGGGTCTGCGCGCGGTAGCTGCCGCCGGCCGGGAAGCTGCTGGTCTGGTCGTAGGCCAGCGCCCCCACGCCAGACAGCGTGTAGCCGGCCGCCATCGGCGAGCCGCTGATGGGGTAGGTGATCGTGCCGCCCGGGTCGTCGTCCTGGTCCGGGTTCAGCGTGACGTTGTAGTCCACGCCGCGGGTCAGCGCGCTGTCGATCCCGTCCGGGGCGGTGATCGTCAGCGCGAAGTCGTCAACCGTAAAGCACTGGAAGTAGAACGGAAACGACGTGGCCGACCCGTTCCCCAGGAACGGGCCGACGCGTCGCGTGGTGGCGGGTACGGTCATGGGCAAGCCCCGAGTTTTGGGGCATTGTGCGGGCTGTCGCAGCCCGCACGGGTACGCCTTTACTGCTTGCTCTCGGGACTCGCCACGCCCGTGACGGTGCCCCGCACGGCGTCGGTAGCGCTGGTCGGCTCAACCTTGCCAGCCTCCACGTCGGCCAGGTAGCCGATGGGCTTGGCGAAGGCGTTGGCCGGGATGCCGGTCACCAGGCTGGTCAGCGTGGCCACGTCGCGGATGACCTTGCTGGGCTTCACGTCCTTGCCCTCCACGATCTTGTACACGTCGCTGGGCACGCGCACCGCCGACTCGATCATGCTGATGGCTGGGCTGGTGCTGATGCGGTCATCGTAGGGCTTGCTGTTCGCGGTGTTCACCAGCGTGGTGGCGATCTGGCCGGCCACGGGCATCATCGCCGTGGTGTTGCGCACCAGCGACCAGCCGAACACCTGGGCCAGCCAGTCGTCCAGGTAGTCGCCGTCCTTGTCTTCGTCGTCCGGGCCGCCCTTGAACAACTGCATGATGGCCTCGGCCGCCCATGCGTTGACCAGGAACCCGAACAGCAGCACGTAGAGCCCGCGGCCCAGGCCCTTGCGCAGCCCCAGGTCGCGCACGACGGTGTTGAACTCGGTGCCCAGCAGGTTGGCCTGCATGTTGAAGTAGCCGGCGAACTGGGTGAACAGGCGCACGAAGGCGTTGCCCGACTCGATGCGGCTGATGTCCTCCGGCGCCGTGCTGCCCTGCGTCTCGCGCACGGCCGAGTCCGCGGCACGCACGGCGTCCTTGTCCTCTGCGCCCTCGGCCAGCGCCTGGTTGTAGGCGCCCGTCCAAATGACCGGCGACATCACGTTGTCCACGGCCGACTGCAGGAAGTAGCTGTGCTTGGTCAGGAACGCCTTGGTTTTCTCGTAGGTGCTCGGGTCCAGCAGGATGTCATTGATGGCGTCGGTCATGTTCGCCACCTCATTGGCCATCCGCGTCTCCATGTACTGGGACTTGCTGGCCACCATCTCGGCGGTCAGGCGCGGCGCAGCCACGTATTGCGCCATCGCGCCGGCCAGGTAGCTGGGCTTCACGCGCACGGCGGCCATGCTGAAGCCGGCCAGCTGCTGCGCGGCGTTGGCCACGTTGGCGAACATCGCAGCCATGCCGGCGCGACGGCGCAGCGCGCTGAAGAACCGCATGAGCCCGGCGTCGCCAGCCACGGGCGTCTCCACCTGCTGCTTGGCGGCACGGTTCAGCCACGGGGTCAGGATGCTGTCAAACGCCACCGGGTCCAGGCGGTTCAACCCGTAGGCCACGCCCTTGTTGGTCAGCAGCTTGCGCACGTCGCGCACCGGGTTCTCCATGTGCGAGAAAAGCAGCACCTTGTCGATATGCTGGCTCAAGCTGCGCAGGTCCAGTAGCAGCGGCCGGTTGTACTCGGTGCGGGACTTGGTGAAGCCCCGGGCCGTGGACGGGAATGCGAACTGCATGCTGGCGTTCTCGTCCTCCATCAGGCGCTTCGTGGCCTGGTCGCTGACGATGCGCGCGTCGGCCTGCGCCGGCACGTAGCCGCCACGGCGGCGGATGCCGAACGGGTCCACGAACTCGTCGGCCGTCACCTCGTTGAAGTAGCGGCCGAACGCGTCGCGGTGGGCCTTCTGCGCCAGCGGCTTCATGCCCTCCAGCAAGTCCCACACGCCTTGCGCGAAGTCGAAGTGCTCGCGGCGCAGCACGCCCTCGGCGACCATGCGCTGAATGAACGCATCCCAGCGGCTGGTGTCCAGCGTGCCGTCCGCGTTCTCGGTCGCCCACTTGCGGCCCAGCAGCAGCTTGCGCTTGTTGCTCTCGTTGCCGGTGTGCAGCACGGCGTGCAGGATTTCCGCCAGCGCCACGCCGTCCGTGTCCTCGCCGAAGGTGTAGCCCAGCTCGGGCGCGACGATCTTGCGCTTGGTCAGCGTCGGGGCGATGGGTTCCAGCAGGGCCTTGAACGCCTTGAGCTGCTTGGCCTTCTCCACGCGGTAGCGGTCGGCGGCCTCGCGCACCGGCTCCCACACCAGGCTGCGGAACGGTCCTCGCCCGGCGCCATCCTTGGCCTGCGCCCAGCTCTCCACGCGGCGCGCAGCGGCCAGGAAGCCCTTGAGCTTCAGCGCGCGCTGCTCGGCCGGCGTGATGGCGCTGGTGTCGCCCGGAACGCTGTCCGGAATGCCGATGGCCTGCATGCGGCCCTTGAGCTGGTCCGCGGCGTCCTCGATGTCCAGCAGGTTGCCGTCTACCTCCATTTGCCGCGAGCGCTTGGCCAGGTGCCACATCGCGCGCAGTTCCTCGTCCAGCACGCGCAGCTCGGCCACGGCCAGCTCGCCCACCGGTTTGGCGTTCGCCATCGCCGCGGTGATGCTGGGCTCCAGCGCGGCGAACATCGCCGGGTCGTTGGCGCGCACCAGCTCCATGTACTCGGCCGCGGTCTTGTTGCGCTTCGCGCCCACGCCGTAGGCGGCGAGGATGGACTGCATGGCCTTCACTACGTCCAGGTCACGCGACTTGCCGGCGGTGTCGTCCTTGGCCTCGGCCACGCGCTTGAACCAAGCCAGTGTCTTCAGCGCCTCGGTGCGTGCGTCGTTCGTGGCCTTGGCCGCGTGGAAGTTCAGCAGCTGGTCGCGCTTGGCTTGGATGACTTCCTCGGTCTTGCCGGCGGCCAGCGCCTTCTCGGCAGCGCGGGCGGCGCGCGTTTCCGCGGCGGTGTGCTGCTGGGGCTTCAGGTCTTTGATGCGCTTGCTCTCGACCAGCCTGCTGGCGAACTGCTTGGCGGCGGCCACCATCGCGTTGACGGTGCGCCCGCCGGTGCCCGGCGCGCGGGCGTTGTTGGCAGCGCTGACCGCGGCCATCTCGGCGGCCAGCACCCGGGCCCGGTTCTCGTTGTGCACAGCCTCGTCGGCGGCGCGCTCCTGTCCACGTGCGGTGGTCAGGTCACCATAGCGCTCCAGCATCATCTGGTCGGTCAGGCCGTCCACCTGGTCCTGCTGCGGGAACGCCTCGGTAATGGACGCGACCAGGTGCGCGCCGTCGCGGAAGCCGAACATCTCGGCCACGATGTCGGGCGACAGACCGCCGGTCTTCACCGTCATGCCGCGCAGCTTCGCCATGTCGGGCCGGCCTGGCATGCTCTCGGGGAACAGCGCATCCACGCTCGCGCGGTCCAGCTTGAAGCCGTCCGTGGCCTTGATGTCCTCGCCGTCTGGCGTGGTCATCTCGCCCTTCTTCAGCCAGCGCATCGCGCGGTAGACGGGCTCCTGCGCGACCTGCGCGGCGGCCTCCTGCTCCACAGCCTTGCGCTTCTCGGCCATGTCGCGCTGCACGTCGCGCAGCGCGCGCATGCGCTTGCGCATCACGATGCCCAAGTCGCGCAGGTTGCGCTTGGTCAGTTCGGCCAGCGCGGCGGCGTGCGCCTTCTCGTCCTCGCTGGTGTAGGCCGCCCACTGCTCGGGCGTCATGCCTGCCTCTTCCGGCGACTTGAACAGCAGACCGTACTGGCGCACGCGCTCAGCCTCGGCTATCTGCTCGTCGGTCGCTAGCAGGCGGTCCATCACTGCGCGGATTTCGTCGGACAGGCCGAGGGGGCCGGCGGTGTTATCGGACTGGGCGAGGGTCTGCGCCTCTCGGTACATCCCTTCCATCGTGGTGTAGTCCTTGTTGCGCCCCTTGTTCTCCACGAACCCGAACCGCTTGTAGAACTGCACCAGCCGCGACTTGCTGCCGCCAAAGTCGGACGACGGCGTGAGCACGACGCGCTGCCCTGTGGCGTCAGCGTAGTCAACCAGCGCCTGCATCGCAGCGGTGCCCTTGCCGCTGCTACGTTCGTCCTTCGGAACGATGATCTGCGACAGGGTGATCGCACCGTCGCGCTCGCTGACTGCGTTCTTGATCCCTGCTGCGTCCCACTGCGCGCGAACGTCGGCAAGCGACGACGCTGCACTCTGCGCCAGCTCGCCCTGCCCCGCCCGCCCGCCCGGCGAGGCCGAACGCATCGCCAGAAACTGCTTGAGCGACTTGTAGACGGACGTAAGCCAGGTGCGGAAGCGGTCGAACACGCCGCGCAGCTCGACGCTGGGTGCGCGGCCCTCAAAGAAGTATTGCTCGACGCTCTCAGCCCAACGCTCATGATGTGGGCGCTTCTCGTCCAGCGTCATGCCGGCCCACTGTTCGGGCGTCACGCCGAACCACTGCATCGTGGTGTTGAAGTCGTCCGCCACCTGCTGCGGCGCGCCGGGCTGGCTGGCGATGTCGGCCAGCACCTCCAGCCAGAAGTGGCCGGTTTCGTGCAGGAAGCTGGAATAGTCCGCGTTCGGTCCCAGCGCAATCAGCATCTGGCTGGGGCTAAAAGTGGCGCGGGTTTGCTGGTTGACGGGCTTGAATTTGCCGTCCGTCTGGGACAACACCTCGCCTTCCGCGTAGTACGCCGGGCTGCGCGCGTCAGCGCTGCCGATTTTGTCAGGCTGAAGCTGCGCTGTGATCTTCGCCTTGGGGATGCGGACCACGGTCACAGCGGGCGGTCGGTCGTACAGGCTTTGCAGGTTCTGCTCGACCTTCTCTTGCCAATAGCTGACGCCGCTGCGCTCCGTCAGAAAAACGCGGTTCGCAGAATGGCCGGCGTAGGCGTTCCCGAACGTGCGCGGGCTATTCGGAACCAGCCCGCTGCGGATGATGCCCGTGGCGGCGCGACTGCTGGTGACGTGGTACAGGTAGCCGTCGTCCTCGTCCAAATTGGTGAACTTCTGCCCCCGGACGATCTTCCAGTTGCTGCGCGGTTCATTCGCCCCCGCCGCCTGCGGTGCATCCACGCGCACTTGGGGCTCTGGTTGCGACTGCACCGTCCGGCGGTTGTTGAAGTTGGCCACCGCCTCGGCGGCGCTGGTCGCGCTGCGGTAGATGCCAACGTGATTGCCAGCCGCGTCGTACAGCGCGAACTCCGGCTTACCGGTCACCGGGCTCCTGTCTCGCAGCAATTCGGCGCGCACCGCCGGCTCGCCGCCCTGCTCCAGCGCCGCCCCCGTCTGCATCTCGCCCGTGACGCGCAGCGGGTAGCGCGCGTACAGGTCGGCCGGCGTCATGCCGGTGCGCTGGGCCATCGTCGCGTAGAACGCGCCGACCATCGTGGCGTAGGCGTCGTTGGCCTCGGGTCGGAACCGGCCGGTGGCGTTGAGCTGGTCCAGCACGGTCTGCTTTACCTGCGCGGCGTTTTCCTCCACCTCGGCGCGCATCTGCGCCGACTGCATGATGCGGTCGGCCTCGGCCTTCACGAACTGGTCGGCCTGCTTGGCGGCCTCGTCCACCTCCAGCCGGCTCAGGCCGTCCGGGTCGGTGCGTGCGTTCTGCAGCAGCACCTGCTCAAGCGGCGTGCCGGGCGCGGCGGCCATTGCCTCGCCAATGGGGAT
>Ga0209174_10003271_pt1 | contig 10325 bp, 15 predicted proteins | sample JI91814BDNA_FD_187505 | JGI IMG/M metagenome (GOLD analysis project Ga0209174, IMG submission 187505) | Wastewater effluent complex algal communities from Wisconsin, to seasonally profile nutrient transformation and Carbon sequestration -... | ecosystem: Engineered > WWTP > Effluent > Algae...
ATTATTTTTATATAGTTAAAAAGGTTAATGTTGAATGGTCAAGAAGTCTAAAAAGATATACAAAACCTTACGGTGTTTGCATCTCTTTTTAAATTCTTGGTTTGTTCCTATCGTCACAAACGGAAAAAACCGTGTTTTTAAAAATATATAAATTGCTCAAATGAATATAGATGATATAAACTTTTCAGATGATTTTTTAAAAGAGTTAGAGAAACTCGAGGGGGTAATGCAGGAGAGTACCAGGAAAGAAGAAATCCGTAAAAAAAGAGCAGAAGGAGGAAAATTGGGAGGAAGACCCATATTATCAAAAAAAAGAGAATTTCAAAAAAATGTTAGATTAAATGAAAATGAAAAAAATGAAATTGAAGCTCTTGCAAAGGCATACGGAATTACCGAATCTGAATTATTTCGTAGAAGTGCATTAAATATTTCATTACCAAATCCGGAGAGAAATAAAATATTATCTGATTATAAAACGCACTTCAGTAGGATAGCAAACTTCTTCAGAAATGATGTTTGGAATGAAAATGAAAAACATGATTTTAAACAAGAGCTGAAAGAAATTATCAGTTTAATAAAAAGCAATCTTACAAGATGATAGCTAAAGCAAAATCTGTAAAAGGTAGTTTAGCCGGAGCATTATATAAAGAAAGAGAAGATAAGCAACACGAATTTATTTGTCAAAATAATATGATTGGGGAGAACGCCAGGGAGCGCTGGGAAGAAATGAGAGATATAGCAAACCTTAATTCCCGGACAGAAAACAAATATATTGAGAATGTTATAAGTCCTCCTAAAGAAATTGGCGAAAAGCTCACCAAAGAAGATTGGGAAAAAATAGCAAAAGATTATGCCGAAAAAATGAATTTTGGAGAGAATCAATGGTATGCTGTTAAACATAATAATACAGATGAACCGCATTTACATATTATAGTAAACAGGATAGATTTTTCTGCAAAAAACACTATTAATAGTCAATATATAGGTGAGAAATCCGGAAAGGCTGCAGAAGCAATGTCAAGAGAACGAGGATGGAAGACAGCTCAGGAATTTGCGAAAGAAAAAAAGGAAGAGATAAAAGCTTCTCTGCAAAATTCTGTTGGTTCCTCCAGGAGTTGGGGAGAAGTGGCGGAGAAAATGAAATCACAGGGGTATCATTTGGAATTAAGTTATAAAGAGGGGAATAAACTAAATGGAGCACGAGTTATTCCTCTACAGGAATTTAAGAATAAAGAAGACATGAGCAGGAAAGAGGAACTTGCAAAAAAAGGCTACAAACTATCTGAAATAGACAGAAAAACCAAAATAAGCGACTTAGATAAAAAGCTAAGAGAAAACGAACTAAAACAAGCAAAAACGCAAAATTATGGAAGAAGCAGATAAAACAAAGAATCCGTTACAGGTGCTTTTAGAAGAAATACATGTTTCTAATCAATTAATTCAGCAGGAATTTAAAACGTTCACTTTAAACCAGGAACAATTTATTTCTCAAATTTCGGAGAAAGGAAAGGATCTGCAGAACCATACAGAAACAATTGAAAAATTAAGTCAAGCCATTAACCGGGATATCTCAAAAAGCTATCAGCAGAACCGAGAAGATCTCAAGCAGATCATGGAAGCCGGAACTGAAAAAATAAAATCAATCTCTGTTAGTTTGTCGGCTCAAGATCAAAATAAAATAAATAAAATAGAATCTATTTTTAATCGCTTTTGGAAACTGCCTGTATTTCTATTAATTATTTCTTTAGTGATATCCGGAATAGCTTCATATTTAGCAGTTAATTTTTATTCGACAAGTGTTAAAAGTAAAGAAGATTTACTTTCTGAGTATGCAAAAAACGGTTATACCATTACTAAAAAAGAAAATTTAGACAATCTAATTTACAATAATGATAGGTTTAATGAATGGGTAAAAGAGAATCCAAATGACAGCAAATCATTTAAACTCTGGTTGAATAAACAACAGGAGCAGGAAAAGCAGAATAAAAAAACTAATACCAAATAAAATGCAAAAAATAAAAGGTCTTTTAATGTTAGTCGCATTCATTGCGATTTTAATTAGTGTAGTATTTTTATGGGCTGTAATATCGAGTGTTCATTCAGAGCTTTTCTCGGGAATGAAAGAGGGATTAAGTGAATTAGTCACACCTCAAAAATATTCAAGAGGACAAGCTTTTTTCAGATTTATTGGTGCATTCGGCTTTTTCCTAATAGTAGTATTTATAGAATTAGGAGTTCTAAGAATTTTTTTACCTAGAATATTTAAACCAATATTTAATTTTTATAAAATGATTGTTACATACCCTTTTCTTATCGTGTGGAAAGGAATAATGTCTAATCAAAAAAAATCCTCTGCAGAAGTTGAACAAAAATTAAAAGCAAAGAATGTTTTAACTCTTGAGACTACTAAAAGTGAAAAAATAGAGATTACAAATCCTTTTAGAGGAATCTTAGTTATAGGCGGTGCAGGAAGTGGAAAATCAGAAAGTTTTGCGATTCCATTTATCAGAGAATTTTCAAAGCAAAATTTCACAGGAATTATTTATGACTTTAAATTTCCAACATTAGGGCAGGAGGTCGAAAATTATTACACAGAAAACCAAAGTCCTGTAAAACGCTATTATCTTAATTTTGGGAATGCTGAATTATCCCATAGGGTAAACCCTTTAAATCCTTTATATATGCCGTTTTCAGCATACGCAAGGGAGTATGCAAGTGCAATTATCAAGAACCTAATGAAAGAAAGCATCCGGAAAGAGGATTTTTGGAGCAGATCTGCAACGGATTTACTTACTGCAGTAATTTGGTATTTAAGAAAAAAACACCCTCAATATTGCGACTTGCCCCATGTTTTGGCTCTGCTTCAAAATCCTTATAAAGAATTGATTGAGAGACTTTGCGAAGATAAAGAGGTTCGAAGTATGATTATTTCCATTGCTACTGCAGTAGAAAGCGGAGCGAGTGAACAGATAGCCGGAGTAGTAGGAAGTTTACAGGGTGCTGTTGCGCAAATTAATACTCCGGAATTTATGTGGATTTTTGGAGCTGATGAATTTGATTTACGGTTAAATAGTTTAGAAAATCCTAGTATTATGGTTGTAGGAAGTCATCCTACAATATCCGGAACAATTGCACCTCTTTGTAGCCTGGTTACTTCTGTAGGTTCTAAAATGATGAATCAACCGGATAGATTACCATCAACCGTAATGCTGGATGAATCACCTACGGTATTTATTCCGAATATAGAAGTAATTCCGAACACAGGGAGAAGCAATAAAATTTCAACAATTTTATTCGTTCAGGATTTAAGCCAATTAATTGACGGCTACGGAAAAGAAAAAGCAGATGTATTGTTTTCTGCTTGTGGAAGTCATTTTTATGGAAGGGTTGCGAGTAGTCATACTGCAGATATTTTGAGTAAACAGTTTGGAAAAGAAGACAGGCTTTTTGAAACTAAAAGTACAAATAAGAAAAATACGTCAATATTACAGAATAATAAGGGTAAAAGCTATTCTTATCAGGAAAGAGATGTTTTTAAAAGCTCAGAATTCATGAATTTAGGAGTTGGAGAGTTTGTAGGACGTATTGTGGAAAATGAAAATCCTTTGATTTATGCTCAATATAAAATGAGTAAAACAAATACAAAGGTAGATTTAGCAAGTGTAGTTCCGGGAACTAGTCCAAAAAAAATACAAGAGTATTACGAAAGAGTATCAAAAGAAGCTGAACAAATTTTAAAAGGAGAGTTGGAATACCCAAAGGCGGTAAACAGGGAAGAACTGATTAAACCAACATTACAAGAACAACAGGAAAGAAAAGAATCTCAGGACGAAGATTTTAATTTTATTAAAGAAGTAGGGAAAACAAATACGTGAAATTTAAATTAAAAAATATTTGTAATTTTAAAAAATCGGTGAGGAAAGACAAAGAGGCAACGTGAGGACGACCTTGAGAATCGCCAAATCCGATGAATATACTGAAAATAAAGCCCCATTCGGGGCTTTATGATAAAATCCCGAAATATGTTAAATTCAATTAAAACAGAGGAACAGTACAAAGAGTATCTTAAGAGAATTTATGCATTAATGCAAAAGGAACTTAAAGAAAATTCAAAGGAATCTGACGAATTAGAAACTCTTTCAATTCTCGTGAAAAATTACGAAAAAGCACATTATCCGATAGAAAAACCTATTGAAGTGTTAGAAAGAAAAATTATTCAGGTATTCAAGAAAGATAAATAAAACCTAAATTGAAGTTGTGGCTATTACAATAATATAAATCAACACCAAAAACCATAATGAATCCAAGTCTTTATTTTAATTTATGGAAGAATCATCCAGGAAGAGGAGTTTATCCCTGTGATAAAAGCCAGTTTCAGAATCAATGTGCTATCCGTATGAGTACAGCTTTGCATTTATCTAATGTGGATATCTCTTCATTTTCAGGTGCTAAGTGCTGGGTTTCCCACGAAGATGGGTTTAAACATATTCTAAGGGCTCAGGAATTAGCTGATTGGATACATGTTCATCCTGAAATATTTGGTCATAGAAAACTTTATGAAAAGAAAAAGTATCCTAAACTCAATCACTCCGATTTTTGGAAAATGAAAGGAATTATATTCTTTAAAGATGGTTGGGGAGCAACTGACCATATCGATGTATGGAACAGTTCTGAATTGAAAGGAGGAGAAACAGAATATTTTTTAAGCAGTTGGAAAGAAATATGGTTCTGGCAATTAACATAATTCTATGAGTATGAAAATATATCTAACATATCTATGCATCATTATTATCTGTTTTTCCTGCTCACAGAATAAAAATAGACCGGAAACTGCTGATATTTCTGAAAAAGAAATAAAAAATAGTATTACTGATACTGCAGTTATCAATGGAGTTTTAATAGAACTTTTAGACAATAACGGCAAAAGCAGTATTAGAGTAAATTCCAAAAAACATTTCCTTTCAGGAAATATTAAAGCTATTGCACCATGCCAATTTCTAAGAAGAGATGGAAGAGTATTGTCTTTTTCTTATCTGGATATTGGTGTAGATCATACCATTATTGTACAAGGAAGAGGAGGAATACAGGGGATTTTATTTAAAAAAGACAGTATAATCTGTGGTGAATACATTACGTCTTCCTCTCCTTATAACATTGAAGAGGGTGCAGATGAAATTTTATATTTTGATTTTGCACATAGATCTTATAAAAATAAATGACCAAAGGGATGACTTATTAAGACAGAGAACAAATGCCTAGTCTTGTCCCTCCTGGAATAAAAGTCAGAAAAGAATAACTTTTGGTCGACTGACCCCTATCTAAGCAAATTCGAATCTATCTAATTCTATGTGCTTTTCTTCAAACTCTTTTTCCGCTTCTCTTAAATCATAGGCAGTTTGTAAACGAATCCAAAACGCTGCATTACCTCCAAAAACTTTGGAAATTCTTAATGCCATAATTGGAGAAATTGCGCTTTTACCGTTAACAATATTAGATAAGGTAGGTCGTGTAATGCCTAAAAGCTTAGCTGTTCTATCAACGGTTAATTTATTGGGTCTAATAATCTGGTTCGAAATAATTTCACCAGGATGCGTATTGTGCTTTATAGCACGAACTATAGGTTTCATATAATAAAATTCGATTTTTCGGTTCTACAATCTTAATGAGTATCTAGTAGATCTAGATCATAAGCATTTTTACTTTCAAATCTAAAAATGATGCGATAATTACCGGTAACGTCCACAGACCAAAATCCTTTTAATTTACCCTTTAATGGATGCAATCGAAGTCCTTTAAAAGGTTCAAAATCCTGAGGAACTTCTTCAACACTATCAATAATATCTAAAATTTCACGAATTCTATCAATCATTTCTGAGGGTAATTTACTGGCATCATCTTTCGTCCAGTATTTTTTTAAGCCCTTATGCGTTATGGAGTATATCATTATTTTTCATCATTCGTAAAGTGTAAAGTTACGCATTACGTTTTAAATATGCAAATTCTTTCTCACTTTTAAAAAATTTCAGTCGTCACTTCCTCAGTCTTCTTGTTTTTTCAAAACACTTGACATTCATCGTTCCTTTGTTCAATTTTTTTAAGATTCGGATATTAGCAGAGCAGACGATATCAAAAAAATAAAAATAGCATAAAGAAAAAAATCCGGAATTAATTCCGGATTTTAATTTTTAAGAAAAAGAACTGTTCAGATTTTATAAACCCTGCTGTTAAGCTGTTCAGATTTTGTAAACCCTGTTCTTTTCTAGAAACAAAGATATGTATAAATTTTTAATTTAAAGGTTCTCCAAATAAAGCCATATCAATGTCATGCCTAACTTTTAAATCAAATTTTGAAAGATTTTTAGTGTTGGACAATTTGTTTATTTTTTCTGTTTGATTTTTCACAGAAAACGTAAGATTAGCAATTAATAATAGGTTTAGAGATAATAAACCTATTATGAAATTTTGTTTGATTAGATTTTTCATAAAATGATTTTTAATTGTTTGAGTTTAGAATATTTTTTCCGACTATGCAACCTCCTTTTTTTAACAATAATTGGAGTATAGAAAATTTTATATAAAAAATTATTTTCTTTTTTTCTGTCAATTTCTTTTATAGCATTTGAAATAAAATTTTCAATGTTTTTATAATCATAGTACGCAATTCGCAAAAGATTAATTTTCTTTTTTTTACAATAAGGGGTCGGCTCACGAAAAGTAAAAAAAACCGGGTTAAGGATAAAATCTATTGAGAATAATAATTTTAATAGTTATTTTAGATAGTGTATAGCTTTTTGCTTCAGAGGATTTTTACTCCAGTCTTTCCATTCTCCAGTATAAGGATCATAGCCACATTTTAAAGGCTTTGAAGTATCTAAACCATTTTTATTATGTGTTTTATCTGTAAAAGCCCTGCAATCAGTACAGATGTATCTGAATTCACAGTCTTTACATGTATCTATATGATCTTTAGTAATATTCCAGTATTTTTTAAAACTTGGATTTTTGATAACATTTTCTAAGCTGGTATCATGAATGTTTCCAAAACTTTCGAGCATTAAAGGACAGTTTTTTATATTACCATCACTGTCAATTCCAATTTTTTTATGTAAACAAGAGTTATGATTGAAAGCTTCCAGAACTTTTGTAATATTGGTGTTAAAGTATTTTATATCAATTTTTCCACAGGAAGATATATCTATGTTGTCTTTTATAAAGTTTAAAACAAATCGGAACTCATCTTTCACCCTGAACGGAATTTTTTTACAATTGTAAAAGGTAAGATGATACACCCTAATAGTTTTTGCATTAAGTTCTTCGATGAAATTTCTGTCAATATTATTATGATAAGGAGAAAAAATTTCAATTCCAGATAAAACAGAATCTGCGAACGTTTGTTCAATTCGGATAATATCTTCAATTGTGAAATAATTTTTACTGTGTATCACAAAATATTTTATTCCTAAATTTTCTACAGATTGTTTCAATTTTTCCAAAATAGAAATATCACTGAGTTCAATAAATAAATCATTAATAAATGATGGATTGTTATACTCGTATGAAATAGGAGGAAAACTTTTATCCCAGTCATTTTCCGTAATAAAGCCGTATTCTTTATCTAATAGTAGATTCAGATATTGGCTAAAAATTTCTTTAGATTCATCATCATAAAGTGTTGTGATTTCTTCTATAGACTTTACTTTTAATTCTTCGATTATATCATAAAACTCCAAAGGATATATCTCGGACGTTTCCCTTTGCAGATCAGAAATTAGTATTCTTTGTGCACCTCTTGTAATTAGAGTATTGCTGAATAAATTGAAATACCTCATAGTAATCTAGTAAGAGCTTTAAATGGCTTTTCCCGGAAATAAAAATTAGATCTATATTTTTTAGATTCTAAAAAATATACTGTATTACTGTTACGTTTTACATTTGTTCTATTTCCAAATTTCGTTATATTTTTAAATGTTAAAGGGAGTTTATGTTTTTCCCCAAATGTGTTTATCATAGATATTCTGCTATTTCTTTTTCTAATGAATAATTACATATTTTAGATAAATACCCAAATTGCCCTATTGGGTTCACTTCCAAAAAATAGTATTTCTCTCCGCTTTTCATAAAATCCAGAGAACCACAGTTAAGATCAAGAAGCTGCATCAATTGATGAACTTTTTCTTCAATCTCTTTTGGTAGGTTATATCTTACATTTTTATTACGCTTTTCATAATTATAATTTCTAAAATCGACTTTAGTCTGTTCATCATTTTGCGAAAAGATAGCTATTGACCAACATTTACCATTTAAATAAAATGTTCTTATTTCAAAATCCTTTACAATTTTTTCCTGGAAAAAAGTGGGAAAGAAGTCTTCATTTTCAAATTCTTCTACTACAGAAGTGAACATCATTCCATTAGAATTTTTATAAAAAGATTCAAGCATAGCGTTTCCTGCAATAGTTTTTACTATCGTTTCCCCTAAAATAACATCATCAGTATTTTCAGCCAGATAATAGGACGGAACATCTAAACCCACTTTTTCTGCTTCTTCTAATACTAATAATTTATTTACTAAGCTATTACTCTCTTTATTGATATGTTTTATAGTTTCAAGTTTTTTCTTTACGTAATCTTCCAGCCAGTGCTGGGTTTCGTTCATGTTGATATTAATGGAATTATTTTTATATCGAATACGCTTAAAATTCAATCCTCCCCTTCTATACCAAACACTGCTTATATCATCTAAAAAAAATCGGTTAGAAGAACTTTCTAAAAAAAATCTTTTTTCGATGATTTTAATTTCAAATATTTCATCCTCATGTATACGTATAAACTTTTTCTCTAATACTATCAGCCATTTTATTACATCCGTAGTAGAAATATCATTATTATCAGAAATTATTAATATCATTTTTTACTTGAATTATTCTTTAAAAATTCTTTTGTTATTTTTCTTCTAACTTTGAAGCTTTGTAGCCCAATAAGCCTTCTATTACGATTGATATTTGCTGAATCCTTTATGATTTCTTCATCAGTACTTTTCACACCATATACGGGACTTAAATGATTAATCTGAACATATCTTTCTACCATTTCTACATAATCTCTTGGTGGGAGATCTCCGGATCTTACATAGTCTACCAACTTCGTTTTGAAATATTCATAATCTTCTATTTGAGACATATGGTTTAAATAAACTAACATTGGCATGAAAACACCATCATCCGTTTCAAGCCCAATTTTTTGCAAAGACGGATAGCCATAATTATTAAGAGTCCATTTTAGTAGTTCTGCATTTTTCTTGAAATTTTTTAATGATTGTTGGCCTGTTATAGAATCTTTAGCCTGATCCCTGATAAAAGCTATTCTAAAAGAATCAATAAGCTGTTTGTTTAGAGATTTTTTCCACTCTGTAACTTTCTGCTCAACAGTTATACTATCAATACCATACTTTTTATATAGCTTAAAAAAATCTTTGTCCTCTCGTTTGAACTTCCAGTATGGAGCAACTAGCGGGATAAGTTTATAAAGACTTTTTTTTCCTCCAAAGTTTTTATTGTATTTATCAGAAAACTTAATATAATTTTCATATTCTTCCATTCGTTCATCATTTCTCGGCTGATATTTACGGAATAGTTTTCTAAATTTTTTAATAGCCGCAAGAGTATCATTCTTTAATCTATAAGTACTATCAATAGAATTTACACTATTGTAATATGCAATATAATCATGTTGGTTATTTCGACAGGATATTAAAAAAGAAAAACTGATTAATAGAATAACTCCACTTATCTTAATACATATTTTTTTATAATTCATTAAAAAAGATTTTTAATTGACACCCCTATAAACAAAAAAGCTAAAGAGAAATCCTCTCCTTAGCTTCTAAATGTTTAAATGTACTGCTTAGGCAGGTTCTGTAATAACAGCAACTAGCTTATTATCTACATACACTCCTGTATCGCTTCCACTTCCTGTTTCATAAGTCCATTGCTTACTTGTTTCTGCCATTAACCCACCTGTGATTTTTGATAAATCATTTAACTTTTTGTTTTCTAATGAAGAGAAATTCTTCATCCCATTTAGTTTTTTCATAATTAACTTTGTTTTAATGATTAAAAATATAAAATATTAATTAAATAACTCTACATAAAAGTGAGTTTTTTATTATGTTAAATACCTAAAATAAAGCCTATTACAATTGTAAGCTCCCCCGTAAATAGTACGACTAAAATTTAGACAAAAAGTTTAAATTTAGGAGTATATATTATGAAAAAGAAACAATTCAGCTCGAATCAGATTTCCATTATTTTGAAGGAATTCGATAAT
>Ga0209174_10003273_pt1 | contig 10319 bp, 9 predicted proteins | sample JI91814BDNA_FD_187505 | JGI IMG/M metagenome (GOLD analysis project Ga0209174, IMG submission 187505) | Wastewater effluent complex algal communities from Wisconsin, to seasonally profile nutrient transformation and Carbon sequestration -... | ecosystem: Engineered > WWTP > Effluent > Algae...
CGTCCACGCCGTGCGCCCGTCCGGCGCCACGACCTCCGCCCGCACGTACCCGCTGTCCCCGTCGCCCAGCGTCACGCTCGCCTCGGTCCCCTCCACATCCCGCAGCACCTTCCCCCCCGCCCCTTTAAATACAAACCGATGCGGCGTCGCCGTGCGCACCCGCAGCGTGCTGTCCGCCGTCGACAGCTCCGCCAGCGTCACCCCGTTCGACGCATAAAAGTCCCCGCGCTCGATCGCCGCCCGGATCGCCCCCGCGTCGCGCCGCGCCCGGACCATCACCCACCCGCGATCCCCGACGTACGCATCTTCCCCGCGGGCCCGCACCGCCGCCGCGTCGTCGTAGTGATGCGCGTCGTCCGTCGCGACCCCGTACACTTTTTTTCCGCGGCTCAGCACCGCGTCCCACAGCGCCAGAGTATCGGGGTGCTCCGCGTCGCCCGCGTTGTTCGAGTCGACCGCCTCGTTGGCCACCTCGAGCAGCAGCACTCCGTCGTCGACCAGCTCCGCGATCAGCCCCGCGTCGGCCGAGTAGTGGAAGTTCGGGTGGTTGAGCTGCGCCAGCCCGCCGAACTCCCGCGTCGTCCGCAGCGCCCGCCCGTAGATCTCCCGCCGCGCCAGCCCCTCCGCGGGCGCCAGCGCGACCCGCCCCGCTCGCTCCGTCCCGACGAACAGCGCGTTCACATGCAGCAGACACGGGTCACCGCGCGCCGGCTGCGGCACGCAGCGCTCGAGGTTCTGCGTCAGCTCGACCCCCGCGATCGCCAGCACCGGCCCGCCCTCGGCCACCGTCACGAAGTTGTGATCCGTCACCACCACGAAGTCGAACCCGTGCGCCGCGTACCACGCGAGCGCCGTCGCCACCGGCGTCTCGCTGTCGCCCGACCGGTCCGTGTGCGCGTGCAGCTGTCCCTTGAGCCAGGTCACCTCCGGCGTCCGCACGTCACGCGACGCCGCCGGCACGACCCTCGCCTCGGGCGTCGGCACCTGCCCCGGCCCGCATCCGAGCCCGAGCGCCAGCAACCATCGGACCCGCACCATCGGCCCACCCTACCCGGATCCCGTTGACGTGCACCCCATCGCCGGTGTGCTCGATCACGCGACATCCCGGGCATCCCCCCGGACACGGATGTCACACCGGAAGCTCCCGCCGCGCGGCCACTCTCATCAAACTCCGCTGGCACCCCGGCTGCATACGGCGCCCGGCTCCGGTATCGTGCCCCGCATGCGCCAGCATCTCCTATGGATCGGTCTCGTCGCCCTCGCCGCCTGCGAGCCCGGGCCCACCACGCCCGCCGGCGAATGGACCGTCCCGTTCAAGGCCCTGGACGGCGCCCTCCTGTCCGTGTGGGGCACCGGCAGCGACGACGTGTGGAGCGTCGGCGCCGACGTCGGTGACGGCCCGACCGTCCTCCACTACGACGGCGCCGCCTGGACCCGCCACCCCACCGGCGCGACCGGCACGCTGTGGTGGGTCGCCGGCCACGGCGACGGCGTGTGGATGTCCGGCGAGGCCGGCCTCGTGCTCCGCTACGACATCCCCTCCAACACCTTCGAGCCGCACCCCACCCCGACCCCCGAGCGCCTCTACGGCATCATCCCGTTCTCCGACACCGACGTATGGACCGTCGGCGCCGCCGACAACGGCCTCGGCGGCGTCGTCTACCGCTGGGACGGCAGCGACTGGTCGGTCCCCGACGGCCTCACCGCCGAGCTCACCGCCGACCTCGGCTTCTTCAAGATCTGGGGCCCGAGCGCCGACGACCTGTGGATCGTCGGCGACGGCGGCGCCGCCCTGCACCGCTCCGGCGGCGCCTGGGAGCGCCTGGAGGTCGCCGGCGGCGGCACCAAGCTGTTCACCGTGCACGGCCGCGGCGACGTGGTCATCGGCGTCGGCGGCGCCTTCCAGGGCCTCATCGTCGAGCTCGCCCCCGGCACCGTCACCGACGTCACCCCGCCGATCAGCGAGGCCGAGGTCATGCAGCTCAACGGCGTGTACGTCGGCGCGAAGGCGACCATCGCCGTCGGCGCGCAGGGCACCGTCTGGCAGCGCGACGACGCCGGCAAGTGGTCCCAGGACGCGGATGCGCCGGAAACCCCGCGGGACTATCATTCCGTCTACGTCGATCCCGACGGCGGCCTGTGGGCCGTCGGCGGTACGCTCCTCAGCGACCCTCCGACCGACGGCGTGCTCGCCCACTTCGGACAGCCTCTCAAGTCCACCAGCATCGAGGAATAGGAACAGACCATATGCATCGCTTCGCCCTCTTGTCCGCCGCATCGCTCCTGTTCCTCGCCTCGCCCGCGTGTGACAGCGACGAGTGCGCGACCGTCGGGAATATCTGCACCTGGGCCGGCACCAACCACGCCGGCTTCAACGGCGACGACGAGTCGCTGTCCGACGCCCGCTTCTACTGGCCGATCGACATGAAGATCACCAGCACCGGCGAGACCTACATCCTCGACTGGAACAACCACAAGGTCCGCCACCTCGACGCCAAGGGCAACCTGCACACCGTCATCGGCACCGACTTCGTCGGCGACGGCGACTACGCGACCGCCGACCTCATGCAGCCCGGCGTCAAGGGCACCGAGATCAACCTGAACCACCCCACGCAGATCCTCGAGCGCAAGGACGGCTCGCTGGTCCTCGTGTCGTGGCACAACCACAAGCTGCGCCACTACGACCCCGAGACCGGCATGGTCTACGTCATGGGTGGACGCGGCGCCGGGTTCGTCGGCGACGGCGGCCCCCTCGCCGACCCGATGCTGCGCTTCAACCAGCCCGCCGGCGGCACCACCGACCCCGATGGCAACATCTTCCTGGTCGACCAGCGCAACCAGCGGATCCGCAAGATCTCCGCCGACCTCCAGATGGTCAGCACGATCGCCGGCAACGGCATGCCCGGCTACAGCGGCGACGGCGGCGACCCGCTCGCGGCCCAGTTCAACTTCCCGATGGGCAGCAACCCGCCGCCGGCCGGCACCATGGCGATCGACAAGGACGGCAACCTCTACATCTCGGACACCCTCAACCATGTGATCCGCAAGCTGTCCGCCGACTACAAGAAGATCGAGACCCTCGCCGGCACCGGCGAGTCCGGCTTCGGCGGCGACGACGGCCCCGCGAACAAGGCCCAGCTCAACAACCCGCGCGACCTCGAGATCGGCCCCGACGGCCGCCTGTTCGTCGCCGACGAGTACAACCACCGCGTCCGCGCCATCGACCTGGGGGCCGGCACGATCACCACCATCGCCGGCACCGGCGACGCCGAGTTCTCCGGCGACAACGGCCCCGCCACCCGCGCCGCCCTCAACCGCCCGACCGGCCTCGAGTTCGACGACGCCGGCCTCCTCTACATCGCCGACAGCCACAACAACCGCATCCGCACCGTCACCCTCCGGTGAGCACACACGCCATGCATACCTTCGACCGCATCCTTGGTTTCACGCTGCTCGGCCTGTCCCTCACCTCGTTCGCCTGCGACACCGGCAACGGCGACGACGGCGACGAGGACGAGCTCGCCCCCATCGTCCCCTGCGACGCCGCGCCCGGCCGCATCTGCACGCTCGCCGGCACCGGCGAGGCCGGCCTCGGCGGCGAGAAGCTCGACCCGCGCCAGACCGAGCTCTACCTCCCGCAGGACTTCACCGTCGGCCCCGACAAGCTCGGCTACATCATCGACTGGAACAACCACCGCATCCGCCGCATCAACGCCGACGGCACCACCGAGAGCGTCGTCGGCACCGGCGAGCTCGGCGACGCCCAGGACGGCGAGGGCGCCTACAGCAACCTCAACCACCCGACGCACATGTCCGTCGCGCCGAACGGCAAGTTCATCATCGCCGCCTGGCACAACTCCAAGCTGATGGAGTTCGACCCCGCCACCGCCGAGCTCAAGACCATCTGCGGCAACGGCATGCGCTCGTTCGGCGGCGACGGCGGCCCCGCCTCCATGGCCCTCCTCGACCTGCCCACGTCGACCGCCTTCGACGCGGCCGGCAACATGTACATCACCGACCAGGCCAACCAGCGCATCCGCGTGGTCGACATCGACGGCATCATCAACACCCACGTCGGCACCGGCATGGCCGGCTTCTCCGGCGACGACGGCCCCGCCATCGACGCCCAGATCAAGCTCCCGGGCGGCCAGTCCGCCCCGCCCGCCGGCCGCATCGCCATCGACAAGGAGGGCAACCTCTACATCGCCGACTCCGCCAACAACCGCATCCGCAAGGTCGACACGGACGGCATGATCACGACGATCGCCGGCACCGGCAAGCCGACCTTCGGCGGCGACGGCGGCCCGGCCACCGCCGCCTCGCTCGCGCGCCCCAGCGACGTCGAGGTCGACCGCGACGGCAACCTCTACATCGCCGACACCGACAACTCCTGCGTCCGCAAGATCGACCCCGCCGGCATGATCTCCACGATCGCCGGCAAGTGCGGCCAGCCCGGCTACGGCGGCGACGGTGACGACGCGACGTCCTCGCTGCTCGACCGCCCCTACGGCGTCGCGCTCGACGACAAGGGCAACATCTACATCGCGGACACCCACAACCACCGGATCCGCATCATCCACAAGTGAGCGCGTGAAGCTCCGCCTCGCGATCGCCCTGGCCGCCCTCCCGGTGGCCGCCCACGCCGGCAACGGCGACCTCCCGCGCACGCCGGTGATCCACCTCGGCGAGTCGTGCCTCACCGTGGTCGACCGCAGCGTCGACCCGGTCGTGCACCTGCGCTACACGATCCCCAACGTCGACATCTGCCTCACCGCCGACGAGCCGCCGGACAGCCGCACCCACCAGCTGATCGCGTTCTGCCACGGCGACCCGACCGCGCGCATCACCCCGCACTGGCTGACCCGCGCCGAGGCCGACGCCGGCGCCGGCGACGTCACCGTGCCCGCGTCCGACATCCTCGCCGAGCACCCCGACTACGCCGACTGCTGGACCCCGACCGTGCCCGCCGCCGAGCGCCGCCCGATCACCTGCCAGGCCGCGCGCGACGGCGTCGACTGGGACACCACCGGCCTCGCCCGCGGCACCTACACCATCCGCGGCTACACCTACGAGCCCCCGCAGAACGACTGGTCCCCCCGCCTCGGCGCATTTAAAATCGTCGACGGCCCCGACCGCCAAGGCGCCCCGCCCTCCGTCGGGTTCGCCAACATCGACACCTATCTGTGGCTCAATCAGCCGATGACCGTGCGCCTGTGCGTCGACGCGATGGACGGCAGCACTGTGTCGCTCGCCCACGCCTTCAGCGTCGCCGAGGCCGACCCCGAGCCCGACTGGATCACCTTCATCGCCGACGAGCCCGTGTCGTCCGGCACCGTCACGCTCGAGTTCCTGCCGCCCGCCGCGGTCGCCGGCCAGTTCGTGACCCTGCGCGCCGAGATCGTCGACCCGATGGACCGCCGCTTCACCGCCTACATGCAGGGCGAGATCAAGGTCGAGACCATCGAGGACCCCGCGTCCGCCAGCGCCTCGGACACCGACACCACCGGCGACGCCGATACTGCCAGTGACACCAGTGACACCGGCGACGCCGACGACAGCACCACCTACCCCGTCCCCTACGACTTCTGCGCCGACAACCCCGACGCCGACCGGCTCCCCGACTGCCCCGGCACATCCTCCTCGGGCGACGACACCACCGCCCCGGAGCCCGGCGGCGGCTGTTGCAGCATCGACGGCGCGCCGACCCCCGCGGCCCTGCTCGTGCTGCTCGCCCTGCGTCGCCGCCGCCGCGTGCCTCCCGCGAATTAACGCTACCCTGGCGGCCCGTGTCGACCCGCCGACTCCTCGTATTCGTCCTCCTCGGCGCCTGCAGCGGCGGTGAGCCCGACCCGCTGGACCCCGACGTCATCGACATGGTCGGCAAGGGCCAGGGCGACGCCGAGGGCGACGCGCGCAGCGGCGTCTACGTATTGCACACCGCCGGCGAGCGCAGCTGCGACTGCCCGACCGTGATGGAGTTCGACCTGTGCGAGGCCGACTTCACGCAGATCGGCGACAACGCCGTCGTCACCTTCGACCAATCCGACGGATACCTCCTGCTCGCGCCCGAGGCCGCGCCCGGCACCCTCTCGCTGACCGGCTCGCTCGACGCCGACGGCACCTTCGACCTCGCCGGCGTCTACGATCTCGGCTCGATCCTGGGCGACCTCGACCTCACCACCCGCCTCGGCGGAGAATTTGCCGGTGCGAACCGCTTCACCGCGCTCCTGCGCACGCGCATCCGCGGCACCATCCAGGGCGACGACATCGACTGCCGCACCGAGCAAGGCGTCACCGGCGAGCGCCAATCTTCCCCATGACCCACCCCACCATCTGGTCCCCCGACCGCTACGCCCGCGCCGCCCGCTTCGCCGCCATCGCCCACCTCGGGCAGAAGGTCCCCGGCGGCGACCTGCCCTACCTTTTGCACGTCGTCGCCGTCGCCGGTGAGGTCATGGCGGCCATCGCCCTCGAGCCCGTCGCCGACCCCGACCTCGCCGTCACCTGCGCCCTCCTGCACGACACCATCGAGGACACCGGCGTCACCGCGGCCAGCGTCGAGGCCGAGTTCGGCCCCGCCGTCGCCGCCGGCGTGCTCGCCCTGTCGAAGAACCCCGACCTGCCCAAGGCCCAGGCGATGGAGGACAGCCTGCGCCGCATCCGCGACCAGCCCCGCGAGATCTGGATCGTCAAGCTCGCCGACCGCATCGTCAACCTCGAGCGTCCCCCGCACTACTGGCAGCCCGCCAAGATCGCCGCCTACCGCGTCGAGGGCATCGCCATCGCCGACGCCCTCGGCCCCGCCAGCGCCTATCTCCATCACCGCCTGCGCAACAAGATCGCCGAATACCAGCAGTTCATCCCCGCCACGTGATCACCGGATCACGCGCAATCAAGCGACCCGGCGAAAACGCCGGTGTCGCCCACACGACCGCGTACTACGGAATAACCTCGGACTCGCCCAGCCGCGGCTGGATCAGGAGCCGGGCCGATGTGGGCTCCCCGATCTCGGCTCCGATCTCGACGCGGTACCGCCCGGGCCGCAGCTGGAGACGCGCACCCTCGATGTCCTTCAGCGGGTCCTTGTTCTCGTAGTTGACGAGGTCACGCACATGCGCGGCCTCCTCGAGATCGAAGACAGGCGCGTCGACGCACCGCTCGACGCGGAACGCGGTGCCGGGGCCCGGCAACACCTCGTACTCGCCAGCCGCTTCTACCGCCATCACCCGGGTCGTAAACATGTAGGCACGCGACGCGAGGTCGATGCCGGGATGGGGTCCCTCCGTCCCTGGTTCGGCGCAGTCCAGCTCGACGGCGATGTCCCACGCAGCTCCGGCCCGCTCCACGAGCTCACCGTTGCACCGCCCCTCGCCCGGATACACGAGCGCGGACTCGCTGCGATATCGTGCCTGCGCCGCCTCAAAGCTCACCCCGTAGACGTCTTGAAAAGCCGCATCGAAATTATCATAGCCACTACGTCGTTCCGTGGCGCGGTAGACGGCGACAAACTGCTCAACTCCGAACGAATCGAACAACCAGCGGACGAAATGATCCGCAGAATATGCAGGGTTACCACCACGGCCAGCAGAATCGCTTAGCGTCATGGTCGGGCCGAAAATTGGTCGTCCACTGAATCCTTCAGCCCATCCTTCGCTGTACACTAGATCAGAGAGCTCACCTCCAAGATCAATCTCTGCGCAATGCCCGATTTCGTGAGACACTGCCGACATTCTGGACCAGACATTCTTACCCCCGAACGTACACCCAGATGCACCCGATGAGCATTTGTCGGACACGCGACCGTCAAACAATGGCGGACCCACAAGCACGAGTGTGATCTTCTCACTCGCAGACGCGCCGAGCAGGTCCTCTCGGTACCCAAGGTGTGTTTCGAGCTCCTCCAGAGTGCCACGGCAGATCGGACGATCATTCTTCGTATAGATTCGAAAGTGATCTGTCTCGTACCGAAGTGGAAAAGGTGGCTGGTATAGAGCCGCTTCAGGCTCAGACACCTGCGAATCACAACAACAGAAAATTCCAGCGACTGACCCCAGCAAGACTTTGAGGGAGGTCGACTGGAACCGATCGAGCGCTCGGTTGAGGGCTAGACACCTCAACGTGGCCTGGATCACTGCAGTTAAATTGCACATGTGGATTCCTCTTGTAGAAGTATGCAGAATAAATATTCTACTCCACAGTTGAGCGCCACACCATAACAGAGAGGAACAGCTGTGAAGAAAAATCACACGTATTGAACGAGCACCGTGCTTCATGTTGATGCTCTGCTTTACCTCGCTCGGGTTGCTGGCCTGCGGAGACGATGCAACCGACACGGACACCGATGGGTCGACCACAGAGGCAACAGATACGAATGAGCCGGACATTTGCGCGCCATTCGACGTTCCGACCTCCGGCGGCGACGAGACGACCGAGGGGGAGGACCCCGCCCCGGACGACGCGCACCTCCTCCAGTGCGCTGGCGTCGGCAACGGGACGTTTCGCGCCAACATCTGTCTGACCGCGGCGTGCGCCGCTCCACCGTCGATCCCCGAGCAGTCGATCGACCCGATCGTCTTCCCGGACGGTGAACCTTACGGCCTGTTGCGGTGATCCGGACGATCCCGCGCAGGATCAGCAGGTCGTCGAGACATGCATGAAAGACTGTGTGGCCAAGGGGTGCCTGCTCACCTACGACAAGCTGATCTCCGCTTCAGAGTCGCAGGGCGGGTTCATCGGCGAACAGTTGGCTTTCTTCGCCAGCCAGCTGGAGGTGACCGAGGGCTTCTTCGGGTGCATCGATCAGGTCCTCGATACGGGTTTCTGGCGTCCGACAGAGTTTCCTGCCCCGGACCAAAACAGCAAGCTCAAGGATGTCACGTGCGGCGACAACCCGAACTTCTTCGTCGGCAACGCCGCACCTGCGACCGCGATGAACGGCGTCGTGGCAGGTGGTACGACGACCTTCGTGTCTGGCGGACAGAACAGCAAGGCCAAGGTGCTCGGCTCGACCTTCGCGTTCAAGAAGGGCAACTGCAGCGGTCCGGTGTGCCCGTTCGTGCTCACCGAACTCGACCTGGTCGGCGAGGACGTGAAGCTCGGGCTGTACACCCTGGTGCAGCCGGTCGTATCCCTCAAGAGTCCGGCGATGGGCGCGATCGAGGGCGAGCACGTGATGTTCGGCGACGAGGCCGTGCGCATGCGCGTCGAGTTCGGGGTCAAGATCGCCGGCATCCCGGTGTTCGGCAACGCCCGGTTCACGGCCTCGGGCGTCAACGTCGGTCAGGCGACCGGCAAGCTGGCCGGCGACCTGTTCAGCGTCGAGTCGTTGACGTACGTTTACGGGACGAGCAAGGCGACGCTGAAGATGTTGCCGTCCCCGTGTGAACCCGACGAACTATGATCCACCAGGCAGCACACCTCGTCCGGCTCGGCCTGCTCATGCTCGCAGGTGCTTGCCGTCCGGACGATCCCGGAGGGGCTGATGAGACCGGCGGGTCATCCGGGACCGAGGGTCCGTGTGATGCTGAATCGGACCCGCCGCGGTGCGCACGGGACGGTGCAGTCACCCTCGAGCGCTGCGAGAGCGGCGCCTGGGTCGGTGAGAGCTGCGACGCCATCTGCATGGCGCGCGCGTCGACGTGCGCCATCGGCTGCGTCAGCCACGCCGGGACGAGCTCGTGCTTGTGCGCGGAGGATCCAGCGCTGTGCCCGGAGCAGGCGATCTGCGCGGGACCTCTCTCGCTCGAACAGGCCGACGGTACACGGGTCCTGTGCAACAACGTCTGTGCTGCGCTGCCAGCCACCCCGCTCACGGCCGGGTGCCAGCGCGACGCCGCGGAGAACATCGATCGATGCATTTGTGTCGCGGACGGCGACGCGTGCGTGGTCGACGAACTCGAGTTTTGCGCCGGGGCGGTCGACGAGGATGCATTCTTCCCGCCACCGGTGCCCGACATCGTCACCTGCAAGTCCGGAGTTTGGGCCGTGGAGTCGTGCGCAGACCGCTGTGTCACCGAGCCGCTCGGTTGCTACGTCGACGCGGAACAGGGAGGCGTGTGTGTCTGCGAGGATCCGTAAATCATCGCGGGCGCTCGGCATCGGGCTGCTGCTCGTCGCTTGCGGCCAGGATCCTGGTGAGCCTGTCGATCCGCCGAGCGTGGGACGCGAAGAGGGCGACGACTGCCCGGGAGGCTTCATCAACCAGGAATGTGCGGCAGACGGCGGCCTCTGGACCTGCACGGAGCGATACGCGTGGTCCTACACGGATTGCACGCGACACTGTCAGGAACAGGGCTTTCCGGGCACTTCGGGCCCTTCAG
>Ga0209174_10003282_pt1 | contig 10301 bp, 3 predicted proteins | sample JI91814BDNA_FD_187505 | JGI IMG/M metagenome (GOLD analysis project Ga0209174, IMG submission 187505) | Wastewater effluent complex algal communities from Wisconsin, to seasonally profile nutrient transformation and Carbon sequestration -... | ecosystem: Engineered > WWTP > Effluent > Algae...
CAGTGTTTACAAGAAGCGGATTAAATTGTTTTGCCACTGCATAGGCTCGCACCTCACAGGTTTGTTGGTCTAGAGAAAAATTGGCATTAGCCGAAAGAGAACTCCCCTGCCCTGTTTCAAAATACATTAAGTTATTTCCGACTGTTCCTCGTTTAAGAGAGAGTCCTGCCTCGTAGGCTTCCCCGAGCAAATTAAGATTTACTCCAAAACTAGAATTTGTTTTTTCTGTTCCGCCAATAGATTGAAATACTAAATCAACTGGGGCTTTTTTTTGAATGGCTTCGATAGTATTTGTTACATGGGTTAAAACGCAAGACTGAGTTGGAATTTTATATTTTTCTCTGACTCCATCTAGCATTTTGAGAAGCTCTATCGCATTATGAACATTATCCGTTGCCGGGTTAATTCCAATCACAGCGTCCCCACTACCTAGAAGAAGTCCGTCAATTACACTCGCAGCAATTCCTTTTAAGTCGTCCGTTGGATGATTGGGTTGTAGCCTTGTAGAAAGCCTTCCGTGAAGTCCAATTGTATTTCTAAACTTAGTAATGACTTCGCATTTTTTAGAAACAGAAATCAAGTCCTGGTTGCGCATAATCTTAGAAACCGCAGCAGCCATTTCAGGAGTAATTCCATCTTTGATTTTCTGTAAAATTTCTGTAGTAGTATTTTCCGAAAGCAAATACTCGCGAAATTCTCCAACGGTCAGGTTGGCAATTGACTGAAATGCTTCTTTGTTATGAGAATCCAAAATTAATCTTGTGACCTCATCTTTTTCATAGGGAATTAATTCTTCTTCCAAAAATCGTTTGAGGGGAACTTCGGCGAGTGCCATTTGAGCGGCAACTCTTTCTTCTTGTGTGTTAGCCGCAACACCTGCTAAAATATCTCCCGAACGAAGAGGAGTAGCTTTTGCCATTAATACTTTTAGATTTTTAAATTGATAGGTCTTTCGACTAACGACTGTCTTATACATGGTTATGCCCTCTCAGGTAAAAGTAGAAATAAGAATAAGCGATACTTAAAATTACAATGTAAAATAATCCGATTGCTAAATTAAAAACAAAAAGAGATACAATAGAAACAAAAGCAAGAACGAGTGCAACGATAGGCGTCAGAGGAAACAAAGGAACCTTAAAAGAGCCTTTGATATGTGGATGATTTTTATGCAAATAAAGAAGGGCAAACATCGAAATGATATAAAGAGTAAGAGCTCCAAAGCAGGCAAGTGTAATAATCTCAGAAGTTTTTCCTGTAAGAAGAGCGAGAATTCCAATTCCAGTATTGGCTAACAAGGCATTAGCCGGTGTATGAAACTTTGGACTAATTACTCCGAGTGGCTTCGGTGCATAGCCCACTCTTGCGAATTCATAGGTCGATCTACCCGACGCAAGTATGATTCCATGAAAAGATGCAACTAATCCAAATAACCCGATTGTAATCAGCATATGATAGAGAGCGGAATCTTTACCTACAATAAAAGAAAGTGCCAGCGGAAGAGGAGAATCAGACATTTCCCTAGAGCCTTCGGGGTAAACAATACTTTCCCAACCACTCACTCCCACCGAAGAAATAAAAGTAAGAATACAAAGCACTACAAGCGTAAGTAAAGCAAAACCAAATCCAATCAAAATATTTTTTTGTGGATTGATAACCTCCTCGGCAACATTGGCAACTCCTTCAATGGCTAAAAAAAACCAAATAGCAAATGGAATCGAAGCAAAAATTCCTGCAATCCCATTGGGCAGAGGATTTTTTTCCAGATTAGAATATTGAAAATGAGGAAGGGTGATACCGGCAAATATAAGCAATTCGACAACTGCAAAAATCGTTACGACCAACTCAAAAGAAGCAGCAGTCTTTACGCCCGAAATGTTAAGAGCGGTAAATACCAAATAGGCGAAAATGGCAATTGTAAGAACAGGAATAGCAGGAAAGAAAATATGGAAATAAGCACCAATAGCCGCTGCAATGGCAGGAGGGGCAAATACAAATTCGATAATCTGTGCGACACCCGCAATATACCCGAGATGATGATTTAATGTCAAGTTTGCGTAGTCAAACGCACCACCGGCTTTCGGAATCGCACAGGCAAGCTCCGTATAACTAAACGTAAACGCGATATACATAATCATTACAAAAAATGTCGCAATCGCAAATCCAAGACTTCCGCCTTTTGGCAGTCCTAAATTCCATCCAAAATACATTCCCGAAATTACATATCCCACACCGAGTCCCCAAAGTAAAAACGGACCCAGATTTCGTTCTAATTTGCTCATAGCGACCTCAGTTGAGAGATTTTCGAATCAGGGATTGTGATGCAAGTAGAAAAAAAATGGGATTTTTTAGTTGTTGGGGGACTTTTTGACCTAACCCCACACTCTGCCGTAGCGTAGAATACTCTGAAGTAGCACCTTCCCTTTCCACCCGTTTGCTTAGTCGCAAACCCAGCGCCTTCGCCGGAAGTGGCTAATCCATAATAGCCAGACAACATCTGACAGATGTGGGGTTAGGTCATTCCGGCAAACACGCATAACCCACACTTAAAAAAAACCAGTAATCCAAAATTAGGAATAGGTAATATCTACCTCTTCTCAAACTCCAAGCCCACCGGACGATAGAACCTGTCGAGCTTCAAATGAAGAAGTCTCTTCTCGAACTGCCCGCGGGGATTTGGAAAATAGAGATGATACTCAGGCGACTCAAGCACTCCGTTAGCATCGGGCTTCTCAGTGGTTAACGGGTGGTATCTGTCGAAGCGCTCTTTTCTTTCGGCTAACGTTCCATCGTATCGGTAGGATACTTTGCGTAATGTGCAGTTTTCGAGTTCTTTGGTGAATTTTTTTACGAAGTCATTATATTCATTGAAGAGCTTCTTACCCTTTTCTTGTCCGAGAGAGTCTGTTAGCTTTTTTTCTAAGTTAGGTAGATGTCGATATTCTTTTTTCCAAACAGAAATTTGTTTTTCTATAGTAGATAGTTCTTTATTAAATTCCTTTTCTTTCAAAGCATCTAAGAGGCTAGTATGGATTTGCTTCCACTCTTCACTAAATTCTTTTTCTATTTCCACACGTGCAGTATTATTATCTAGATATTCGTACTTTGTCTTTCCATCAGCTCTATACTGTTCTTCTAAGATTTTATTTCCTTTTTCATCGTATTTATAAACATATCGTGCAACACTGTCGATGTATCCCGTTGCTAAATTATTTCCTTCTTCATCATCTCTATACACAACCTCGACGGTAAATTTTTCTTTTAACTTTCCATCAGCTCCATAAGTTTCTTCTAATACTTTATTTCCTTTTTCATCATATTTATACAAATATTTATCTATTAACTTTTCGTCTGCTCCATACGTTTCTTTTGATAACATATTTTCTTTTTCATTATATTTATACACGAATCGTTCTTTTAGATTTCCGTCTGTTCCATAAGTTTCTTCTAATACTTTTTTTTCTTTTTCGTTATATTTATACACGAATCGTTCTTTTAGATTTCCATCTGTTCCATAAGTTTCTTCCAATACTTTTTTTCCTTTTTCATCATATTTATACACTAATGATAATCGTTCTTTTATATTTCCATCTTCTCCATAAGTTTCTTGTAATAGTTTATTCCCTTTTTCATCATATTTCTGCACATATTTATCTATTAACTTTCCATCTTCTCTATAAATTTCTTCTAGCAGTTTATTTCCTTTTTCATCATATACGTATTTAAAAAATAATTTTCCATCTTCTCTATAAGCTTCTTCTAGTAGTTTATTTCCTTTTTCATCATATTTATACACAAATTTAATTCTTAACTTTGCATCTTCTCCATAAGTTTCTTCTAATACTTTATTCCCTTTTTCATCATATTTATACATATATTTATAAAATAACTTTCCTTCTGCATTATAAAGCTCTCGTAATATTTCGTTTCTCTTTTCGTCATATTTGGTGCTAATATAGTCTTTCAATATTCCATCTGCTCTATAAGTTTCTTCTAATATTATATTTCCTTTTTCATCATATTTAAATACATATCGCGCAATACGCGCATCGCCGTACACTTCTAATTTTCCATCCGTTCCATACGTTTCTTGTAATAGTTTATTCCCTTTTTCATCATATTTATACACATATCGTGCAATGCCCCAGTGATCTCCTTTCCACTTTCCATCTTGTCCAAAAAATTCTTTCAAAACTATATTTCCATTTTTATCATTTATAGAAAACTTCGAATTGCTTTTATTCCCCTTTACAAGGTCTTCCTTCTCATCTAAATAATGCACAATCGATTCCTCATAATCCTTCCTCTCCCGATTATAAGTAAACAAATGCTCTTCAATCGAAATCCCTTCAGCGGTAGATACCAATTTGCCGTCAACTCCATAATAAGTAACGCGCTCTAATAATTCCTTCTTGTAGCCAAATTGGTATTTGCCTCCACCGGTGGTTCCATATTGGTAACGGTATTCATGGATTCCCCTTTCATCTGTAACAGGAACAGGGTCTAGAGTTGTATTTCTTGTTTCTCCGAAATACTTTTTAGCGGTTACTCGATCTTTGTCGTCGTAGGTATAGACTGTGCGGAAGATTCCTCCTTTGTGCCAGGGGCGTTCGTCATGGCGGAAGTATTGTTCTAGTTTCTTTAGTCCCTTGTCGTTGAATTGGTTTTCTTTCTTGGCAATTCCACTTGGTCTTGCTTTAGACTTTTCTGATTTGTCTAGATAGACTTCTGTTTCGATGCAGTCAGCGTAGGCTTCTTTGCGTTTGAATTTTTCGGTTAGTTCTGATTTGGCTTTGTCGTCAGATTCTTGGTATATTTCCTTAGATGATTCTAGATTCCAAATCCGATTCACACAAGCATCGTTATAAGTATAATTCGTAACGGCTACTTCGTCTTTGTCGCCGATGCGTTTTCCTTCTTTATCAAAGTTTTGTTGGCTAACAAGCTTATACCCAGGGTCATAGGTAAATGTTTTTCGAGCAATTCCTGTTTGATTGCCGGAAAGCTTTCCGTCGGAGCCAAAGTATTCTTCGGAGACCGGTTTTCCTTTTCCTAAGTAGCTTGCGGTATAACGGGCGTAACCGTATTCGTTGTTTGTGAGTTCTCCCTTGGCATTGTAGAATTCTTCGAGAGTCTTTTCGCCGTTATAATCCCAGGCTCGAATTGTTTTCGTAATCTCTGCACTTCCAATCGCGACTGGTTTTCCTTTGTCGTCGAAGTATTCCTGTAAAATATTGTTCCCATTGAAGTCAAACTTCTGCCTCTGGAAACGGATTCTCTTTTTGTCTTTGTCTTTTTTATCTTCTTCTGTGAGCGGATAAAGAGAAGTAAACTCCCAACCATTTTCTTCGTCAAGCTCAAGTCCATGTGTATAAACAGGCTCTTCGTTGTAGTTGTATTGCTCTGCTGTAAAGCCTTGCAAGTCTCCCATTTTATTTCTATCAAAAGCATATTTCATTCTAGAAATTCCTTCTAGACTTTCGGGATAGTATTTTCCGGTGTCTTTACTCTTCGCAAAGAATTTTAAATCGTAGCGCTCCTTGTTTTTGTTGAATAAAACTTTAGCGGCTACTGGTCGTTCTTCGCTTGTGTCCATATACCCACGGCGCTCTACTCGCACTTCTGATTCCGGTGGTCGTCCGTAGGTGATTAAAAAATCTCCTGTGAATCCTCTCTGAGTTGACACCTTGTAAACAGCTTGTTTGGGTTTGCTCTGCGATATTTCGCCATTCCCGCGTTCCCTTTCAACTTTTTCATACTCTAATTGCTCTAAATCAAATTTCTTTTTTACAAATAATTCTAAACTCTCAAGGGTTACATACTCAGCAGGGGTTTCGTCTTGTATTCCGCCAGAGATTGCCTTACGCATATAGTAGGTAAACTTTCCACTTTCAATGGATTCATCTTCTAAAGAAGATTCATTCGGAGAAGTTCCAATTAGAATCACAACTCCCTTTGCATCCTTTACAATCTGCGGAATTTCTTCTCCATAGTTTTGAAAGGAAATAAGTTCTTTGGTCGGCTCTTCTTTTGGAATTTCTTTTGCGATTTCTTTACTTGGTTCAGGCTTACCAGAATTTGCCGCTTTTGTCTTATCGTCTTTGCCTAATTCTTTTTTATTTTGCGTTGGTGCTTCTTCTGCATCTGCTTTCGGCAAAGGACTGCGACAGGCATCAATTAAAAATATCACTTGATCGATTTCAGATTTGCCTTTATCCGCTTCTTTTGCTTTCTCTGCTTCTGTTTTAAAACCATTTGCCATTTCCGTTAGCACGATTCCATTTTTGGCAACTGCTTTCTCTTTTACAAACTCCACTTCCACATCCATCGGCGCGATAGAATTTTTATCATCCTTCCCATCAATAAATCCGTGTCCTGAATAATAAAATACAAGCGTATCTGGCTTCTCTGCAAGAATTGATTTGTAAGTCGCTTCAATATTTGCCTTCGTCGGCAAATACTGCATATCCCGTGATTCTTCTTTTCCTTTTGTGACAATAACTTTTCCATCTATATCATTCAGCATAAATATTTTATCAAAATGCCCAACTTGCGAAAAAAGTTTATACATCTCTCTCGAATCTTTCACCGCGTATTTTAATTCGGTTGTATTTTTGTATTTGTTAATCCCAACCAAAAAAACATAACGCTTTTTTTCATGCCACGATGTAGAGACAGGTCTCAGACCTTTCTCTACATCATCGGCGCGATAAGGACTCTGTTGTAAAAATGCAAATACTATAACGGAAAGAGACTGTAGGAAAAGTTTGAAATTCTTCATACGCACACTAAACATTTCTGATAAAAGAAAAGTCAAGAGTTATTTCTGAATCTAGCATTTCGAACAGCGCTGGCGAGTGGTAATAATTTATTTTAACTGTCCTTTCGAACGTCCCTTGGCGACTAGATTTATGACTAAGCAAATAGGCGGATGTGAGAAATCTATCTGGCAATACTACGATAGTTTTAAGAATTATAGACATCTCACATCATTTGGCGGTAGTAAGGGTGGACGATGTTCGAGGTGACTGGGGTAAAACCATTCCCCATCCGTGGTAATCTTCCAATTCCGCACCTTAAAAATTTCTAGCCTAGTCTTTCCCATTTTGAAAAATGGAAGAATATGAATACGAAAAGCATTAAAACTTCTGTTATTATACTGCTCATCGGAGCACTACTTTCGGGTGGATTTTTTGGATATATTTTGTCGGAGGTGGATAGGGGCGAAGAGCTAACAAAGCTTGCAACTTATTTGCCGACGACTCCGACGAAGCTCTATGATTTGAACGGAGTTCCGTTTGCAGAACTTTATCGGCACCGTCAGGAGCTACTTCGCTTTCAAGATATTCCGCCTCACGTCATTCACGCCTTTATTTCTGTAGAAGATAATAATTTTTACAATCACTTTGGAATTGATTTCAAAGCAATCATTCGAGCGGGGTTTATCAATCTTATCCACTTGAAAGTAAAGCAGGGTGGATCTACGATTACCCAACAGTTATCAAAAGCGATTTTGAAAAATTCTAAAAAAAGTTTTACCCGAAAATTTATCGAAGCACTTCTGACTTTACAAATCGAGCAGGAATATTCTAAAGAAGAAATTTTAGAAATTTATTTTAACTTAGTTTACTTAGGTCACGGCTCAACGGGATTATCCACTGCTTCTACTGTTTATTTTTCAAAAGATGTGCAAGACTTAGACGTGGCAGAAGCGGCTATGCTTGCAAGACTTCCAAAGGCTCCCGTTCAATACTCTCCTTATAAAAATCCGCAAATAGCTAAGAAAGCGCACCTAACAATACTTCGCCTCATGTCGGAAAATGGCTATCTTAAGAAAGAAAGCATTCAAGCAATGCATGATGAATTCTGGCAGAGATACTGGCCAATCGTGATTACCCAGTCCCCTTCTCGCTCAACTTGGGGAACTAAACTCGACCGAGCGCCTTATTTTACAGAACATGTGCGTAAACAACTTCTAGCCGACTTGGGTGAAGATTTAGTTTACACCGGCGGCTTAAAGGTATATACCACACTCGATTTGCGCAAACAAGAAATCGCAGAAGACGAAGTAAAAAAAGCACTCACTCATTATGACAAAACTTCTTTTGGGCTAAGTAACTCTTTTAAAGCCGGAGTTGATGGACAGCTTGTAGGCTTATACGGATTACTCGGCAGTATTTTCCCAATCGCTCCGATGGAGATTAGCAAGTTCGACGAAGCGGCTAATTACCGTTCTACTCTGGAAAATGAACTCAGTGATGCGATGGATATTTTAACAGCACTCACTCCAACCGAAAACGAAGCGGCGGCCGTAGGTGAATTTAGAAAACGCACTGCTGTATTTACAAAAAATCTTCACGTAGAAGGTGCATTCATCACAATCGAACCCGGAACTGGTTATATCCAAACTATGGTTGGTGGATCCAAGTTTACTCCTAAAAATCAATTCAACCGCGCAATGCAGGCGAGAAGACAAACCGGTTCTTCTTTTAAACCATTTGTATACGGGGCGGCAATCAATGAACGAGTCATTTCAAGTGGGACAGGAATTATGGATGCGCCACTTACTACGATGAACGATGACGGACATGGCTGGGCACCGGAAGATTCTACCGGCGATTTCAAAGGTATGGTTCCGGCTTACAGGGCTTTGGCGCTATCACTGAATATTGTTTCCGTGCAGATCTTTTTTAAAGTAGGAGCAGAGGCTATTATTGATTTTGCGTCAAAGCTTACCAAAGCGAATAAGCGCCGTTTTCCGGACAATCCAACTCTCGCTCTCGGAGTAGCAGAATTAACCCCTTATGAAATGGCACTTGGATATTCTATACTTTCTAATAAAGGTCGAGATGTAATTCCATTTTCCGTTCGCTATGTAAAAAATCAAACAGGCTCTGTCATTTTTAACAAGGAAGTAATTATCCAAAAAGAACTAGCAGCTAAAGCGGCTAACGGCACAATTCAGGTAATTCCAGAAAGCACAGCTTGGATAGTAAGAAGAATGTTACAAGGAGTAGCCGATGGAGGAACTCCAACAAGTGCTCTCAGAGAAGCAAAATACGATGGAGTATCCGGTGGAAAAACTGGATCTACTAGTTCTTTTACAAACGTTTGGTATTGTGGATTCGATCCGAAACTAACTTCCGTGTTCTGGATGGGCTATGATAAAAACTCCATCTCACTTGGTCCGGGTATGACTGCTGCCTTGACCGCTGTTCCAGTATGGGCTAGAATTTATGCAAGATGGTATGATACAAGAGAGTATCCGCAATTCAAACTTCCCGATGGAACAGATCCGATGCCTGAAGGAGTTGCAGCCGGTGGAGTCTGTGCGCATAATGGTCTTTCACCGAAGCCCGGAGTTTGTCCAATGGGTGGTGCGCTCTATCTAAAACCTGCAGTGGTAAATGGCGTTATGCGCTCGGTACCATGGAATAGACAATGTGATGGAGACAGAGATCACGATAAGGCGATTGACTTTAGAGAATTTCTACAGGATGAATACAAAATCACTGACGAAGAAATTAATAAGAATAAAAAACCATTTAAGATTAAAGCGGATTAATGAAAGACAATAACTATGCAGTCCTTCGAATTCTGGACTTTCGAAACTTTGTAGTTGCAAGGTTTTTAGCAGTTGTTGGAATTCAAGTTCAGGCTGTAGTTGTTGCCTGGCAAGTTTTTGATAAAACAGGCGACCCCCTCGCTCTCGGACTTGTCGGGCTATTCGAGATTATCCCATCAATCTCAGTGTCTTTATTTGCAGGACATATAGCAGACAGAAAAGATAGAAAGAAAATAGTATTAATCTGTTACACTGTTCTTTTTTTATGTTCTATCTGTCTACTTGTTCTCAGCACCTCTCTTTTAAACTTACCGGCTAATTCTGTTTATCCCATATATGCAGTTATATTTCTAAGTGGAATCGCAAGAGGATTTTTAAATCCATCTCTCTCAGCGTTTATGGCTCAATTAGTTCCCAAGCATATGTATCCAAATTCTTCCGCGTGGAATAGTATCGCATGGCAAGTGGCAGCAGTTTGTGGCCCTGCACTAGGAGGACTACTCTATGGATTCGAAGGGGCTAAGCTTGCTTATTCGGTAGATGCTTGTTTGCTATTAGCCGCTATTCTTTTTTATTCTAGAATTTTACCAAAGCCAATTCCAGAGAAAAAACACGGCGAATCAATTTTTGAAAGCCTGTTCTCAGGATTCAAATTTGTTTTTTCCAATCAAGTAATGCTTGCGGCGATGAGCCTTGATATGTTTGCAGTTTTATTTGGTGGTGCTGTCGCTTTGCTCCC
>Ga0209174_10003283_pt1 | contig 10298 bp, 10 predicted proteins | sample JI91814BDNA_FD_187505 | JGI IMG/M metagenome (GOLD analysis project Ga0209174, IMG submission 187505) | Wastewater effluent complex algal communities from Wisconsin, to seasonally profile nutrient transformation and Carbon sequestration -... | ecosystem: Engineered > WWTP > Effluent > Algae...
GGTTTTCTTAAGCGTGGGCAAACAGGATTTAAGCCTCAAGACTTTTGACACCAAAACTTCAAAGGAGATTCGCCAACTCTCCATCATGAACGACCTCCGAAAAATACTTCCTGAAAACGCCGTCGCAGATTACGTCAAAACGGCGCTCAAATCCAGCATAAAATCTACCGTCACCGTCAACAAGACCAAATCCGGGAAACTCGCCCTTAGGCTTGATAATGTTGAGGAAGCCGAATACCACTACCACTACAATTGGTTCATGCACCACTGGATGTTCCAGCAGCAAATGATGATGCAGCAGCAAATGATGCAACACCAGATGATGCAGCGCCAGATGAGTGCACCACGTGGTTTTGGCCCTTTGCCCGACAACTATCTGCCGTTTGTAAAAGAGAAAAAATTACCCGCGCTTGCCTTTGTGCTCGATGTGGACTTCAATGTGGCTCAGGCCGATTCGGATACGACCGTTTATCCCAATATCGACAAAGACAAATACCTTGACATTTACAAGGACAACAAGACGATGAAGAATCTGACTTCGGATTTTACCGATACCGACATGCGCTACATTTCGTTCAATCCCAAAACAAAAACCATTAGTATTGCCTTTGACCCGTTGTGATTTTTTGTTACCTTTAGGCTGAGACACAAAAACAATCCATACTATGCGTAAATCAACAATCAGCACTTTATTCCTTTTTGGCTTGCTCACTCTGGCCTCCTGCAAAAAAGAAACTGTACAAACCACCACAACCCAAACTGTGAACGGCGATACGGTGATTACAACGACTACCACTACTGCTTTAAAAACAGACCTCGACATCAAAACCGATTCGGTCAAGGCCAAATGGGACAAAGCCAAAGAAGACCTCAAAATGGCGATTGCCAATGGCGACAAAAAAGCCGAAGCCGCCGCACAAAAAACCGCAGATGAAGCCGAATCTGCCTGGAACAAACTCAAAACCAACATGAGCGAAGGCGCCGACAAAACCAAAGAAAACCTAAAAGAAGCCAAAGAAAACCTCAAGGAAAATTATAACGAGGCACTCGAAAAAGCCAAGGCCAAATAACAAAAAGACCATTTTGTCAAACCGTTTCTAATGAAGCGGTTTTTTTATTTTTTATATTTACGGCTATTACTAACCAACAACCTCCGCAACTTTGAAGAAAATTACACTCTTAAGCTTATTGCTAACCGGCTGGCTTTCGCAGGCACAAATCATCAACACTGCGCCGTACATCTTGACTGTTGACGAACTCAAGGCATGGACACAAAACGGCCCGACGGCTTCGGCAGATTTGATTTCGACCGTACCGCTTGCCGAGCGTTTCGTCAACACGTCCACGCAAACCAACCCCGCGCTGTCCAACGACATGAAGATTGCCTATTTGCCAGACGGCATGAACAACTTTGGGAACTATTACGGTGAGCAAAGCCAGTTCAACCTGTTCAATTTCACACACTGGCAATACATTGACAAATTGGTTTGGTTTGGCGGTACTGCTTCGCAATCGGTGCAGATTCCGTCTTCGCCCTGGGCCAATGCCGCACATAAAAACGGCGTCAAGATTTTTGGCAATGTGTTCTTCGCCCCTACTGCTTTTGGCGGATCGACCACTACGCTCACCAATTTCCTCGAGCAGGACGGCAGCGGCAACTTTGTCGCTATTCCGAAAATGATCGCCATCATGCAATACTACCATTTCGACGGCTGGTTCATCAACCAGGAAACCGCCACCAATACAACAACTGCCGCATTGATGTACGACTTCGTCAAAGATTTGACTGCAGCAGCCGAAGCCGTGGGCAAAGAAGTCATGTGGTACGACGCCATGATCCTGTCTGGGAACGTGGGCTGGCAAAACCGCCTAAACGCCAGCAACTCGGTTTTTGTACAACGCGATGAAGACGCAGATCTATCGAACGGATATGAAACCCGCGTGAGCAGCAGTATCTTCATCAACTTTTTCTGGGGCAGCAGTTCGTTTCCCAACCTCTCGCGTACACGTGCTACCACGATTGGCCGCTCGCAGTTTGACGTTTTCACCGGTGCCGATATCTGGCCCGGCCGCAATCAAGGCGATTTTGAAACGGGCGGCAATACTTTTATGACCAATTTGCATGAAAATGCCACTACGCCTTATACTTCGCTGGGATTGTTTGCGCCGAACTGCGTGTACAACAACTCGATCTACACCAATTTCAACAACGACCCTACCGATTACGCTTCGTTCTACAATGCCGAGAACCATTTGTTTTCTGGCGATGACAACAACCCGGCGACTGTGGATGCGGCCGGTTTTAAGGGATTATGCAATTGGATTCCGGAGGCTTCGGTGATTTCAGAACTACCATTGTCTACAAATTTTTGTACAGGACATGGCACGAAAAAATTCGATCTTGGTGTACAAGTCAGTTCAGACAGTTGGCATGACATGAACCAGCAGGCCATCTTGCCTACTTGGCAATTTGCATTTTCAGAAAACAATGCGCTAACTGCCCAATGGGATTTCTCGGATGCAGCCTGGGGCGGAAATTCGCTAAAAGTAAGCGGAAACCTACCCGCGAATCAACCAATAGACCTGATGCTCTATAAAACTAAATTGGGTATTTTCTCCCCGATTGATACCTTTTTTAAAACCAACGTTTTTTACAAAAGCGCAACCATCGACTCCAATGCAAAACTAATTCTGATTTTTGCCGACGAACCCACCCAAAAATATGAATTTGCCATTAGCGGTGGAATTGAATTTGGAAATGGCTGGATTTGGAACGAAAATCTTATGGACTTATCATTTTCTACAAGAGAAATCGCTGCGGTGGGCTTTCGCTTCGAGTCAGCAACCGCCATTGCTAATTACAGTATTAACTTCGGTGGATTGGAAATCGGAAGCCTCACTTTACTGGGAACCTCGCAAGCCGCGTCAAAGCAACATTTCGTAACCGTCAGTTATCCGCTCGAAAATAAACAGTTGCGATTCACCGTCGATTGGCCCAACGCCCAACAACTCGATTATACGCTGTACGATCTACAAGGGAGAGCCGTAAAATCCAACACCATCAAAGTAAACGGCACCACCAACTATACCTTAGATACCAACGGAATCGCTGCCGGAACGTACACTGTGAAATTCGCGAACGGAAAAGTCTCAGAAACCCAAAAGGTTATCGTCAGATAATCTAAAGTCAACCCATAAAAAAACCCGATTCATTCCAATCGGGTTTTTTTATGTCAATATTCGCGTTGCTTCTCAAAGGTGGTTTGCAGTACGCTTTTGATTTTAGATACCGCGCCGTCGAATGCTTTTTCTACCGTATCGGCAAAATGGGTTACCGCAACGGGTTCTCGGTTGGCGATTCGCGCTTCAATGAGGCAGCGTTTGTCTTTGGCATCGTACTTCTCTTTGTTCTCATCGCCAAAGTGTACTGCAACGCGCGTCACTTTATCCTGAAACCTGGAAAGTGCCGTTTGCAATTCCGTGCCAAAGTAATCCTGAAGCCTACTGCTGTTCTCGATGGTCTTGTCTGTGTTGATCTGTATGTCCATAATGGTTGTATTTTGATTATACCACAAGTTAGGGCTTCTCCACTTCCAATCCCAGCAGATTAATAAAACATTATGACCATAAAAAAACCCGCCTGAATCAAGCGGGTTTTTATCTCTGACAATCTTAGTTCTTAAGCCTCAAATGGCGTTACAGAAACGTATGATTTGTTGTCTTTTTTCTTCTGGAACTTAACAACTCCGTCAACTTTTGCATGCAAAGTGTGATCCTTGCTGATGTAAACGTTTTCACCCGGATTGTGTTTAGAACCTCTTTGTCTTACGATGATGTTCCCTGCAATGGCAGCTTGTCCTCCGTAAATCTTAACACCTAAACGTTTCGATTCTGATTCCCTACCGTTCTTAGAACTACCGACACCTTTTTTGTGAGCCATGACGTATTTCTTTTAAATGTTAATTAATTTTCTTCGGTTGCTGGTTCATCTGCTTTCTTAGCAGCAGCTTTTTTCTTTGGAGCACCACCTACAGTGATTCCAGAAATCTGGATTTGCGTAAGGTATTGTCTGTGTCCGTTTCTCTTTTTGTAACCTTTTCTTCTTTTCTTTTTGAAAACGATTACTTTGTCTCCTTTTAAGTGTTGTAACACTTTGGCTTCTACAGAAGCTCCTTCTACAGCCGGGGCGCCTAAAGTGATAGTCCCATTATCGTCCAACAAAAGCACTTTCGCGAATGAAACCGCGTCACCTTCTTTGTCGGCCAACCTGTGAACATAAACCTTTAAGTCTTTGCTTACTTTAAATTGTTGCCCTGCTATCTCTACGATTGCGTACATAACAATGATTTATTTGTTTATAAAATGGCTGCAAATATACAACTAAATCCCATCCGCGCAACCCTTTGAGAAAAAAAATAGTCGAAAGTCAAAAGTCGAAAGTCGAAAGGCTAAAAATGCGTAGGCATTCGATTGCCTTTTGGGCGTGCCGGCGTTTCAACATTTATCTTCCATTCATGGTTCGTGACGCCGTCGCGCTGTGCGCTATATCTTTTTTGTTTCGTTCCTCACAAAAAAGGATGCCGCTGCCATCGCTCACGCAAGCGCACAACTGTCATTGCTAGTTTAGTCGAGCAGTCTCAACAATTCCAAATTTCAAATCCCTCGACTGCGCTCGGGATAACAATGGTTTCTATGACTGAACCCATCCCCGTTCCACATTAGGCTTTGACTTTCCACTTTCCACTTTCCACTTTCCACTTTCCACTTTTCGACTTTTCTCTTTCGACTAAAACACCTACTTTTGGCCTAACTTAAACAGCCGGTAAATTACCAACCGGCAAACAGACATACCCAATCGTATGAAAAAAACAATATTGGCCCTAAGTGCTTTGCTTATGCTTACAAACCTTCATGCCCAGAAAGTAGAATTCGAAGAATACACGCTAGAAAATGGCTTGCATGTGATTTTGCACCAGGACACTTCGGCGCCGCTCGTAATCACTTCGGTGATGTACCATGTGGGTTCTAAAGATGAAAACCCAGACAAAACCGGTTTCGCCCACTTTTTCGAACACCTTCTCTTTGAAGGTACCAAAAACATCGGCCGCGGCGAATGGATGAAAATCGTCACCGGAAACGGCGGCAATAACAACGCCAACACCTCCGATGACCGCACGTATTATTACGAAGTGTTCCCGTCCAACAACCTCGAACTCGGCTTGTGGATGGAATCCGAGCGCATGCTGCATCCCATCATCAACCAAGCCGGTGTAGATACGCAAAAAGAAGTCATCAAGGAAGAAAAGCGCTCGCGCATGGACAACCAACCCTACGGACACATCATTTCTGAGGTGAAGAGAAACCTGTTCGTGAAACATCCGTACCGCTGGGAAACCATCGGTTCTATGGAACACCTTAACTCGGCCAAGCTCGAGGATTTTCAGATGTTCAACAAAAAATATTATGTGCCCAACAATGCGGTACTCGTCGTGGCGGGTAATTTCGAGATGAAACAAGCCTTGCAATGGATCCACAAATATTTCGATCCCATCAAAAGAGGCGCGCCTGTCGTAAAACAAACTTTTGAGGAAACGCCAATCACAAAACCCATCGCGGCCACTTATGAAGATGCAAACATTCAGGTACCTGCGATTGTCGCCGCTTACCGCACACCGTCAATGAAAACGCGCGATGCCCGCGTGCTTGAGATGATTTCTACCTTGCTCAGCGATGGCAAAAGCTCACGCTTGTACAATAAGATTGTCGACGAGAAAAAAATGGCACTCAACGTAGGATCGCTAAGTTACAGCCAGGAAGATTACGGGATTTACGCTTTGTACGGCTTGCCACTGGGCGCCACAAACCCCAAGGCCATCCTGGCCGAAATGGATGCCGAGATCACAAAACTACAGCTCGAACTGATTTCTGAACGCGACATGGAAAAACTCCAGAACAAAATCATGAACGAATACGTAAACAAATACGCCACGATTGAGGGCACGGCAGAAAGCCTAGCCACGTATTACCTGTTGTTTGGCGACGTGAATCTGGTCAATACCGATATTGATTCCTACCAAAGCATCACACGCGAGGAAATCCGTGAGGTAGCCAGAAAATACCTCAATCCCAACCAACGCCTAATCCTCGATTACGTTCCGCAAAAAGCGCAAAACTAAGTTCTCATGAAACCAAACATCACCTTATACATTTTCTTAAGTTTGTTCTTAACCCTATTTATGCACGCACAAGACAGACCACAACCCAAACCTGGACCTTCGCCTACCATTAACATCGGCAAACCGCAATCTTTCCAGTTGCAAAACGGGCTCAAGGTCATGGTGGTAGAGAATCACAAACTACCCCGTGTTTCATACACACTCACAATAGACAATGTACCTTACCTCGAAAAAAACAAGAAAGGCGTTTCTACTATGGTGGGCCGTTTGCTGGGCACCGGAACAGAACAAATGCCCAAACTGGCCTTCAACGACCAGGTAGATTTCATGGGTGCGTATGTGAATTTTTCAGACAACAGCGCTTACGCACAAGGGCTTTCCAAATATGCCGACCGATTGCTCGAACTCATGGCCGACGCTGCGTTGAACCCACGTTTTACCCAATTTGAATTCGATAAGGAAAAAGCAAAACTCATAGAAGGACTCAAAACGGAGGAAAAAAGTGTTCCGGCAGTAGCCAAACGTATTGAGAATGTATTGGCTTACGGTAAAAATCATCCGTCGAGCGAATACATCACCGAGGAAACCGTAAACAACATCACGCTCGACGATGTAAAACTCAATTACAACACTTATTTTGTCCCAGAAAACGCTTACCTGATCATCATCGGCGATGTCAACTTTAACCAAATCAAAACAAAAGTAGAAGACCTGTTTGATCCTTGGCAAAAAGCCACCGCGCCAAATCTGTCCTATAACGAGCCCAAAGATGTGCAATACCAGCAGATCAATTTCGTGGACATGCCCAATGCGGTCCAAGCCGAAATCTCGGTGATGAACATCTCCAACCTCAAGATGACCGACAAAGATTATTTTGCCGCCATCGTAGCCAATCAGGTATTGGGCGGCGATTTCAGCAGCTACCTCAACATGAACCTGCGCGAAAAACACGGTTGGACTTATGGTGCCGAGTCGTCTATCCGCGGCAGCAAATACACTTCGCGCTTTGTTGCTTTTGCCCAGGTACGCAACGCGGTAGTTGATAGCGCAGTGGTAGAATTTGTCAACGAAATCAAACGGATCCGTACAGAAAAAGTCGCTGCCGACGTGCTGCAAAACGTCAAAGCCGGTTACGTAGGCAATTTCATCATGCAGATGGAAAAACCGCAAACCGTTGCCAATTGGGCCTTGCGAATCAAAACGCAAGGGTTGCCCGAAGATTTCTACGAGAATTATATCAAAAGCATCAACGCCGTCACACCCGATGATATCCTTCGCGTGGCCAACAAATATTTCGTCCTCGACAAACTCAGGATTTGTATCACCGGGAAAGGATCAGAAATTTTGCCAACGCTTGAAAAGACCAATATCAAGATTCTTTATTTTGATAAATTTGGAAATCCGGTGGCCAAACCAGAATACAAATTGCCGGTGGCTGCGGGCGTTACCGCCAAAAGTGTACTGGTCAATTACCTCAAAGCTATTGGCGGCGAGAAAACGGTAGATGCGGTAAAAACCATTCGTTCGGTGTCATCGGGAACCATTCAGGGAACGCCGGTAGAATTGACCACCAAAACAGCAAAAGGAAAACAATACCGCGAAATCAAAGCGATGGGATTCTCGATGATGAAACAAGTGGTAACCGACAAGGCTGCTTATGTGACCACACAAGGTCAAAAGAAAGAACTTTCGGGTACCGATCTCGCCGAGGCCCAATCAGAAGCCAATCCGTTTATTGAATTGTCACTCCTCAACAAACCTACAGTAAGCCTCGAAGGCATAGAGAAATTTGGTGACAAAGACGCATATGTCATCAAGGACGGGCGCATGAAATTGTATTACGACACCAAGTCAGGACTTAAACTAGCGCAAGGCGTGACCCTCGAAATGCAGGGACAAACCGTAAACCAGATAGTGACCTTTGACGATTACCGCGAGGTAAAAGGCGTTAAGGTACCGTACCATTCGGTGCTCAATCTTGGCTTTGAGATAGACCTGACTACGACCGAAGTGCAGATCAATGAAGGCGTCTCTGATACCGATTTCCAATAATCCAACAAACCAATTTACCAAAATGAGCGAAATTTTAGAACATAGGCTTCCGGTGGATTTGCTTGAAAAAAGCATCCAAAGCGGCAGCGAATACGGTTGGCGCCAGAATGATTTCCTGGCAGTCATAGAAGCTGCGCGCAAACTCCAGTTGGGTATAGAAGGCGGGCTGGTTCAGTACGTTTTTGACGAAGGCACCTGTGAATTGTATTGGCTGCATTACTATACCGAGGATATCAAAATCGGCGAGAACTGGGTCAACTACTGCAACCGCACAGCCAAAGAAGCTACCGAAATGTTCCAGCAGATTATCGCCAAAAGGAACATCGAGAAAGAAGCGCTGGATAATTTTACCCTAGCCAAGCAACAGCAGGAAAACGGCGTGGTACTTGAAAACCACAAACTATTCATCATTTCTTTCGAGGACAAAAAGCCGGCTGCTCCGGTTGCCCCGAAAAATGAGAACGAAAAAGAAAAGGAAAAAGGCAGGGATCATCGGGAAAGAGACAGAGGCAGAGACCGCGACAGAAATAGAGACAGGCGCCCCAAAAAACCCAGATAATTACTTTCCAGAAAGATAAACGCCAAAAAGAATCACGCACGCACCTAGAAACTGCAGCGGTGACAACATCTCATTGTCTAGCAATCCCCAGAAAAAGGCCACAATCGGAATCAGGTACGTGACCGAAGTGGCGAAAACCGGCGACGAAATCTGAATGAGCTTGTAGAAAAGCAGGTTGGCGATTCCGGTTCCGAATATGCCGAGCACCATGATAAACAACATAGAATGTTGTACTTTGGGCAGGTGCACAACACCAAAAAATCCCGTGAAATAAAGAATCCCCAAAGCGGGAACCAAGGTCACGAGCGCATTTCCTGCGGCTATTGTAAGTGAATTGAATTCGGGCAAATACTTCTTGACGATATTGACATTCGTGCCGTAACAAAGCGTCGCGATGTACACCAAAAAAACATAAAAGTAATTGGATGTTGTACCTGTATCTTCTCCTGTAAAAACCAATAAAAGGCTGCCGACGAGTCCTACAATAACCCCGAAAATCTGGTTCCTTTTCACTTGTAATCCGAACGCAAAAACGCCGAGCAAAAGCGCGTTGAAAGGCGTGAGCGCATTGAGGATTCCGGTCACCGAACTCCCGATTTGGGTTTCGGCTATCGCAAAAAGATAAGCCGGAAAAAACATCCCGAGCATCGCCGTAAGAAACATATACCGCCATTTGTAAACTGGAATTTTCGGCAGTGTCTTAAAACCGATAATCAAAACAAAAATCGCGGCAAAAATCATCCGCAGCGAACCGAGCTGGTATGGGTTGAGCCCGACAAGGCCTTTTTTTATCAGGATAAACGAGCTTCCCCAGATTAGCGCCAGCAAAATCAGGAAAAACCACTTGAGTTGCTTAGGGCTCATGGCTGTTTTTTGAATGCCCAAATTTGTAATAATTTTGGGAATTAGGCGTCGTTTTTTATTTATTTTTGTAAACGATTTTGAACTAACAACTTATAACTATCATTATGAATTTTACCAAATCACTATTGGCGTTGGCTTTTTCGGGCTTGTTGCTGACCAGCTGTAAGGAAACCGGAAGCGCGCCTGCAGAAAAAGAAGCTGCCGTTGCCTCAACAGAGAAAGCTGCCATCAACCCTGAGAAATTAGAAACGGCCAGTTTTAACATAGAAGGAATGACTTGTGCCATCGGTTGTGCCAAAACCATCGAGAAGGAGCTAGCCGAAACCAACGGCGTACAAAAAGCCACCGTTGATTTCGACAAAAAGACAGCCACGGTGGAGTTCGATTCGAGTTTGCAAACACCAGAAAATCTCGTGAAAATCGTTGAAGCAACTGCCGACGGTAAAACCTATAAAGTATCTAATCTGAGCGCCTCAAAAACCCACGCGATGATGACGCCTCAGGAACAGGAAAAAGAAAAGAAAGCCGATGCAAAAGCTTCAAAAAAAGAAGCAAAAGGCGGATGTTGCGCTGGTAAAAAGAAAAGCCATTGTTCGTCTGAAGAGAAGAAAGCGTAAAGAGAATTTAGAAGAAGGACCGCTGCGCTG
>Ga0209174_10003289_pt1 | contig 10284 bp, 9 predicted proteins | sample JI91814BDNA_FD_187505 | JGI IMG/M metagenome (GOLD analysis project Ga0209174, IMG submission 187505) | Wastewater effluent complex algal communities from Wisconsin, to seasonally profile nutrient transformation and Carbon sequestration -... | ecosystem: Engineered > WWTP > Effluent > Algae...
AGCGCGACCACGTAGCGGTCAAGCATGAAGTGGACGCGCGGATTCTTCGACCCGACAGCCCCGCCGACAACCCCGACGACAACGCGCTCGACAGCCCCGCCGACGCCGACGACAGCGCGCTCGACAGCGCCGCCGACAGCCCGATGACCCCGACGACACCGCGCTCGACGGCCCCAACGACAACCCGACAACCCCGACGACACCGCGCTCGACAGCCTCGCCGACAACCCGACGGCGCCGACGACACCGCGCTCGACAGCCTCGCCGACAACCCGACGACGCCGACGACACCGCGCTCGACAGCCCCGACGACGCCGACGACACCGCGCTCGACAGCCTCGCCGACAACCCGATAGCGCCGACGACCCGCTCGACGGCCCCGCCGACCACCCGACGATCCCCCGACGACACCGCGCTCGACAGCCCCGCCGACAACCCGACGAGCCCGACGACAGCGCGCTCGACAGCCCACGGCGCCGACGACAGCGCGCTCGACAACCTCCCCGACAACCCCGCCGACAAACCCGACGGCGCCGACGACCGCGCGCTCAACGGCCTGGCCTACCACCCGACGGCGCCGACGACACCGCGCTCGCACTGACGGCTGTTGGACGCGCGACCTGTCCTTTCAAACTTGTGCAAAGGATCCGACGCCTTTAACGCAAAGCCGCAGACAACTCCGCAAAAGCCTTGCAAGGCTTAATTAAGAACAACAAGGTTTCCTAGCAGGCGGAAGTCGTGGACGCGGGAGCTCGCCGACCCCCCGCCACCGCGCGCGTCCACCGGGCTCGCGTGGACGCCGACCCCTACCGCCGCGGCTCCAGCGTCCACGACTTCCGTGCCCGCCGCGGCTCCAGGCGTCCACGACGTGTCGGCCGGACCTGCGTGGACGCCGGCTCGGCGCCGCTACGGCGCCGCGGACGGGGCCCAGGGATCGCGGGGCTGGCGCGAAGTAGGGTGGAAGCTGGCGCGGAGTAGGGTGGAAGCTGGCTGGAACGTGGTCGAAGCAGGCGGGAAGCTTGCTCGCTGCGATCACGGCGCGCCGCGACGCTGGTGATCGAGCCACAGGAGCAGGAGCCCCCGGGACTACGGCCGCAGCGTCGTCGCCTGCCGCGGCGGGTGGAGGGCGAGCACATCCTCGACACACCGCCCCATCTCTCCGATCGGCGCCTCGTCGTTGATCTCGAGCGGACCCTTCGGGTCGTACGCGATCACGAGGCGGGTGGTCGCGTGCGGCTTGCATGCGGCCAGCGCGGCGACGAGGTCGAACGGAACACGGCGAGGAGACCCGCGGTACCCGCGACGAGCAGGCGTATCGTCCGGATCGTGGGTCGCGGGCGACGGGGGACCGGGCGCAGGTGCCGACGGGGGCGCGGCGGCGAGGAGGCGCGGGTCGGGGGCCGGCTCCGCCGAGCCAGGATCCGGCGTCGCGCGTGAAGGTTCGGCCGCCGTGGTCGGGCACACGGTGGCTGCTGCCGCGGGGCACACGGCCGGGGGCGAGCTGATCGCGAACGCGAGCCAGGCGGGCACCGCGAGCAGGCCGAGCGCTGGCGCGAACCAGACCGCGGGGTGAACGCGCCGCTTGGCGGCGGGCGGCGGCGCGGCGAGCTGTTGCATGGCGACGCGAAGCGCCTCGGCCATCGACGTCGCGCTGTGGTGACGCCGGTCGCGGACGTCGAGCGCGCCGAGGAGGACCGCGCGCAGCGGGTCCGGGAGCGTGATCCGGCTCGCCACGCTCACCGAGTCGGCGTCGCGCGGATCGGGCATGGCCTCACCGCTCAGCATCGTGGTCCATAGCGCCCCGATCGAGAAGATGTCAGCCCGGTAGTCGCCCGGGCGGCCGCGGAAGCGTTCGGGCGCGACGTAGCCCTCAGACCCCCAGAACATCATGCCCGTCGATGTGTCGGGCGGCGTCAGCACGAGGCCCTTGTCCTCCTCGATCATGCGCGCGTAGCCGAGATCGAGGAGGCGGCCGCGCTCGGTGCCGTCCTGGACCTCGATCATGGCGTTGTTGGGCGAGATGTCGCGGTGTGCGACGCCGCGGGCGTGCAGCGCGGCGAGCCCGGCCAGCAGGTCGAGCACGATCGGCACGGTACGCTCCCACGGCATCGCGCTCTCGGCGAGAGCCTTGCCGATGCTTCGCCCCTCGACGAGCTCGAACACGGTGTAGCGCCGCGGCTCTGACGTCTCCGCACTGACGACAGACATGAACCAGCCGAGGTCGTAGGCACGCACGAGGCACGGGTGACGGACCTGCGCGGCGATCTGGGCCTCCTGCGTGAACCTGCGGACGAAGTCCTGGTCCTGGTTGTGCTCCGGGTGCAGCACCTTGACCGCGACCTTCGCCTTGGTCGTCAGGTCCGTGGCGGCGTAGATCGACGCCGCACCGCCGTAGCCGATCCGGCGCTCGAGCATGTAGCGCTTCCCGAGCGTCTCGCCCGCGAAGTCGTGATCGATCGCGCACCGTGCGGCGAGGTCGAAGGGCTGTGACATGGCTAGAACTCCAGCGCGAGGCGGATCCCCGCCGTGGGCAAGATCGAGGGTTGGAGCGCGAACCGGGCGGCCTTGCCGCGCTGGGCGTCGAGCACGAGGAGGGCGACGCCGGCGACGGACAGCGCGCCCGCGGCGACACCGAGCCCGATCGCCGCGTGGTCGGCGAGCTCGCCGCGCCTGGTGATCGCCGCGAACGTGCTCGCGTCGTCGGCTCCGATCGTCTGTCCGCTGTGCTGGTCGCGCAGCGCTTCAGCCTGGTCTCGCAGCGAGGCCCCGCGCACGAGCGCCGCGACCATGCCGCCCCCGAGCGCGAGCCCGACACCGAGCGCGGCTCCCCCGGCGATCCGGAGCGGACGGCGGGCGGGCGCGGGCTTCGGCTTCGGCTTGTGGTCGCCCGTTCCCGGCTTCGGTCCTTCGGGCGTCGGCGGCGGCGTGGTCGTGTTGCGGGGCTCGCCCGCCGGATCGTCGCCCGCCGGGCAGCGGCCGGCGATCTCCGCGAGCCGCCCCGCGACGGCGGCCCGATCGTGGGGGCGGTCCTCGGCCCCCGGCGCGTCGAGCTGCGCCGCGAACGTCCGCAGCATCGCCGCCGACCTGCACAGCGCCTCCCCGTGGCCCGCTTCAGCGGCGCGGCGGTAGTAGGAGGAGGCATCGAGCACGAGCACCGCGCGGCTCCCGAGCGTCGGGGCCCCCTCGGAAGCGGTGCGGCATGCGTCCCCGGCCGCGGCGAGCCCGTCAGCGGACACACCCCCAGGCGTCTTCGCAGTGTCGGCGAGGCGGTGGCACTCGGCCTCCTGGTCGCGCCACGACTCGGCCGCAGCGCCACCGGCCGGGGCCACGGCCAGGGTGAGGAACAGGGCGGGCAAGGTCATACCCGCACATGCTACCGGAGACCCCCGGCACCGCGACCAGAAAAATTAGATCGTTCCGTCAGTGGCCACGGGCAGACAGGCCGCGCGGAGTTGCGCTACCCTGCGGGGATGCTGTGGTCCCTCGGCTCCCCACCCGCCCCACGCCTGCTCGCCCTGCTCACCCTGCTCGCCTCGCCGATCCCGGTCGCGTGCTTCGGCCACGTCGAGCTCGAGGCGTGCACCTTCACCGACCCGACCGGATGCGACGACACCCCCGCGGGGTCGACCTCCACGAGCGGCGCAGACAGCGAGGCGGGGGCGATGACCGGCGGCGGGGCGACGGACGCCAGCGCCGACACGGACGGCGCGAGCGGCAGCGTCGGCGCGACCGACACGGGGAGCGGCGAGGTGGGCACCGCCGAGACCGGCGAGACCGGCCTGCCGATCGACCCGCCGCCCGAGGTCTCTGACCTCTACTGCGACCCTGAGATCGCGGACGAAGTGGGCCCCGTGACGTGCACCTACGTCGTGAGCGCGGATGCGGTGGAGGCCGATCTGCTTGACGACGGCGTGGTCGTGGCGACCGGCCCGGCCGGCGCGCCCCTCGTGTTTCCCATCACCAGCGCCCCGCACAACAACCCGGGTTCCGAGCTCACCGTCGTTGTCCGCGACCCCGCCGGACAGACCGCACAGACCTCAGTCTACCACCCAGCCGTGGTCCAGGACCCCGGCAGCAAGGTCTGGACGACGCAGGAGCCGAACGACGGGCAGGCCAGCACGGCCGGCGGGGTCGCGCTGCAAGGCAAGAACGTGATCGCCGCGGGCGTCCACTGGACGGGCGGTGACCTCGTCGGCACGCTGCGCCGCTACGACCTCAGTGGCACGTGGATCGGCACCGACGACGGGTGGAGCAAGAAGCACACGGACTGGACGCTGCGCCCGGAACTCGCCTCTGCGGTGGTCGGCCTCACCGGCGTTGCCGTCGATGCCGACCTGAACATCATCGCGGTCGGCATCGCGTTCGTTGCCGGCGAGCCGCGCATGTACGTCGCCCGCTTCTACCCGGACGGGACGCTGCACTGGGAGGTGCTCGGCGAACTGCCCACCCAGGCGCACGGGGTTGGTGTGCAGGCGGACGGCACGATCTGGGTCGCCGGGGCCGTGCGCACCAACGACGCCCCGGAGCGGTGGGACCTGGCGACGTGGGTCTACGGCCCGGGAAAGCAGGCCCACGGCCAGGACATCTACAACGATCCCGAGGACGATGACATGGTGCGCAGCGAACGCGGCCGCGCCGTGGCCGTGCTGCCGGGCGGCCTCGTCGTCGTCGCAGGCACGCGCGAGGTCTATCCGGGGAACAATGACCCTGCGTACCTGCGCGGCGTGGCGCTCGTCTACGAGGGGAAGGGCAAGCGGATCGGCGAGTGGACCTCGCCCGGCGACAAGATGCAGCACGACGCAATCCTCGCGGCGGTCGCCACCGACGACGGGGTCGCGCTCTGCGGCTACGCGCAGGATGACCCGACCGACCCGACCAGCAAGCCGCAGATCCTCGTTCGCTGGCACGACGCGGCGCTGGTAGAGGTGAAGGCGCCGCGCCTCGAGATCACGCCCGGCGGCGGCGTGTGCAACGCGGTCGGCTACAACCGCGAGGGGGCGACCATCGTCGGCGCGACGGTCAACAAGTTTGGCCAGGGTGACAACCAGTGGATCTTCGCGGTCCGCGACGCCGCGCTGCCGCTGGTCGACTACATGCAGCGCGACGGCCTCGACTCCGGCGACGACCGCGTGCTCGCGCTGGCGTGCGACTACATGTGCGCGTGGGCGGGGTTCGAGGAGGTCGGTGGCTTCCCGAGGTGGATCGCCGGGCTCCGCCGCGGGTAGCGGTCACTGCGGAACCAGCACAGCGCACTGGTCCAGCGCCAACGCGGCCCCTTCCTTCAGGAAGGGGCCGTAGTCCTCCTCGCAGACGGACAGGAAGCGACCGTGCGCGGCCGTGTTCGCTAAGGCCAGGAGCGTGTTCTTCCCGGCGACATCGAAGTTGCACACGCTGTCCGGCAACTCGGAGTCATCCGAGATCACGAGCACGACGACCGCCTCCTCGTTGTCGCCCTTGGCGGTCACGAGCGCGTCGTACCAGCTCGCCGGGGTGCCGGGGCTCAGATTGTCCTGGCCCGCCTGGACGACGACGACGACGAGGAGCGCGTCAGGTCGGACGAACCCCGCATTGCAGCCGGTGCTGAGGATCTCGGGCTGCACCGCGGCGACCATCGCCTCCGCCGCCACTGGCGTCTTCGGGCCCTCGCCGAGCGTGGCGATGCACCCGAACGAGTCGGCGAGCGTGGCGTCGTCCGCCGTGGTGATGTAGCGGTGCTCGGTCGCCAGATCGCAGCGCTTGTTCGAAGCGCCGAAGTTGCCTGTGATGGTCACGCCCGCGCCATCGGTCACGTCGCACTCCTCAAACGGTCCGTCGCACGGGTAGTCCTCCGGCCCGCCGAAGTCCAGGCATCCGGGCTGCTGGCAGGTGTTGCACATGTAGCAGTCGAAGCACTTGTTCAGCAGCGCGTTGGTCCCGGCGTCCACGACCATGATCTGGTAGTCGAAGTCCGCGAGGTCCTGTCGTAGCAGGTTCACGAACGTCGGGAACGCGGCCTGTAGCCGGAGCTGAAACTCCTTCATCTCGAAGTGCGAGGAGATGACGAACAAGAAGTCGATCTTCCCCTGGCAGCCGATCAGTGTCGGGTCGAAGTCTGGCGAGGTCCCCACGTCCCACGTCCCCGCCGACGCCGCGGCCGTGCTCGCCGCGTCCTCGCCCGTGCTCGTGCTGCCGGAGCTGCTGGTGCTCGTGCTGCCGGAGCTGCTGGTGCTCGTGTCGCTGGAGCTGCCGGTGCTCGAGCTGTCCGCCGGGCTCGTCGCCGGCTGCGACCCGCCGCCGGTGAAGCTGGCCGTCTCGGCGTTGTCCCGCGCGCAGCCCGGCGCCAGATCAAGGGCGGCGGCGACGCTTAGCAGGGCGAGCGGGCGCAGGCGCATCACCGCGCGAGCGTACCGTAGGCCCGGACGGAAGGCCACCCTTGGTCCAGTCCCGGGCGGCGACGAGAGCGGCGATCTCGTCGAGCGACAAGCCCTGCTCGCGCATAGCGACGGCGAAGCGGACCTGCTCGAGCACGTGCGCCGGGAAGCGGTTGAACACCCCGCTCGGGTACCCGTGCGAGACCTTGATCGGCTTGGTCAGGAGCCCGCGGGCGATCCACACGCGGACGGCACGGCGGGTCAAGCCCGCGGCCTCCATGATGTCGGCCATCGTGGCGAACTCGGGGTCGAGCTTGCGGCGGTCGGCCATGCGGCGGGGGATGGTACGCCCACCCCCAGGCCCGGCGCTACCGGCGGCGGGCGCCGCCGCGGGCCGCCTTGGCCGGCGCAGACGGCTGACGGGTGGCCGGGGCGGGCGCTGGCGGGCTGGCGGCGGCCTTGGCCTTGCGGGCCTCCTCCGCGTCCATCTTGTCCAGCATCGCCTGGACCTCCTCGTTCGTGTAGCCGCCGGCCCGCTTCGCGGCGATGAAGCGGGCCCGCTCGACGACCGCCACCGGGAAGCGGTTGAACACGCCGCCCGGCTGGCCCAGCGACACCTTCTGCGGCGGCGGTAGGAGCCCGATCTCCACCCAGACCTGCACGGTCCGCCGGGCGACGCCAGCGGCGGCCATGATGTCGTCCGTCGTGGCGAATTCGGGATCGAGGTTGCGGGTGATGGCCACTGCCTGCCCACTCTACAGCACCGCGCGCTCGCGCACCAGCCACGGCGGGGGGCCTAAACGCCGCTCGGGCGCCCCCTTGCGCGGCCGCCCGGCCGGGGTGTAGCGTCAAAGTGACCAATGAGAGAACATTAAAAGAAAGATGATCACCGATGGATCCTCAGACCGACTCCCGCACCGACGTTTTCTGCTTCGACCAAGCCCGACCGCCGCTCGCGCTCGTCGAGCCGCCGCCACCTCCACCGCCTCCGGGCTTCTACCGATCCGAGACGACGGACTTCTACGTCACCGCCGACGGGCGCGTGTACCTGCTCCGCACCCCCGGCGAGCCCGCATGTCTCCACCAGTGCCACGCGCTCCCATCTACGGCGGTGCGCTCGTCGGCTCGGGTCGACCCGCCGCTCGAGATCCTCGCCCGCGCGGCCGACGAGCTCGCGAGGCCGACGACCGGACGCATGCGATCGATCCGCGACGAGGTTCGCCGCGACCGCCTCGTCGCGGTCGGGGCGCTCCTGCAGGAGACCCTCGCGTGTGTCAGTGAGGAGATCGAGCGCCTCCTGCTCGACGAGTGCCCGCCGGATCCGGCGGGTCTCCACGAGCGCCTGACGGAGCGGCTAGACGTGCTCAACCGCCAGCGTCACGCGCTCGACAACCAGGGGATCAACCGCCGCGGCGACCGCGAGAACGTGCCCGCTCCTGGCCTCGAGGTCCCGCCGGCGGCCGTGCCGTTCGTCCACCGGGGCGAGTACGTCGGCTGGTTCGTCGGTCTGGCCGCCGCGGCCCCGGCGCTCCCCGGCATCCACGAGACCGCGGCGGATGTCCGCGACGCCCACATGCGGGGCGAGCTCTGGACCATCGCCCGCGACGGCCTGGTCTACGTGTTCCGCTGCCCGCCGACCTCCACGAGCAACACCACGACAAGCAAGGAGACAGCATCATGACTCGACTCGCAGACCTGAGCGACGCCTTGGCCAAGCAACCCGACAAGGAGGCCCGCCCTGCGGTCCTCAACCTCGACGCCCCGGATCTGGTCCGGTTGCGCCGCCGCGACGGTCGGCCTAATCTGCCCGCGAAGGTCAGCATGGGTCACAGCAGCCGGGCGGGGTGGGTTTTGGCGGTGGGGCTGGTCCTGGGCCTGAGCGGCGCGTGCAGCAAGGAGAAGCGCGAGCCGCTGGCGAAGTGCAGCACGCACACGAAGTGCAAGGCGGGGTACAAGTGCGTGAACCTGAACGGCGGCGGACCTGTGACGGGGCCTACGGATCTGGGTGAGTGCCAAGAGGACCCGTGCGCGGTGACAGTGCCGTGCGAGACCCCCCAGCACGCCACGCATCCCAACGAGCCCTGCGTCAACGATCTGGTTGAAGCCTGCGACCTGCATAACCCCAACAAGTTCTGCAAGTGCCAGAGCACCCTGCCTAACCAGGGCGTGGTGACAACCGGCAACACGCCGACGACAGGCTGATCGATGTCCCGCGCACACGTCATCCTGTCTCCGCTCGTGCTCGTCGTCGCCTGCACGGCTGACGCGCCACGGTACGAACTGGACGGGCTGACGGTGCTCACGGAGGACTTCGGGGAGGTCTGTTCGGACAGCCTCCCGCACTTCGAGCGCCGCCTGGCGTGGCTCGAGCTCGAGACCGGGCTACCCCGCGACCCAGCGGGGCTGGTCTTCCACTGGTACCTCAACGGCGCCCCGAGCAAGACATGCTCGACCGGCAACTGCTCCGTGGGCCGTTCGTTCCACGGGGAGTGGTTCGCGTTCAGCCACGAACTCGCCCACGCACACCTAGATCGCCTCGGGACGCCGCGTGTCTGGCTCTCCGAGGGCGTTGCGATGATGCTCGAGGATCGTTGGGGACTCAACGTGGACGAATACCAGACACCGTCCGAGATGCTGAGGATCGAGGACGCCTCCGATCTCGACTACTCGAACGCGGGCGCCTTCACAGCCTACCTGCGCGATCGGTACAGCATGGCAGAACTCCTCGAGTTCTACGAGGCCAGCGCCGGTGCGAGCGCCGAGACGTCGGTGGAGATCTTCGGCGACGTGTTCGGCGCGAGCTTCGCCGAGGTCGAGGCGGAGTACCTGGCGCTTGACGTGTTCCCGCGGTCCGGCGCGCCGACCTGCGACGCGCTCGAGGTCGCGTGGACCGGCGAGACGTGGGAGCACGACTTCATCCTGGCCTGTGATGAACCCGGGTCGCTGGGCCCGCAGCAGACTTGGAACGACGGGGACGACGGCAAGGGCCCCGGCCTGTTCTCTGAGGTCACCATGGCGATCCCCCCCGGGCCGGTGACGTTCGAGCTTGCGTCCACCGAGCCTGTCTGGATCACGATCATCGGCTGCGATCAGCCGGAGTGGGTCCTCCTCTCGCCCGACGAACTCCAGGCCGGGGCCGATCTCCTGGGCGGCAGGTACATCGTGTCCGCTACGACCTACCTGGATCCGGTAGCGACCGCCACGTTGACCGCGCGTCGTCTCGCGGCCGGTGGAGTCGCGGGCCGGAGCATGATCGCGGCGCAGCCGATCGGGCCGACCCGCAGTCAGACTCACCCCTGTAAGGCCCGTCATGCCGCGCAACCCAACTAACGCGGGAGGCTCGCAAGGTGCACGGCCTACGGGGGCGGCAACCTGGCCCCGAGGACAGGGCCGCCGGGCACCGAGACAGGGGCCGAAGTCGACCGGATCCGGCCCCGAGGCTGTCGACCGGACCCCTACGTACGAGCCCACGGACGGGCCCATGCGCGGCGGCGAGATCCCCCAGGTCCGGCCCGATCCTGGCCCGATTTTGTCGCGATCCGGGTCTGCCTCGAGACAAAGCCCCGAATTCGGGCCCGTACGGCCCTCTAGGCGACCACTCGCATCACATCACCAACGTCCGCGAGGACGGCACCATCCCGCAGGTCGAGAAGCCGCACTGGCAATTACTAAATACGTTCCGCACGCAGGCCCAGATCGGCAGCGAGGGCGTGTGCCTCCCGCCCCCGCAGTGAGCATGTCGGCGTGAAACCAGGGGCGCACCGGCCCCGATCACCGCCTCGCCGATCGCACGGATCGGCGAGCGAACGAGTCGAGCAGGTGCATGTCCTTCGGCGCTGTCATCGTCTCCTTGTGATAGTTGTAGTCCGTCGACGACGACGAACAAGCGCCGCGGGCACACGGACGCAGATCCAGGGGCCCGCGTACTTTCTGC
>Ga0209174_10003290_pt1 | contig 10272 bp, 8 predicted proteins | sample JI91814BDNA_FD_187505 | JGI IMG/M metagenome (GOLD analysis project Ga0209174, IMG submission 187505) | Wastewater effluent complex algal communities from Wisconsin, to seasonally profile nutrient transformation and Carbon sequestration -... | ecosystem: Engineered > WWTP > Effluent > Algae...
GCGAAAAGTTTTTACTTCCGGAAAATCTTTTTCGAAATTTAAAATATTTGCAATGCTTGCACCGCGGAAGGCATAAATACTTTGTGCATCATCACCAACTACGGCAATATTTTGAAATACATCGGCAATTCGTTTTACGATGGAATACTGTAAAAAGTTAGTATCCTGAAACTCATCTATCATTACATATTTAAAACGATGCTGGTATTTATATAATACATCAGGAAAACGTTCAAGGAGTTCGTGTGTTTTTAATAATAAATCGTCAAAGTCCATCGCCCCGGCACGGAAACAGCGTTTTGTATAATTTTTATATACTTCTGCCATTTTAGGACGGCCGTTTCCTTCATCTTCACTAATTAAGTCGGTATTAACCGCATAGGCTTCAGGACCAATTAAATTATTTTTACAAAGTGATATCCTGTATAATACATATCCGGGTTTATACAATTTATCGTTCAACCCCATTTCTTTCACAATGGTTTTGAGTAAATTTTTTGCATCTTCCGAGTCGTAAATGGTAAAGTTGGAAGGATATCCCAATTTATCGGCTTCGCTGCGTAAAATTCTGGAAAACACGGAGTGGAAAGTGCCCATCCACAAATTGCGCGCATCGGTTCCGTAAAGCTGTTCGATACGATTTTTCATTTCACGGGCAGCTTTGTTGGTGAAAGTCAGCGCTAATATCGAAAACGGGTCTATGCCCGAATGCATTAAATACGCCACACGAAAAGTAAGCACTCTGGTTTTTCCAGAACCCGGTCCCGCAATAATCATAGTTGGGCCGTGGATATTGGTAACAGCCGCCAACTGAGCTTCGTTTAAAGTATCTAATAATTTCACGGGTTAAAAATACGGCAAAGAGACAGGCTTATACAAGTATTTGGTGTGGATATAGCTTTTAATCTTTGGCAGGCAGTGAAAACAATCGGCCAATTAACATCACCAAAAATAAAACACCCCAAACCGACTCAATTAAGGCCAGGTTTCGAATTATGTGTGTAGGATTTGGATAAGCCGAACCCGTTCCACTTAAACTGCACAAACTGAAATATAAACTTTCGGAATAGGTTTGATATCCCGGTTCAAGGGCAAAACCCAAAGCGCTATGATCGAGTAACAAAAAAACTTCGTAAAAACTTGCCCATCCTAAAGCGATTAATAAATACACAGCTACTGAACCCCACAACCGTTCGGCAATATGTAAATTTTCTGCATAAATATCTTTTAATCCCAATGCAATAATATAACATTCAATCCCGCATAAAAATACATGGGTGAGGATTAATAAATTTGTTTTCCATTGCGTTACATCTACAAAAGGATTGAGGGCGACAAAAGAAATCAGGAAAACGATAATAATTGCAATTTTGATAATTTGCTGCACCTTTTTATCGGGGTTTAACAACTGGGCTAATTGATACAGGATAATCAAATAAACAGCTTCAGGAATTAACAAAATTGCCGATACGAGAGTATGTGGATTTTCTACATCCAATTTAATCATAATATCTCCCAATATCAATACTAAAAATATTAGTACAATTTCGATTACCGCTACTTTGCGATAATTTTTAGATTTGAGACTAAGCGCTTGAACAAATTTTTTAGTTGCCATATTAAGCTGTGCTTACCTGAGCATCGAAGATAATAAAAACAGTGAAAGTTTATTTAATAATTATGTTTTTTCGTTTCAGAAGACTGTTAGTATTGCGCTGTGGTTGTTTGGCAGCCGGAACATTTTATCACTATACTGTTCTAACCGGGCTAACCATTGTTTGTTGTAAATTGCTTTTTATGCTGATAAATTTAAATTTTGGAACAACGAAGCAGAGTGCGCTGAAAAAAAATTATTTCCTCTTCCCGCTAAAATTAAAGCAATAAATGGCTCAAAGCGAGTAAGTTCGTTTTTTGTTTGGTGATACCGAGCTAATAGCTTTATTTTTGATGTAAATATCTCTTATGACACCCGAACTTATATTAAAAAAATATTATGGTTATAATAGTTTCCGCGATAAACAGGAAGCTATTATACAACATGTATTAAATAAACAAGATGCTGTTGTAGTAATGCCAACCGGCGGAGGAAAGTCGGTATGTTTTCAAATACCGGCCATGTTACTTCCGGGAATTACCATAGTTGTTTCACCACTTATTGCATTAATGAAAGACCAGGTAGATGGTTTAAATGCTATCGGTATTCCGGCCATTGCATTAAATAGCAGCATGAATGCAGTTGAACAACAGGAAGCTTATAAACGTATTAATAATGGTGAAATAAAATTATTATACGTTGCACCTGAACGCATCATGAGTGAAGGTGGTCGGTTTATTGAATTTCTAAAATCGCTCCCCATTACATTATTTGCCATTGATGAAGCCCATTGTGTAAGCATGTGGGGGCATGATTTCAGACCGGAATATTTGCAATTAGCCGTTTTCAAACAACAATTTCCGGGCATTCCGGTTATTGCATTAACAGCCAGTGCTGATGCTATTACGAGAAAAGATATTGCAGAGAAATTATTAATCGCCAAATCGAAAATTTTTATTTCCAGTTTTAATCGCGCGAATATTAATTACATCATTGAACGTAAAAAAGATGCTTTAGATGCGATTATAGAATATATTGATGCGCACAAAAATAAATCAGGTATCATTTATACATTAAGTCGCAATGGTGCCGAAACTTTAGCAACCCAACTCAGCGATGCCGGTTTTGCTGCCAAATATTATCACGCCGGAATGGACAGTACCTCACGCGCAAAAGTGCAGGAAGAATTTAAAACCGACAGGATTAATATTATAGTTGCAACAATAGCATTTGGTATGGGTATAGACAAACCGGATGTGCGTTTTGTTATTCACTACAACATGCCAAAAAATATTGAAAGTTATTATCAGGAAACAGGAAGAGCAGGTAGAGATGGCTTAAAAAGTGATGCCATATTATTTTATTCATATGGAGATGTAATGGCGCTGAAACGATTTGTGGAAGTAGAAGACAAAACACAGGCTGCTATCATGTATAAAAAATTGGATCAAATGGCCGGTTTTTGTGATGCGAGAAAATGCAGAAGAAAAATGATTTTGGAATATTTTGGCGAAACTTATTCAGTGGACAACTGTCAGAGTTGTGATTATTGTTTAAGCAAACGGAATAGTTTCGAAGCGACGGTTATTGCACAAAAAGCACTGAGTGCTGTAGTGCGGACTGAAGAACGATTTGGAGTTAATTATCTCATCGATTTTTTACGGGGAAGCAAAAGTGAAAAAATATGGGATAAACATAAGTTATATAAAACCTATGGTATTGGTGCGGACATATCGAAAGAAAAATGGACTTTATATTTCAGGGAATTAATTGACCAGGGGTTTTTACATCGCGATGAATCCGGTGATTACCCGAGGCTGACCTTAACAGAAAAAAGTCAGTTGGTTTTACAAGGCAGGCAAGAAGTGTATTTTTCGCTTGTTGAAGAAAAAGTGCGTGCAAAGGCAGTTCTTGAAATTGAATATGATGTGGCTTTATATGAACAATTGCGCAGTTTCAGAACAAAAATTGCGTACAACGAAAACCTGCCACCTTATATGGTTATAGGTGATGCTACCTTACAAAGTATGGCAGCCTATTTACCACAATCGTTAAGCGACCTGCCGTTTATTCCTGGATTTGGAGAAATAAAAATAGAGCGATATGGTAAAAAATTATTAGAAATAGTTGTTAGTCACTGCCGTTTAAACAAGCTGACTTCGCGCATGGAATTAATAAATAAAAGAGCGGCTAAAAAGAGCAGTGGGTCAAAACCGGCAAAAATTGCTGAGACTAAAAAAACTACCTTGTATATGTTTCGTTCAGGCAAATCTATAGAAGAAATTGCAGCTGAAAGAAAATTTGCCATCTCCACAATTGAAGGACATTTGTGTGAATTTATTTTAACCGGTGATGTTTCTGTGAATCAGTTTGTTTCACCTGAAAAAATTGAAGTAATTACCAGATATATTAAGCATTCTACAGATAAAAAAATAACGCCGATAAAGGAAAAATTGGGTGATGATTACTCCTATTTTGAAATACGAGCAGTACTAAGTCACCTCGACTATTTGTTAACCTAAATTAATTCAACATTTTAGTTAATAGCTCTCCTGCAGCATCACTAATTACTGTTCCGGGGCCAAAAATAAATGCCGCGCCGGCTTCATGTAAAAAGTTGTAGTCCTGCTGTGGAATTACACCACCAACAACAACAAGAATATCGCCACGCCCCTGTTCCTTTAATAAATCGATTACTTGCGGAACTAACGTTTTATGACCTGCAGCTAATGAAGAAATACCAATAACATGGACATCGTTTTCAATTGCTTGTTTCACTGCTTCAGCAGGTGTTAAAAACAATGGTGAAATATCTACATCAAATCCAATATCAGCAAATGCAGATGCAATAACTTTTGCGCCGCGGTCGTGACCGTCTTGACCAAGTTTAGCAATTAAAATTCTCGGACGTCGGCCTTCCTTTTCAGCAAATTGGTCGCTGAGTTGTCGGGCATTGATAAAACTTTCGTTATCCATAACTTCTTTTTGATAAACACCTGCCACAGTTTGAATATTTGCCGCATATCGGCCGAATACTTTTTCCATAGCAAAACTAATTTCCCCCAATGTAGCCCGCTTACGCGCAGCATCAACTGCCAATGCTAATAAATTCCCTTCACCGGTTGCTGCACAGTTGGTAATTTGTTGTAAAATATTTTCTACTGCTGCATTATCACGTTGTGATTTTACCTGATTAATTCTTTCAATTTGCGATAAACGCACGGCACTATTATCTACTTCCAGAATATCGATATTAGATTGCTCGTCTGTAATAAATGCATTTAATCCGATAATTATTTCCGAACCGCCATCAATTTTACCTTGTTTTTTTGCAGCCGCTTCTTCAATTCGCAATTTCGGAATTCCTGTTTCTATGGCTTTTTGCATGCCGCCCAATTGTTCCACTTCTTCAATTAACTTCCAGGCATCTTCAATAATTTTTTCTGTTAATGCTTCAACAATATTACTTCCTCCCCAAGGGTCAACCGTTTTACAAATATGTGTTTCCTGTTGCAAATATATTTGTGTGTTGCGCGCAATACGTGCAGAAAAATCAGTTGGCAGTGCAATGGCTTCATCGAGGCTGTTGGTATGTAAACTTTGTGTGCCACCTAATGCAGCAGCTAATGCTTCAATACATGTTCGTGCAACATTATTAAATGGCTGTTGTTCTGTTAAACTCCATCCTGATGTTTGACAATGCGTGCGCAACATGAATGATTTCGCATTTTGTGGCGCAAATTGTTGCATCAGTTTATACCATAAAAATCGCGCGGCACGCAATTTGGCAATTTCCATAAAATGGTCCATGCCTATACCAAAGAAAAATGATAATCGCGGAGCAAAATCATCTACTTTTAATCCACTTTTAATACCTGTTCTCACGTATTCAATGCCATCAGCAAGTGTATAAGCTAATTCAATTTCGGGTGTTGCACCTGCTTCCTGCATGTGGTATCCTGAAATAGAAATAGAATTAAATTTTGGCATATTGGAGGAGCAGTATTTAAATATATCTGCAACTATGCGCATACTTGGAGCGGGTGGATAAATGTAAGTATTGCGCACCATAAACTCTTTCAAAATATCATTCTGAATAGTCCCTGCCAATTGATGTGGTTGCACACCTTGTTCTTCTGCGGCAATAATATAAAATGCCATAATTGGAATAACGGCACCATTCATTGTCATACTCACACTCATTTGATCAAGCGGAATTTGATCAAATAAAATTTTCATGTCCTCAACGGTATCAATTGCAACACCTGCCATGCCAACATCACCAACCACGCGTTCATTATCAGAATCGTAACCGCGATGAGTTGCCAAATCGAATGCTACTGATAATCCTTTTTGTCCCGCAGCTAAATTTTTTCGGTAAAATGCATTCGATGCTTCAGCAGTAGAAAATCCTGCATATTGACGAATTGTCCAAGGTTGCATTACATACATCGAAGTATATGGTCCACGTAAAAAAGGTGCAAGTCCGGGTTGCGTATCCATTACATTTTTAAAATCATCAGTTGGCGCCACAAAATCGTGGTTAATTGAAAAATGTTGGTAGGGAATATGTTTAAAATCGCGTTTCATTTTGTTGTAGCTATTGCGGTTAATTATGGCAATTATTTTGAATCAATAAATTGTTGCCAGGCTTGCTGACCAAATTGTTGTGTTAAACTCTCAATATAAAAACTGCCATTTGCAGCATCGCGATATCGGTCGATATAACTTTCGTATCGCAATATGTTTTGAATATTTGTTGCTAATTGTATGGCATTATTTTCGCCACTATTGGAAAATGGTGTAACAATTAATACATCGCAACCGCCAAGTATAGCACTCATTGCCGCAGTGGTAGTGCGCAATAAATTACTGTGCTCGTCTGTTTGGGTAAACGATGCCGTAGCAGTTACACAATGTATTTCAGGATTGGTTATAAAATCCATCTCAGGCAAATACGCTTTGATTAAATTATGCCACAAAATTTTGAATGCCCTTAATTTTGCTATTTCAAAAAAGAAATTTGAACCAATACCAAAACGGAAAGTACACAATTGAACGAGTTCTTCCAAAGGCACATTTCTTTTTTCCATCTCATCAAAATAGGTGGAAGTAATTTGCAAAGTTTTTACCAGTTGCGAAACAACATCTTCACCTTGATTGGCAAAATGTGTAGTATCAATTTTAATTAATTTGCAATCGTGTAAATGACCACTTAAGCGGAAAAATAAATCTGCCAAATGCGCAAACATGGTTCCATTATAAGTATCGTTACCATATTGTTGCCAATAACCAATCGGGTCAAATTCAATTCCAAATAAAAGTCTGTCGCGTTCACCAAGATGTCCAACCCTGTCGCGCCATTTATTCACCACATCACCTTCTGACAAATCGCCATACACATTAAAAATAAAATTGGCAGGTGTAGTAAGTTTGATAATCTCATTCACCACATGGTCCCAAACCTCATCACTCGATACACTAATACGCACATGACTGGCGCCTCTTGCTCTCGCAGCCGATATAAGATTGTTCAAGTTATCGTTTTCAGTTACCAACACATCTTCCGTTATGTTCCAGGTTAACGATTGTTGTCCCTGATCGGCAATAGCTTCAACAAATTCGGGGTCTAAATCCAGCATAAATTCAGCATCGGCGTCTACCGTAAATTGGGGCAGACTTTTACGGGTATACAAGGGCTGAATGGTAATTTGGTCGATGGTATTCACCAACTTTTCATTAAAATCGGCTCCCTTTAGGTCTTTGGTAACCTGTTCGAACCATTTTTCCTCCGGAATGGGGTTCACATCATGAAATAAATCTTTCATTGTTCAAAGGTATTAAAACCTGTTTGTGTTAACGTCTTTATATTTGTGAAAAATTATCATGATGCAATTGGAAAATTTAACAACCGAGATAAAAGGCAATATTCTTTATATTACCATAAACCGTCCGAAGAACCTGAATGCTTTAAATATTAAGACCATTGTTGAGCTGGACGAAGTATTTGAGGAGTATATGTATAACGATGATGTGAAGGGCGTGATATTGACAGGAGCCGGAGAAAAATCGTTTGTTGCGGGGGCTGACATTTCGGAGTTTGCCGATTTTACACCTGCACAGGGCAAAACCATGAGTGAAAACGGGCACGATACTTTTGACAAAATTGAAAACTATACTAAGCCTGTAATAGCCGCTGTGAACGGATATGCTTTAGGGGGTGGATGTGAGCTTGCAATGGCATGTCATTTACGTGTAGCCAGCGAAAACGCGATTTTCGGGCAACCGGAGGTGAATTTGGGCATAATCCCGGGATATGGTGGCACTCAGCGATTGGTTGAGTTGATTGGCAAAGGAAAGGCTTTAGAATTGTTAATGACCGGCGATTCGATTAATGCTGCAATGGCAAAGGAACTCGGATTGGTGAATCATGTGGTTGCCCAGGCTGATTTGATGGCAAAATGCGAAGAAATTTTAAATAAAATAATGAGCAAAGGACCGGTGGCTGTGGCAAAGGTGATACAGTGTGTGAATGCTCATTACAGAGGTGGTGGATATGTGGGAGATAGTTATCAGGGTGAGATTACGCAGTTTGGTCAGTGCATGGAAACGGAGGATTTTGTGGAAGGGACGTCGGCGTTTTTGGAGAAGAGGAAACCGGAGTTTAAAGGGAAGTGATGGAACACGGACCCCGCGGGGCGGGGCGCGGATTTGGCGGATTGACGCGGATTTTTGAAGGGGAACACGGATTGAACGGGTGGAACCGATGGGGATGGATTTTTGGGGGAACGCGGACCCCGGCGGGGCTCGGATTTTTTAAAAGGAACACGGATTGAACGGGTGAACGGATGGGGCCGGATTTTTGGGGGACCTGCCTGGCGGCAGATGGGCGCGGATTGGATTATTTGGGATAGCTATAAATTGCTTCTGCAAAATTTTAATATCTTAGTAGTATTAAAATTACTCTTATGAAAACTTCTTCATCGCCATTTTGGGTAGGGATTACAGTGATTATGGTTACTTATTCTTTTTACTCATGTAATGAAATGAGTGTTGTAGAAATTCAAGACACTAATGCTGCAACTCAAACACAAAATGAAACAGAGGAGGACATATTTGTAGGGCGATATGCCATGCATTACAAATACACTATGCCAAACCTAGATGGCTTTGACCCTGAGTTTATTGAAGTTGATCAAATAGATGTCAATTTTCGAATTCATTTTTGCACTGATATTAATGAATATCAAATAACCTCACCTTTGGAGTTTCAATCAGAAGGTATTTGCGCAAACGGCTCAACTGCCCTCTCCATTAATCATTTATTTAGTCATTCAGATCCCGGCATTTCCGAAAAGCGCGTAATTGGGTCTACTTATTGGGAAAATGACAGTCTGCATTTTAGTGTTTTATACAAAGTTACCAATTGGCCTCCTGCACCAACTTACGAATACACGATATCGGGAGCCGGAATAAAGATTGAATAAAAATTTAGCCCGATATTTGCAACAGACAGGAAGTTATGAAAAAATGGATACACACGGGATTGTTACTGATGGTAATCAGCTTTTTTTGTGCTGATGTGCATGCACAGGTTAATGCTCAAAAACCATTTCCCTCAATAAAAATTGGCAATCAGGAGTGGATGACCGTTAATTGGGATTACAAAACACCTAAAAGTTTTTTCTACAACAACGATTCTACACTGGATGCAAAATATGGTCGTTTGTATTATTTCAGTAATGCTTTGGCAGCTGCCCCTCCGGGATGGCATTTACCAACTTTAGATGAATGGTACGAATTAATTGACACCCTTGGCGGATTGAGCAAAGCCGGTCTTAAAATGTTTGACCCGACTTATGGATTAAATTTGGTTGCCGGAGGATATAAAAGTGCCAACATTAATGAAGGTGAAATCTTGTTCGGCTTTTTAGATACTTATGCATTTTACTGGACAGCAACACCCGATGGCGAACAAACTGCCTACGCCGTTCACATAACCAAAGCAACCGGCGAATTTGATATTACTTCCTTTAGAAGAGCTAATGGATTTAGTGTTCGGTATGTGAAAAATAAGGAATAAGTCATTTTCCGCTTAATATCATCTGTAATCCCGTTCTTAGTCACTATTTTTGCCGTCCTTATTAGGAGTTAAATTGAATTTGAAACCCTAAGAAGCGTAATGTATTACATCACCAACCCGAAAGCGGTAAAAAGGGAGGCTTATGCCCGAAAAACTGAGAAAAAAAGACGCACTTGATTATCATTCATCCGGCAGACCGGGAAAGATTGAAGTAGTTCCAACCAAATCGACAAAAACACAACGCGACTTGTCGCTGGCGTATTCGCCGGGGGTAGCTGAACCTTGTCTCGAAATTGCCGAAGACGTTTCCAATGTGTATAAATACACCGCCAAAGGCAATCTGGTAGCGGTTATCAGCAATGGAACAGCAGTGTTAGGATTGGGCAATATTGGTCCCGAAGCCTCGAAACCGGTGATGGAAGGAAAAGGGTTGTTGTTTAAAATTTATGCCGATATCGACTCATTTGACATAGAACTCAATTGCAACGATGTTGACGATTTTGTCAAAATTGTGAAAGCAATGGAGCCTACTTTCGGAGGAATAAATCTGGAAGACATTAAAGCGCCTGAATGTTTTGAAATTGAAAAAAGGCTG
>Ga0209174_10003291_pt1 | contig 10266 bp, 11 predicted proteins | sample JI91814BDNA_FD_187505 | JGI IMG/M metagenome (GOLD analysis project Ga0209174, IMG submission 187505) | Wastewater effluent complex algal communities from Wisconsin, to seasonally profile nutrient transformation and Carbon sequestration -... | ecosystem: Engineered > WWTP > Effluent > Algae...
GAACTGGCAAAAGCTTCCGGTTTGGCCCGAAAGGCAAAACCCATTCCCAGTATATAGCCCATGGCCTCCTTCAAGGCGTCATTACTTTTAAAAGCCGGATTGGTATTGATATCGGCGTGTAATTCCATATCCACCTGGTAGCGACTGAAAATATTGCAAATGCCATAGGCTGTTTCAATACTTTTCTGAACTTCCAACAGCAGCCTTTCTTTGATCGTCATCCTTTGTCGGGTGGTTTGTTTATTTACATACATAAAACCTCCCTTTCCTTTCCGGATAAACACGATCACGGTAGCGAATTCGGTGATTCGTCCTTTTACCTGGCTATCGGTGCCAACGCAGACTTTCAAATCATAACCAGCTGCTCTTTCTTGCATCAATACACGATTTACCTCTTCGGCGATTGGTACACTGACCGGTTGCCCGCTCCATTTTTTCCATTGCTGTTCCTGTTCCATTTTACTTCCATTTAAAATCTTTCATTCATTTTGTGGTGCCCCGTGGAATTGAACCACGATATCCGGTGTTTCAAGCCGGTGCATATACCCATTCTGCCAAAGCACCTTTTGTTGATGACAAATACTGGCTGATCCTCATTTTCTCATCACCGAATTGTATTTATCACAAACAGTTTTTTAGCCCCCCGTCTTTGCTACAGCAATGCGAGGGATCTTTATTACTACCCGCCTTCGCCAAGGCTATTTACCGTGACCCGCCTTCGCCAAGGCTTCGGCGGGTGAGAGCGGATGAAGAAAGATTCGAACTTTCAACCCTCCCGTTAACAACGGGACGCTCTGCCATTGAGCTATTCATCCTTGTTGGCCTGGTGAGATTCGAACTCACAACCCCCCGGTTAAAAGCCGGGTACATCTGCCATTTGAGCTACAAGCCAATTTTCATTTTGATTCCATGCCCGGCAAATACTGTGATGACTGACGGACTCGAACCATCAACCTTTACGGTATCAGCGTAATGCTCTGAACCATTGAGCTAAGTCATCTTGGTTGCGGCTACAGGAATTGAACCTGTGACTAAGGCTTATGAGACCTTTGAGTTGCCATTACTCTAAGCCGCAGTTACATCTTATGTTCAACATCAACTGTTCAGGCTAAGTGAACAATGCTGCTTAACAAAATTTATCAAGACTATTTCGCTACACCCAGCCTTATCGGTTGACTCCGGGGCTCGAACCCTGTTCTTCCGTTGCACAGACGGATACATTACCAAATATGCTAGAGCCAACATTTGTCATTGGGAATGGACTCGAATCATTACCACCAGGGTCAGGGCCTGGAATGCTGCCATTGCACCTCCCAATTATTACAAATCGTATAGGAGACAGGATTCGAACCTGCAGCCTCTTCATTCCAGGTGAAGTATCCGGCCTCCCGAAAGCTTTCGGGACGGAATGCTCCTATATTTTAGTTTTTTAAAAGTGCCCCTGCTGCATCTCACAGGGGACACTTTATTCCTCCTTCTGCATCTATTCGTTTATCGCAGTTCATATTCTGCCGGGTGACGAATTTTATCATTCATCATTCCGTTTTCCTGAACATTGCTCTTATTTGTTTTACCGGTTATCCATTCAACAATCAGCCGAATGGCCAGTACGATGATTAAAAATTTCATACTTACCTCCTTTTTCATCAGCCGTAGCTTTAGCGAAGGCTGATCACTCCGACTTCAATTTTTTTCATCAGCCCTGATTTCTTTTTTTCTAACCGCCGTCAGTTCCTTCGGAGGCTGACGGGGTCAGCAATAAAAAACCCGGTCGTTTCAGCGACCGGGTCTATTATCACCTGCCAAATGCAGGTTAGATAAAAATTTCTCCTGGTCGCTCGTATTTCAGATCAATCGTATTCCCAATGGGCATAGCATTTCCTGCTACCAGCACCGTGGTATAATCATGACCTGATAGTTTACAGTCATTCATTATTTTACTAAATCGTTTATGTCGTAGTTGTTTCAACATTCTTTTTTTGTTACTGCTTTAGATTCAATTCTCAAATTTTTACACAAGAGAAAAATATTTTTTTCTTTTCACCTGAGCAGATGCCTTCGCAAATGCTATAGCATAAGCAGATATCATAGCTGAAATAATATTTCAGGCACCCGCTTTCGCTAAAGCCATTTTACTTTATCCACTTTCGCTAAAGCTATGGCGGACAATGAAAAACCCCGGCATTTGCCGGGGTTTGTATGATCGAATTCGTTTTTTATCACTTATTCTGAAGCAGTACATGCCCGGCAACTGGTATGATCTCCCTTGGGACTAAACCAATTTGATGTTTCAATATGTATCAGTTGCTGGCGCATTTTTTATTTTTTGCATTGCAAAGATGAAACTATTTTTTTGATGCTGCCAAATTTTTTGAAATAAATTTTAAAAAAAATATTATCAGAACAATTTCATTTGTCCTCCCGGTCTTCTGAACTGTGTCCGATCCAAACTCCATTCCTCCGCATTCATCCCATATAATTTTCCATATTTTTTATACTGTTGTGCGACCATTTGCGCGATACTTCCCTCCCCCCGCATCCTGACACCCCAGCGGGAATCGTTCACTTTTCCATCATGGCTTTGTTCGATCAGGTGCCAGACTTTATCGGCCCGATCAGGAAAATTTTTATAGAGCCAGTCGTGGAATAATAATTTAATCGCACCATTTAAACGGATAAATGTATAGGCCGTAAAACTGGCGCCATTATCCCTGGCAGCTTTCATGATTCTCTGCATCTCATGTTCATTGAGTCCCGGTATCATAGGGCCCATCATGATACCCATTCTTACACCGGCACTGCTGAGCTCCTGAATTACTTTCAGTTTTTGCTTTGCTGTGGTGGTGCGCGGTTCCATTACCCTGCGCAGATCTTCATTGAAAGAAGTGATGGATACCATCGCCGAAACAATTTTCTTTCTTGCCATTTCCTGCAACACATCCTTGTCCCTGAGTATCCAGGAGTTCTTTGTTAAAATTCCTACCGGCTGATTGAATTCATTGCAAACTTCCAGCAACCCCCTGGTGAGCCGGTACTGTTGTTCAGCAGGCTGATAACAATCGGTATTGCCACTGAGCATGATGGGCGTGGCATCCCAGTTTTTGTTCATCAGAAATTTACGGAGCAGCTTCGGCGCATTTTTTTTGACGATAATCTTTCTTTCAAAATCCAATCCGGCACTGTAGCCCCAGTACTCGTGAACATTACGGGCATAGCAATAAATACAACCATGCTCACAACCAGCATAGGGATTCATGCTGTAACTCATTCCCACATCGGGGCTCTCCACTTTGTTGACAATGGTTTTACTTTCCTGTTCGAGGTAACTGGTTGTTACATTACTTTCTTCCCAGTCATCAATACCTTCAATATGCTCCCGTGTATTTTCGTTTTTCAGGAAGCGGTTTTTGGTGTTGATCTGGGCTCCCCGGCCACTGAGATAGGCCGGCTGGTCTTCTTTTTTTCCTGTGGCCACTTTGAAGTGGTCTTGTTTTAAGGGCTGCTGCACTATTTTAATTTTTTTAGCCACTAAATAAAAATTCGCCACGAATACACGAATAAACCAATCGATTGATGCTACATTTTTGAGCAACATTTAATACTATCTCTAAAATTTCATTCGCCACGAATGCACGAATAGATTATTAGAATTGAAGCTGCCCTTTTTGAGTAAACACTAATACAGTCACAAAGATTTATTCGCCACGAATACACGAATAAATAAACCAATCGATTGATGCTACATTTTTGAGCAACATTTAATACTATCTCTAAAATTTTATTCGCCACGAATGCACGAATAGATTATTAGAATTGAAGCTGCGCTTTTTGAGTAAACACTAATACAGTCACAAAGATTTATTCGCCACGAATACACGAATAAATAAACCAATCGATTGATGCTACATTTTTTGAGCAACATTTAATACTATCTCTAAAATTTCATTCGCCACGAATGCACGAATAGATTATTAGAATTGAAGCTGCACTTTTTGAGTAAACACTAATACAGTCACAAAGATCTATTTGCCACGAATGCACGAATAAATAAACCAATCGATTGATGCTACATTTTTTGAGCAACATTTAATACTATCTCTAAAATTTCATTCGCCACGAATGCACGAATAGATTATTAGAATTGAAGCTGCCCTTTTTGAGTAAACACTAATACAGTCACAAAGATTTATTTGCCACAAATGCACGAATAAAGGGATTGAAACGGTTCTGGAATTTGAGCAGGAATTAATAATGTCACTACCATTTGGATTAGCCATGAATACCCGGATGAACCATTCCTGCTCCACAATTCTCATCAATCATCCGGGTATTCGATGGCTAAAAGAGTTCCCCCTGTTTGGTGGTTACCGGAAGGTTTTCGAATGAAAAGCCAGCCGCCAGCTGGTATTTTTTTTCGCCGGCCGGTCTTTTCAGAAGCTGCATTCCGGAAGCAATAAAGTGTCCGGTGAAATGTTTCTGACTGTACTCCAGCCATCCTTTTTCATATTGCCAGGGTTTGAGCTTGCGGGCAATATTGAAATGCGGCTCCATGATAAAATAGGGCTTGTTCTCTTCATTCATTTTCATCAGCCGCTGCGCTTCCGTACGCACGGTTTTTACCAGCTGCTGTACAGGTAACTTACTCGTTATGTTCAGGTAAATTGTATGGGCCGGGAAACTCCCGAAATCTTTCAGCGTTATTTTAAAAGGCGGAAAACCCATGGCCACTTTGTGCAGGGCATGCATAATCCGTTCCTCCAGCATGGCCAGCTGGTTAAAACTGGCCAGTGCCAGATAAGGCTTCCCACCAGTGGCCTGACCAGTCTTAAATTTTTCTGCAAACCCCTCCTTGATTTTAATGATCCGGCCGGATAAATCTTCATGCGGCCTCAGCACCAGCAGGTACTCATACACCCGGTAACCGGGAATCGTGTTCACAATGCTTTCCATATCGCCTCTTTTTAGGTCTCAAAAATATTTACCCATTTTTCTTAGCACTAATTTACTAAATTATTTAGCTTTACAAAATATAACCCCATTAAATTTTTGAAATATTTTTTTCACCTCCCTTCCCGCCTGCGGGCAGGGGCAAATTCTTAGCTATGGACGGAGAGGACCTGTTTTATGGGGCAGCTTACAAAGGCTCGAAGCAATTCACACAGCAGCAGGTAAAGACAGCCAATGCCACCGGTTTTGGGGCAGCCGCAGATGATTATATGGAGCGGGGCATTGACCTGAACGAGCAGCTGATACGCAACAAACCTGCTACATTCTTTTTCAGAATGAAAGGCGATGCCATGAAGGAAGCCGGCATCTTCGATGGCGATATCCTGATCGTGGACCGATCGGTGAAGCTGGTCAACGGAAAAGTGATTGTGGCCATCCTGAACGGCGAACTGCTGGTGCGCCGCTTTCACAAAAATTTTTCTTCGGCATTCCTGATTGCCGAAAACGAACGGTACAAGAATATCAATCTGGCGGAGTTCAGCAATTTTTCCGTGTGGGGCGTAGTGACGTATGTGATACATCCGATGTCACCCTGACGGCGGTCGAAGACCCCGTCAGCGGTGAAAGACCTTACACCCCTACCCTCTGCCCCCACCCCCTTGCCCCCTAAAGGGGGGATGCGTAAGGTAAAAAAGGGAACACGATGTTATAGTGAGGGCTAAACAGTTTACTCGCTACTGATTCAAGAATGACAAAAATCTGGAATGATGGAAAAAAAGATGTTTTACAAAGCCGGCCCGCTCATTTTTGAAAATGCCCGCCTGCTCCGGAGTAACATGACAAATGCAGAAACAAAGCTTTGGGAATTCCTGAGAACAAAGCCGGGCGGATTCAAATTTCGCAGACAACATCCGCTTGGTATCTATATCGCTGATTTTTTCTGCTATCAATTAAAACTGGCAATAGAAGTAGATGGACGAATCCATGAAAGAGCGGATATCAGGCAAACAGATGCTGAAAGACAAAAATTAATCGAAGCTGATGGAATCAGGGTGATGCGTTTCACCAACGAGCAGGTACTAACCAATATTGAAGCGGTAATTAAAACAATCACCGCTTATTGTAATCAACAAAAATCCGGAATTGAATAATCAGCATCCCCGTTCAGCAATTCCGGACCGGAACAATTTCACTCACCGGACTAATTCCCCTTTAGGGGTCAGGGGTATGAAAGCAATCGTCGACTGTAACAATTTCTACTGTTCCTGCGAAAGGCTGTTCAAGCCATCGTTGCTGAACCATCCCGTTGTTGTGCTGAGCAATAACGACGGCTGTATTATTTCCCGCAGTGATGAAGCCAAAAAACTTGGTGTGGGGATGGCCGCTCCCTATTACCAGAACCGGGAGATCATTGAAAAAAATAAGGTCGCCGTCTTTTCCAGCAACTACAACCTTTATGGCGATCTCAGTATGCGGGTGATGGATACCCTCCGCAAACTGGTAGGCGAAGAAAAAGTGGAAGTGTATTCCGTAGATGAATCCTTCCTCGACCTCAGTCACCTGCCACCCGATGAACTCAGCAAGGTATCCATGGAGATCAGACAAACTGTGGAGCAATGGACCGGCATCGCGGTATCTATTGGTGTGGCTCCGAGTAAAGTCTTGTCCAAAACGGCGAACCGGCTGGCTAAAAAAGATAAACAGGGCAGCAGGGGCGTGATGGTTTTACAAACAGCCGATGAGATCAGGGAAGCACTTGAAAAAACCCGGGTAGATGATCTCTGGGGAGTGGGCCGGCAATTTGCCTTCAAACTGCACCAGATGGGGATCGATAATGGCTGGCAACTCAGCAAGATGCCGGAAGAATGGGCCCGCAAAAATATGGGCGGTGTAGTGGGTGTTCGACTGATCCGCGAACTCAATGGCATTCCCTGTATCCCCATGAAAGATCCGCTGGAAGTAAAAAAAATGATCGCCACCACCCGCATGTTTGGCAAACCTGTTTTTTCCCTCGACGAAATAAGAGAAGCCGTGGCCACTTACACATCAAGAGCCGCTGAAAAATTACGCCGCCAGTCCTGCGCCGCCGGCATGATCCAGGTATTTGTAGTGACCAACGGGAACCGCGGCGCCGCTTATGAATACAATCCGCAGTCACGCTACCAGTACTGCATCCTTCCCCATGCCAGTTCTGATACCAGTGAACTGATCCGCCATGCCCTGCCACTGACCGAACTCCTCTACCAGCCCGGTGTCAAATACCTGAAAGCCGGTGTGATACTCAGCCAACTGGTACCTGATCATTCCATACAGGCTAATCTGTTCAGCGATGGACAGGAAAACCGCCGCCGCATCCTGATGGAAGCCATGGACAATATCAATTTCAGCCAGCGCGATGATATCGTGAAATACGTCGCCTCGGGTTTAACAAGAAACTGGAAAATGCGACAGGAAATGCGGAGCAAAAGATTCACCACCCGCTGGGATGAACTCTACGAAGTACCATAATATGTATAACCCCTTTACCATACTCAGTCCCGAACTGCTCGGAGCCATGCTGCGGCAACCCATGTATTTTGTCCGCCAGCATTACCCGCGGGGCAAAGATGCGCTCAGCGAAGACGATCTGCCTTTACTGCTCACGCATTATGCTCATCACGAAATAGAAAAGGAAAGAGCCGAAAGACATATGCGGCTGTTATTTAAAGATCCTTACCGCTGCCTCTATGACAGTACTAAACCCGAGGATCTGGAGAAGCTACTGATCGCCGCCAACCAGCCAGCGGGATACCGGATCTATATCAACCTGCTCCCAAAAGAATGGAAGGCCAATGCCATGCTGAAACTGAAAATCGGAAATTTTGTAAGGCACCGGATGCCCTGGTGGAATTATTCTCCCAAGGACAAACTGCAGGTAACCCTGAAAGAACGATATGGAGAATTATTCATCGCCTTATTATGGAGGGGCCAGCAAACTGAAGTACATTTGAATGACATCGAAAACTTCAGCGCATGTGCTACGACATGAGTTTCTTCAGTAATATCCGGCTGATCGCCGATTACATGAATATTCCCTATAATGAAAGCCTTCCCTTTGAACCCACTTATCATAAAGTAGCACAATCGTTCAGCCCCTGGCCGGTATTAATCAAAGAAAGCGGTGATTATAAAATTCATCTCTTTGAATGGGGACTGATTGCCGATTACATGAACAGCCCCGAAAAGATCAAAGAATACCGGAACAGCATGGCGAATGCACGCAGTGAAAAGCTGCTGGATGACAAGCGTTCTGTCTGGCACCGTTTAAGAAAACAACGTTGCATCGTTTTCAGTACTGGCTTCTTTGAACATCGCGATATCGGCACAAAGAAAAAACTCCCTTACTTTATCAAAGCTGCTCATGAACCCCTGTTCTGCTTTGCAGGATTGTATAATTATTCTCCACTGCCCGATCCGGAAACCGGTGAACAGAAAGGGACCTTCACCATCATCACCCAACCGGCCAATTCACTGATGGCCGCAATTCATAATGCAGGTCCGAACAACGAGCGGATGCCGGTGATCCTGACAAAAGAAAAAGCAATTGAATGGCTGAATGAAGAGCTGAGTGATGCATCCATCCGGGACATGCTGGAAGCAGGATATCCCGCCAGTGAAATGTTGGCCTGGCCCGTGCATACCATCCGTACCAGAAAAAATGATGATGATTCTGTTATTGCGGTGATGGAAGGCGAATTCCCTCCACTAGAACAATGATGAAAAAACCGGAACCGGTATGCTGATTCCTGTTTGCTGCTTCAACTGAGAAGCAAAATAAGCAGCCATATCCGGCTCACTGCCTCCTTCCCCGAGATGCATCATGAACCATGCTTGTTCCAGTCCACCGGCATACCATTCCCTGAGTTGATGAATCCATGCATCACACCTGGATTTGTCAGTTGTATGAAAATTATATCCTACAAATCGAATAAAAATTTCAGGAACCGTCAGCCGCATATGGGCACAGTCCCTTCTGCCAGCAGTATCTGTGAGTACAAAACCAATTTTTCTTTCATTGAGTGCTGCCACCAGCTGATCCAGCACCGGTTGCTGAAACCAGGCCGGATGTCTTAACTCTAAAAAGAACCGGATATCCTGCGGCAGCGAGGAAAGGAAAGTATATAATTCCTTTTCTCTTGAAGTAGAGAACTGATCACTTAACTGAATGAATACGGGACCCAATTGATCCCCAAAAGCCAGGATGCCTTTTAAAAATTCATCCATCAGGGCTTCTTTACCGCTCAGACTGCCACGATGGGTGATGCCCTGGTACATCTTCGGACAAAACCTGAATTCCTTTCCCTTCGTTTTAGCAGCCCATTTCTGTACATGCTCTTCTCCCCAAATACGATAATGTGTGGCATTCAATTCTACCGTATTGAAATGCTGCGGATAAAATGATAAATAGTTGGTCTCTTTTGTCTTTGGAGGATAGATCCTGCCCACCCAACCCGGTTGTCCCCAACTGGAACAACCCAGCCAGCATTGCTGTTTTGAAGGTAACCCTGTCTTTAATACCTCCTGATTCAAAGCAACTGAGGCCGGCAGCGAAAAATCAATGCTACTTAATAAATCCTCCTGAACCCTTCCAAATTCCATACTGGTGCTTTATGAATTCAAAACTATATAACTTACTGCGAAATAAAAGGCATGAGATCACTACTTATTACGCTATTGTTCAGCAGTACCTGCCTGGCACAACAGCGCCCCAATATCATTTATATCATGAGTGATGACCATGATGCCGATGCGATCAGTGCTTATAACAAACAATTGATACATACACCCAATATTGACAGACTTGCCAAAGAAGGACTTTTATTCAAAAAGAATTTTGTCTCCAATTCTATTTGCGGACCCGTCAGGGCCACATTGCTCACCGGACAATTTTCGCACTTAAATGGTGTTAAGGATAACCGTACGCGGTTTGATTCATCCCGGCAAACCATGCCGAAAATATTTCAGCAAAATGGTTACCAGACTGCCCTGATCGGCAAATGGCACCTGCACTCCTATCCTACGGGTTTTGACTTCTGGAAAATCCTACCGGGACAGGGCTTATATGTGGAACCCCGTTTCATCAATATGCAGGGCGATACGAGCACCTACCATGGTTATGCCACAGATGTCATTACTGATGAAGCCATTCAATGGATGAACCAGCGCGACCGCAATAAACCCTTTGTGCTGCATATTCATCACAAAGCACCGCATCGTTATTTTCTGGCCCCCTTGAAATATATCCAGCAGTATCATGATAAAACATTTCCGGAGCCAGCC
>Ga0209174_10003293_pt1 | contig 10264 bp, 13 predicted proteins | sample JI91814BDNA_FD_187505 | JGI IMG/M metagenome (GOLD analysis project Ga0209174, IMG submission 187505) | Wastewater effluent complex algal communities from Wisconsin, to seasonally profile nutrient transformation and Carbon sequestration -... | ecosystem: Engineered > WWTP > Effluent > Algae...
GTTTAGCAATTTGGCAATTTGTTTTGGAAATTTTTCGGATATATGAATTGAAAAACACCGCTGAAGTGCGGTGTCACAATATTGGATTGTAAGTATGCAGCTAGTTCTGGAGTGACACCAAGAAATCTCTCCCATCTAGTTCCTGTACCACTGGTACGATGCCAATGGCGTTGCAGATGAGTACATAGTACTTCATGTTGATCCAAAACCTACCCGACTCCATGCGAGAGACTGTACCCTGTTCTATGCCTATTTTTTCTGCTAATTCTTTTTGCGACATACCTATTTCGATGCGTCTGTCCCTCAGCTTTGCAGCAATTACTTTGCGAGCTGTATCTAAATTTTGTTCGATCATACCTTATCCCTGTGGTTTATAGCGATCCAGTCTGTCATCTCTCGCAGTATCTTGGCGATGTCCATGAATTTGGCTGCATCGAAATCTTCTAATGGAACTACCTTTTGCGTTTCGTTGAAATCTTTATCCTGCCATAGCATGGAGATCTTATTCATCTTGTCGGTGCAGATCCAGCCTGTGTCATCCTCGAGGTCTTGGATGATGTACTTGTCGGTTTCATCGGGACCAGGAGGAGAGATTCTCTTCTCAATCCTCACATGGCTCTTATAGTAATGCCACGCCCTGCGGAGTATCGATCGGACATGCTCATAGTTTACTTCATCTTCCATGTCGTCAAGCTCCTTGGGATCTATATCCCATTTGATGACAAATTTATTACCAAGGAACTCAAACTGTTCATAGCAGTCCGGGAGTACATCGTACTCTTCCTCGTCGTTCTGTATGACGAGTATCGTCATCATCGGATCGAGATTGTGACTGATCCTCTTGGGGTTTTCGTTTATGAAGGAAAATTTTTGTGAAGACATTTTATATTTTTTGTTGAAGTTACGTGGATACAATAGTTATAGGGCATTTAAAGAAGCCCTTTCTTCGGATTTAAGCTTATAATTCAGTTGTTCAATTCTTCTGTCAATTGCTACTATTTCTTGGTCATACTCAATTACTGTGCATAATTGAGTGGTTATTTTTCTTTGGTAAACTGCCATATCTCTTCTTTTTTGCAGTTTCTCTAATTCGTCTTTTGTTGTCATTTTTCAAACTTAGTTAAAAGAGAACGAACATCTTCCATTCTATCTCTACTGAATTGAATAACAATATCGCTACCGCCTTGATAAACTTGATTATCCAAATCTTCGGCATTTAATTTTACATCATTTGCAATTTTGTTCATAAAATAGTTAAACATTTCAATTTCACTTTGAGTAAATGAACGCCAAACTTTTTTTTCTTTTACTGAAATATGCTTTGGTTCGCCACCTAACGACCAATGACCTGTATTTCTTTCATTAATTCTGTGTGCCATTTTGATATTTGTTTTCTTTATATTAAAAAAAACGGCTCGCAGTTACCTACGAGCCGTAGCGGATTATTGGATAAAATAGTATTTGCCATTGACAATTCTAACGTGCGTGTGGTCGGCATCCCATTTGGTATAATACTCATCTTCAGTACATTCTTCGATCCCGTAATATTCAAGCTCCTCACCGTCCGTCATTATTTCAAATAGGAAATCATTAATCTTACCAAATGCCTCTAGTACATCTATTACCTGTGCATCTGTATTAGTCTTTAGATAAGATAGTACAAGCTCCGGCGATGACTTGTAAATCAATTCAAGTTCATCCTCACTGCAATCTTCAATGCAGTGAGCATAAGTCGTGTCATAGTCACCATCTCTATCAATGAGACCAGTACCAGTCTTTGATTGTTCAAGTGACAAACCTACTTCATGACCACTACCATCTGTCCATTCTTGATCTTCGTTCAAAAATAAGTCATCTGTGTAGTCTGAGATCTTTTTTTCGCCTTCAAAACTTAAAAAACCTGCATTAAAGAATTGTCCACCACGTCCGATGTGGAATGCTACGATAGTCTTAGCTGCTGTGTTGTTTGATTGTGTACTCATTTTTGTTTGTGACTCTATTGTATAGCATCGGTCTTCGCTTTTGTTGTTAATGATGGAGCAAAAGTATAACACTAATGTTATATTTCCAAATCATTTTGAAACTTTTTTCAAAAAAACTGCATTTTTAGGGAAAACCCTAAACTACTTGCCGAATCTAGCTCTGCCGATCTTGCCTGAGAGATTACCTCCTACGAGGTTAGCATACTTCGGATAGACGATATTGTCCCAGCAGTCGGATAAGTGCGTCGCCTTCTCCTGTGGTATATCTGCCGTTTCACTACTCTTATCCTTGGTAAAATCTGACTTGATAGGAGCCGACTGCATGGAGAGTAGTAGATACTGACACTTGTTGCCATTGAATTTCATCTTGGGCAGCTTGGGATTGCGAGCAGAAAGGATCTCATTCAACACACGGTGCTTCTCATGGTGCAATGGATCTAGTCCCTTGACCATCACATAAGCTGTGAAGCCAGCTGCTCTAAATTGCTGGCGGATGGCTTCATAATAAGTGATGCCACCACGATCGACAAAGGTATTATTTCCATTTCTGTCACCGTAGATACGGATAACATTCTTATGCTTGTAATAGTAAGACGTAATTTGATTCACGAGGTCACGGATATAGCTAAATTTTATGTAAAATAAATTGATGGTTCTAAACTCATTATTTTTAAGGTCCTCTTGACAAATGATGCAAGACGTGAATTTCGCATTGAAATCAAATGAGACCTCCAGTGGTAGATTAGGATCATAATCTGCATCACCTGTAGTGACGAGCATACCTGTCTCATTCTCGCCATAAGAGTATGAGTCAAAATAAATATGTCTCTCATCATTCAATTCATTATAGAATGCATTGGGCAGTTTATTCACTCTTTTATTCATCACTTCGACATCGAATACCAACTGTGGTAGCTCTCTCTTGAGGGCATCAATATAATCCTGTCCGAGGATCTCAATATTATCGTATGCCGTGCCTTCCATGTAGAATATATCATTGGGATAGTCCAGCGCCATCTGCTCATACTCCAGAGCCCAGTTGCCACTGGCAAGCCAAGGCATGGAGGTAGTGAGGAGTAGACTACGTGCAAAGGCTGACTTATTTTTAAATCTATGCCCACGCACCATCGGTCTCACAACCTTGGTAAACTTTTCTTTTTTTATCAAGCAAAACTCATCGGCTGCGCCCCAGTCATAGTTACCACCACGCTGATTATTATCGCGATCTATGGACATCAACTCTACCTGATGCCCATTGATAAATGATACGCAATTGGCAAAATATCGTGAACCTTGTTTTGGCTTATCCCAAGAATCGGGAGGCACTTTGCCGACTACGAAATGACCTGGTTTCTTATCTGTATGTTCATGAAGACCTAATTCTCCCCATCGTTGCATGATGGGTGGGAGTAATTTCGTCAAGACTTGGTTGTAGCTCAAGCCAAGTATGAATCCTTTGCCAGTTGGCATCGTAGCAACACAGTTGTATGAATGATCGCCATGCAATGTGGTCTTACCCCAGCCACGACCAGCGGTGATAACCTTGAGCTTCTGCTTGGCTCTTAGTACCTTCAATTGAGATGGCGTGATATATACTTTTTTTTTATTCTTCATCAGTGTCATCCAATTGCTCTAATAGTTCATAGGAGCCTACCTCATCATCTCCCTGCTTAAGAGCCTCGGGATCGGTAGAATATACCGGTATAGGTATGATGATCGTACGTGGATCAAATTCTTTATTGTCTGGATTGAATAATCCATATACTTTGGCAGCTGCCTCAAGATTCTTCCTTGCTTCCTCATAATTTTTTTCCTTGCGATTTATTTGATACAAACGCATCAGATTTTCATAAATGATCTGCCTCTTGGCTTCATTGCTTGTCTTATTGATATCGCCGTGCAGATCCATACTCTCACGCACAAGCCGATAGCATGTACTCTTCGCCTTGCGAGTAGTCTCATGCAGTATCTGTACTGTCTGCTCATAAGAGTAGCCTTGTACTTGATAGTTGAATGCCTCTAGATAAATATCACGGAGCTCCAACAGTTTATCGGATAGCTTCCTCCCCTTGAGATAGTGATCCTTTATTTTTTCAATCTTGCCATCTCTCAATTCAGCTGTAGTAAGTGCCCTTCTAGACATTGTCGATGATAGACTGTATTGTTAGGTGACCATTGATGTGTTTGAAATCAATCTCCTTACCTACCTGTCGTAGATATGCAGCGTATCGGCGTATGATGACTTCAATGTACTTCTCATCAAACTCTACGATGTAAGCTAGTCTGCCTGTCTGCTCTGCAGATATAAGAGTAGTGCCACTCCCTCCGAAGATATCAAGAATGATATGCCCATCATGGGAACAGTCCAAGATCGCATCGGCTACCATCAGCACAGGCTTCACTGTTGGATGGTATTCGAGATCGCCTACATTGGTAGTGCCTCCTTGATTTGGTTTCGCGCGATTTGTAAAAGAATTCACACCTGCATACTCCCACACATTGGTGCGATAACGACCTTTTTCACCCAGCCCAAAATTATTGATGTGTTCGCCATTTTTTTTATAGACAAAAATCAATTCATGCTTGGATCGATAGAATGTACCCATGCCACCGTTGTCTTTGCTCCAGACAATGAGCTGCTTCATTTCATCCATCGTATCCCGACCAGCTATGATGAGCTCGTAGATATGCTTCCAGTCCATGCATACATACATGATCGCACCAGGACATACGTTGTCGTGAATATTCCGAAGAGATGATTTTAGGAATTCAGTAAATTCTTCTGGAGTCATCTCGCCAGAAGCCATTTTGAATTCACGATGTTGTGTCTTGCCGAGATTCACAATGGAATCTATCTTCACATTGTACGGCGGATCAGTGAAGCACATCTGGGCTTGCTTGCCATCCATAAGCTGCTGTAATACTTCAGTCCTGGTACTGTCACCACAGATGAGACGATGTCCATTGATTTCAAAGATATCACCTACTTGTACAAGAGCCTTGCGCTCCGACGGCTCTGTGACTTCATTTACTTCATCAACTGGCAAGAATGGATCTAGCTTCTCAATGATGTTATTGATTTTTTTTGCCTTATCATAGTCAAGCCCTACGTCCTTTAGAAATTCTAGATCAAAATTTTCTTTGAGCAATTTTAGATCCCAACTACCTGTATTCGCATTGCTTCGAATGTTATACTCCTTGAACTCCTCTTCGGTCAATTTGCGATTTGGAAATCGCACATCGATCTCCTCATCGCCTCTGCCTAGCTCTAGCAATATCATTACACGCTGATGCCCTGCTATGAGTGTATTGTCCAAATCTGCAGCTGGGATCTCTACAAGATCAAAATTCTCCAAGGATGCTAAGAGCTGAGTCTTCTGCGCATCAGTGAGGTATCTTGGATTATGCTTGTATGGGATTAAGTCCTTGACAAGCCTTGTTTCCGTATGCCATTTTAATTGTTCTAGCTCCATTTTATTCTGGTATTTTTTTATTGATTTCGTTTATAAGATTCATGTCTTCTTTGATGCTCTTTTCGTATTTATTGATCTTAGGATCTGTAGAGCTAAGATTTTGGATTTTAGATTTTGCCTTGGATATTCTAGATCGCGCATTATTGCGCAGACGGATGAGTGAATGTGCATCTTCTGGCAATTCATTATCTTTTTTCCCTTTGGAAAAATCGGGAACTTTATTCTGCTGATCAGCATATTTGATCTGCCGAGTTGCTTCATTGATTCGCTCGCGAAGAGGCTTTATTCTATCGATCAAAGATTTGCGCTCTTCATCAGTAGTGCAATCCTTGAGCTGGTTGGATAACTTCGCACGCTCTAGGTTCAATTGCTTACGTAGATGAACCACACCATCGATGTAGGCTCCTACCTCTGTACTGACTTCATTCTTGGCAATAACGGGATTCACATGGATACGCTCACTCTGCCGTGGCTCATCCGTGGGTAGGACTTGAGTAGGCACGATTTCCACCTGTGCTATTTTTTGCAACTCACGAAGCAATTTCTCTTCGCAATACTTTGTCGTTTTTTTTCTACGAAAAGTCTGCAGCAATGTATTGTTCTTTCCATACTTGGCGTAGAGATCTACACCAGCATTATAGTCTCTTGGATCGCTGTTGATCCATTTTTTTACAATTTCCATTTTACAAAATTGGAAATGTGGAAATTACTACGCCACCACGCAATTACATCAAAAATTTATACAATAAAAAAACTCGCCCGAAGGCGAGTTTTTACATGAAAAAAATTCAAAAAATCTAAACCGTGAGTCAAGTAAAACCTAAACCTTGTAATTTACAACGGGTTAAACTGATGGACAATGGCGGAGAATTGCAGCATGCATTTGTATCGAATGTCTCAGTATCGCTCACTTCACAATTTGCGTAATCAAATGGCAGTGCCAATTGAGAACTTGTGATAGCATCTTCGACTAGGATCATCGGGAAATCAAAGTCGTGAGTATCACTTGTGATGTACAACACCGGCGCATCTTTTACAAATACTTCTTGCTGATTCTCCTTCTGGATTTCTTGTGCATGTGCCGTAGGGCTGATAGCCAGAGGCATTGCAAAAAGCATAAGGAAAATTACGTTTTTCATAGTATGTAAAAAATTGGGTTTACTTTTTATCTGATACTGGCGTCACCGTAGGTGCCACCTCTGTGTCATTATCTGGAGTGCCTTTCTTCTTGATGTACTTCCAGTTTGCTGCCAAGAGAGCTTCTGCATCATACTCAGTGATACCTTCTACAAGTACCTCTCTGAATGTGCTTACGCCTTCAGAATTTCGTGTTGAATAAGAAACCTTTGCTGTAGGTGGCAGTTGCTCTGCACCTTTTACAAATTCAAATCCTTTTAATTTTGGAAGAGTTATCGTTGCCATTTTTTTTTATTGGTTGGTTAGAAAATAGTATCAATTGCGCCGGTATAGAAATAGCAAGGCACTGCGAAATCGCATACAAGCTCAAGCTCCCAGCCATTGGTGTCTGTGGACTTCTTACCTGTACCACCTTTCGCTTTTTGAAGGCGAAGTGATGACGTCTTGTTGCCCACCACGATCATCTGTCCGTTATTGTCCACGACAATACCAACCAATTTTGGTCCTAGTAGTTCATTGACAAAACGATTTGACTCTGGTGAGTACTTAGCGATACCAAGTGGTATCGTTTTTTTGAATCCACCACCAGCGAGAGAGCCTACGAGTTCATCTACTAGTCCAGCCTCTTCTGGTACAAATGGTATGTTGTGCCAGCCTTGGGCAGTAGCCATAGTGAATGAACCTACAAGAGTATGTGTGGTCGCATTGGCTACAGGATAGGTTGTGATATGCTTTTCTTCAGCTAGATAGAGCTTGGCTACTCCAGCTGCGATAGCACCACAGATTTCAGTAAGATCGATTACTTGACACATTATTCTGCCTCCTTTTTTATGCGGATTACACCGCTTTTTTGTGATAAAAGTTTTTGAATGAGATCCTTGTCTTTCGCGATCTCCAAGGCAGATTTGTCTACAAATTTGCCGTCCTCATCTTTGATGCGCACACCACCGATGATCTCATACTTGCCATCAGCAGTCACGATTACGCCACTTCGAGTCTCCAATACAGATTTGTCCTTGAGCTTCTGCAATGCAGACTCTAGATCTGCCTTGAGCTGTACCTCGCCCTCCGTGAGAAGAGTGTTCTCTTTGGTAAGCTCATCTATCAGCTGCTCGTTTTCAAGGGCTGTGGTAGTAGCTGCTTCTTCATTGATCGTGAAGATTTTTTCATTAAGCGCATCTACAAGATCCTCTAGGCTTTTATAAGCTGCTGGATCTAATCGTATGATTTTGCAATATCGTTGCGTTCAGCATCTGATAGTGCTATGAACGCAACGACGGAGATATATTTTTTCATTCTAAATAAATTTTTATTTTTTACACTAGATCATTTGCCCACACCATTCCTTTGGTGATCTGGAAGCCAATACCTATGTTCCAGTCAGTGAATGCTGATAGAGATCTCTTACTTGATTCCACTTCTAACATGGTTTCCAAATCCTTGCAGCCATAGGTCATAACCATGTTCTCATGTGGAGTGATCCACATACGATCTGAACCATTCAAGCCTTTCGCTCCGTAGAATTGGATATTTGTACATTCGATGCCTTTGATCGAGCATAGACCTTCATATTTAAATTCTGATCCAAACTCTGCACGATAATCCCATGCATACTTACGAAGAAGTTCGGACGACATAGTAAGTATCATCGGCTCATCTTTGAGCTCTACTGGAAGAGAGTTGTAGAAATCTTCCACATACTCACGTATGCCAGTAGATACGATAGGACCAGCTGAGTAAGGTATGATTTTACCCGCCAAAATCGCATCAGATATAATTTTAAGCATACCGTCAAATGCACCAGCAGATGTACCTGCCACGCCATCAGTTGGTGGTACATATACGCCTTTGAATATTGAACGATACTCATAATCATTCTCGATACGAGGAATGATTACGTTTTCGAGAATCCATTGCTGCAAGGACTTGAATTTAGGATGCGCACATACATCGGCAGATGTTTCTCCATCACAATTGTCCGCTAACCAACCTGTCCAACGTGTAAGTAGGTCATTCCAGCATGGAAATTCCAAATCCACTTTTATCGGGAATGAAGCAATATCTTCTGGAGTGAACTTTACGTCACCTTTAGGTGTGAATTTGCATTGAAATGCTTGGATAATACCATCACCATCAGGCATGACAAAATCTACTATATTACTTCTATAGGTAGAAAATACATTTGGTACTTTCGTGCCAAATAGACTGGCAGAAGTAAATCCTGCAATCATTCTCTTTGACAATTTTCTGGAATTCTTTACCCAGTAGTCATTGATGGAGGCTGTTTGAATATCAAGTGCTGAAGGCATATTTTTTTATTTTTTTTATTTTTGAAATTTAGTTTTTAAACCCTAGATTCTTCAATGCTTGGGCAGTTGTAGCTGCTGTGAAGTTTTCAATCACCTCCGATGATAAATCATCTGCACCTAGACTAGGATCTACAATGTCAGAACCACCGATAGGCTTATGCTTGGTTGAGCTAGAACCTTTCAGTTTTACCAACTCCGCTTCCATGTCCTGGTACTTTTTCTCAAGAGCTGAATACTTGCTGAGAAGCTCAGCATTGCCAACATCTTTTTTGCCACAAGCACCACCGCATCCGCAAGAGCATCCACCACCTTCATTCTTCGTGTTTGGATTCTTGGTTACGGATTTTACTTTGCCCTCCTTCACATCTATGATATTACCAGCATAGTCTGAGGTAGTGATTTCATACACTCCATCAGCTGCTGGGGATTCTTGATCATCGGCACCTACACTCATGACTTCATCACCTTCATGGATATGATCATCCTCAGTGATGACACGGAGCTTTTCATTTGTGGATGTTTCAAAATCGATTGAGAACATCTCCGATTCTGATTCGCCTTTCATGAACTCTTTGAGTCGGTTCATGAATGATTTCTTATTATTCGGCATAGGAGGAATATTTTTTTGGTTGGATTTGTATTTAGAAATAAAATCTTGGATGTTCGGGATCTTAGTTTCTAGGATCTCCACTACATCGGGATTTTCATTAAAGAATTTCGTGATTTTCACCGCTGCCTTATCGGCATTGAAGAATTCAGAAAAAGAGAAGAGACCGTCTGGTGTCAATGCACCTTCATCTACGAAGTCACTCGCCACTAGCTCTTCGAATATCTCATATGTTGTGATTGCACCTTCATGATAGCCTACCCAATCAAATTGATCATCAGTCTCAGCGATGATTTCATTACTCTCATTTACTTGATACAATGTATTGCCAGCAGTCACGACGGACATGCCGAATACATCGCTTTCTTTGCTCGCCATCTCTAGCAAGTAAGTACGCATATCTCCTTTAGGAGAGTAGCGTGCTGTATCGCTCAATACGATGTCGGCAATAGCCTTATCACCTTCTACACGGAAGTTGTGCGCTCGTCCTGCGAATGTACCGAGTGTTTCATCACTCATATTGGGATGTCCAAAACGTACTTTTACGCCTTTGGAATAGAGCTTGCCTCGCTCTACGATTTTATCTATAAAATCTTGACCTGCATAAGTACCGTGACCTCTGGCGGGTCCTACTTGTGCGAGTACCACACCTTCGATAGTGCCTTTGGTACGATCTACTTTAGTAGTAGAACGATTGAATGGTGCTACATCTGTTCTGTACCATTTCTTGCGATTCGCTATTTCGGGTGTAAATTT
>Ga0209174_10003299_pt1 | contig 10258 bp, 7 predicted proteins | sample JI91814BDNA_FD_187505 | JGI IMG/M metagenome (GOLD analysis project Ga0209174, IMG submission 187505) | Wastewater effluent complex algal communities from Wisconsin, to seasonally profile nutrient transformation and Carbon sequestration -... | ecosystem: Engineered > WWTP > Effluent > Algae...
TGATTCGGCACTGCCTCCCCCAAATCCGCATCATGCACCCCTGGCCCGAGGAGCGCTTCATTCGCCAACACCCAAGGTAAGAGCCCAGTGCGCTAGCTGCGCCCGCTGGGATCCGTGCGGGGGGCGGCCCGACCCCAAAAGTGCTAAGGGCCGTTCCTACCGCGACTTGTGAATCCAGTCCCATAGCTTCTACCCTTGGAACGGAGTCATGGTCACGGTGGACACCATCTGGTCAACACTCTTTCCTCTGCTTACTGCGGCTCCCACTTCCCGGACCATCGTGTCCAAGTAACTCATCGAAAAGTCGAATCCGCTGGTTCCTGTGGGATGGTCAGGCATACATCGGATTTGGCGAAGAGAACTGGGCTGGAGCAGTGCAGGACTCGAAGGTCTGTGGAACCGAGGCATCACCGCAGCCAACAGTAGTGAGTCCGAACACGGCAAGCGCAAGGTGAAGGTGGCGTGTCATGAGTAAGACCTTGCGTGATAGAAATCGGGATGGGCCTGAATGGGCGTCGTTCCTAACAAGCAAGGTACAGAGACCAATGCCTCGCGATAAGTCGGCTCCTAGGACAAACACTGTGGACTGAAGATGAAGGATCGCTTAGCAGAGGTCCGCCCACGGATTGGTCTGAAAGTGCGCAACCGAAAAATCCACAAAGATCCGCACCTTGGCTGGAATGTGTCGAGCATTGGGAACATCGCGGAGACAGCCAGCGGAAACTGCCAATCTGGCAACACTCGAACCAAGCGACCACAGCGCAGATTTGCTGCGGTCAGGAACATCGGAGAGAACACCAGTCCCAGACCATGGCACGCCGCCTCGACGAGGATTTCGCGGTGCTTGGAAACCAAAGTGCCCGTAACTTCGACCAACGACTCGCGGTTTGGGCCTTTGTTTAGATAGCTCGGGCTTGCGCATACCGTACGTTCCACCGTGGTCAGTCGACGTGCGATGAGCGCGCTGTCCGTCAGTTCTCCGATTCGCACCGCGAGATCAAATCCTTCGGCCTTGATATCGACCTTTCGGTCGTCGAGCACCGCTTCGATGGTGAGTCCGGGATAGCGGGCCTTGAACTCGGCCAATGGCACCGCCAAGTAGGAGACCGCAAACGCCGTGGGCAGCGTGATCCGGAGCCTTCCTTGCGGAGACGTCTGAAGCGCTGTGGCCTCTGTCTCTGCATCTTGAAGAGCCCGCATCGCTGCACTACATCGCTCAAAGTATGCACGGACGGGCTCTGTGAATGTGAGCTGTCGGGTTGTCCGTTGTAACAGTCGAACCCCCAGTCGATCCTCGAGTCTACCGACCAGCTTGCTCGCCATGGGGCCAAGGCCAGGGCGATGCCACACCACGGGACGGTACATCGGACGAGGCGCAACCACACACCGGAGCCGAAGCGAAGTGTGGACCACGCCCAAGTTACTTGGAACGAGTGTCCGACGGAGACGACGCTTTTCGGCGATGAACCTTCGGTCATACGGCTTGTGAACGGAGTCCGTCCCTTCCCATTGCATCCTTGTCGGCTCCTCGGAATTTTCATACGATGGGTGTGATGTTAAGATCCCACAGCAGCACTCTGCGCGCATGAGTGGAGCCCTACCACATCCCTTGGTCCCAAGCAGTGCTGCGTACGCTCTGCGACTACACCCTTTACGCAGGTGAGTGGCTCTGCCATCAACACCGTAGACACACAGAGGTTCGATTGGATAAGTCTTCCGCCAAGAACAGCTACGATCTGGTCCCCTATCCAAGTGGGGCTTTCCGTCAGACCCACCCGGATCACCTCGCAGCGCTGGCCACTCTGTACGGCATGAGTCCGGCCCCAGCGCCCACCTGTCGCGTGCTCGAGCTAGGCTGCGCCAGTGGCGGCAATTTGATTCCGATGGCGGTCAGTCTGCCGACTGCGACCTTCGTGGGAATCGATTACTCACGCCGGGAGATTGATGAGGGGCTCGATCGGATTGCCACACTAGGGCTGACCAACTTGACGCTTCGCCACATGGACATCCTAGAAGTCTCTGACATTCGCACAGAGCTGGGGAGCTTCGATTACATCCTCGTGCATGGCGTGTTTTCCTGGGTGCCCGAACCGGTGCGTCTGCGCATTTTGGAAATCTGCCGCGATGGTCTCTCGCACCAAGGTGTCGCGTATATCAGCTACAACGCTTATCCCGGCTGGCACATTCGGCAGTTTGTGCGCGGGCTGGCCCGGTTCCATGTCAGGAACATCGAGGAACCGAAGGAGCGGGCGCGGCAGGCTCGATCGGTGCTGGCGTTCGCTGAAAATGCGGTACCTGCCATTGATGCGCTGTACAAAGCCGAGTTAAAGGGGCAGCTCGATCGGGTTGCGCAACTCACCGACGAAGTGCTGCTGCATGACGAGCTGGGCGACTGCAACCAGCCGTACTACTTTCATGAGTTCATGGAACTGGCGGGCCAGTATGATCTACAGTTCCTGACGGAGGCAGATCCCTCCTACATGAGGACGGAGCGCTACTCACCTCAAGTGCAGCAGGCGCTGAGTGGAGTCGGTGATCTGGTGGTGACGGGTCAGTACCTGGACTTCCTAGGTTGTCGGCCCTTTCGACAGACACTGTTGTGCAAAAAGCAAGTCTCTCTGCAGCGGAGCCTCCAGCCACGCTCCATCGCTCACTTTTCGATCCAGGGCACCTGCTCCCCAATGTCCAAACAGGTGGATTTGAGCGCTGGCGTGGTCGAGCGTTTTCAGAGCGCCAATCACGTCATCATCGGACTGGATGATCCGCTATCGAAGGCAGCACTGCTTCACCTGCAGCGCGTCGCTCCCCAACCGGTACCTTTCGATTCCTTACTCCGGGCTGCCTGGGGACTACTGGACAGAGAGGGAGAGCCCAGCGATTCCGATCGGGACGGTCTGGGTGAGCTGCTGCTCGCAGTGCATGGTGGCGGCATGGTTGAGTTACACCTTTACCCACCTTCCTTCGCGGCTACTCCCAGTCATCGACCTCGCGCCAGCGCTTTGGTGCGGCATCAGATCCAACACGAACCGTTCATCGTCAATCTGCTCCATCAAAACGTGCACATCGAAGATCCACTGGCTCGATGCATGCTCTCGTTCCTAGATGGCCAAACCGATCGAGCGGCCCTCCTTTTGGCTGTTGAAGCGGAGCTTACGCAGGGGCGCTTGGTGATTCCCAGCGATGGTCCCCCTCTGACCGAACGTATCGAAGCCAACCTGCACAAGATGGCCAAGATGGCTCTCCTAGAGAGGGAGTAGCCTCCGCATCACCACACGCGGGTTGCTGTAGTCTCCTGCGCTGCGCACTGGCGATTCTGTGGGTTTCATGCAGGTGGATTCGTGTTGAGTGGCGCAGCGAACCACCGGCTCGGTGACACAATTATCATGGTCGTTGATGTTCGGTCGTAGCTGGATCATGCTGCTGCTGACGGCCCTGTCGGCCGCAGGCTCCCCCATGCCTCACCTGCCTCGCCTAGACTTGGCCATCATCTCTCTCCCAGCACCGGCTTGGGCGAGCACACCGCAGGCTGCGGGGGTGGCCGTGCCCACGAAGGAACTGCACCTTCGGCTGATCAACGATGGTGATCAGCCGGTCGAGGCGGACGCCCCGGTTGCCGCAGTCCCTGAAGTTCTCGACGAGCACGGGAAGCCGGTGGCCTTCTCGGATAGACGGAGCGCTGGGGGGTACGCCCCACCGCAACCTCCGAAGGTGCCGGGCCCGCCAGTGCGCACAGGGGAGGCCCGACTGCTGGCCACCTACACGGTGACACAGACGGAGCAGGGAGTGAGGCTCCACGGCCCTTATGGAGACGCGCTGCTCCGACCGGGACGCTATCAGGTGCGCGTTGCGCTGGTTCTGGCCCCCATTACCCGAGAGCGCTGGATCGCCAGCTATCGGGCCGCGCTTCCGCGCCGCGCCAGCGCCGCCGAGCATGAGGCCGAGCGTCACGCCGCACACTGGCGCGAGGTACCTATCTACTGGAGTGGTCGCCTAGAGTCTAACCCCGTCGCTTTGCAGGTACCCTGAGGGAGAGCACGTCCGCCTCCGAACGGGAGCTGACTACGCGGCAAGGCTTCACACCGCTGCTCATGCCGCCGACCTCCGTGAGTGTCGTCTCGTCGGCATGAATTCTCTCTCTCTTTCTCAAAAGGAACGCTTTTGCGAAGAAAGATACCCCAGCGCGGCGCTGACCTATCCCCCCATAGTCTCCACCTCCGTTTGCAAGAGTCCGAGCGGGGTTGCTCGAATTACCGCCTGAGTCTGTCATCTCCGACGATAAAGCGGCTATCTGATACCTGATTTCCATTGCGCGAAAGGAATCACGAACCAGACTCCGTTGATGCACTCCCATCCACCCCTTTGGGACTCTCGAGCGGACTCCTTTCTTCATGACTGTTCGGTTGCTTAGCAACCACCGCCTCGCTCTCGACGCACTGGCTCCACCGTGGCTTGCCTTTGTCATCGGAAACCGCACCGAATCTCGTGATTGCGTTCGACTGGACGGACTTTGCAAAAGACGACCAGAGCACGCTGGCTCTGTCCGTGATTGCTCGTGGCGGTCGTGCTACTCCGGTTCCTTGGAAGACTGTGCAGCGCACTGGAATTCTCCGTCATTCCGTCGAGGATGAGCTGCTCGAACGGCACCGTGCAGCGCTTCTTCCTCCCATTCGTATCACGCTTTTGGCTGATCGTAGATTCGCCAGTCAAGCCATGTATCTGTTTCTTCGAGCGCCTGCGATTGACTTCGTCGCACTCGCACAGACTCTGCTACACGTTCTGGGAGCTGCGGGCGAGAGTTTGGGAATGGATCGCCTGCTCAAAGTGATCACCGTCAAGACCCCCGTGCACTCTCTGTATGCAGAGGCCGATACACTCCTGCTGCACTTCCGTCGGTTTCTGCATGAGCACGCTACCATCCAACAACTCTTCGCCCTGCTCTAATCCTCCTTCTCGGTGAGGAAGAATGAGAGCGATCACTCAGGCTCGGTGCCCAAATTACCCCATGATTTCCATTACTTTACGACTTGGCAGTAGGTAAACAGTTGGCTATGATGTGTCCGGGATGGAATCCGTCATTATCAGCCTTCTGCTGGGTAGTGCCGTGTCATGCAACTTGGCACGCCGCAAAGTATCGATGCGTACAGGTGGGTTTTGGCTACTCTGTTCGCTACTCCTTCCTTCGCTCGGAGCAACAGGTGGCTGTGGTGACACGGCGGAGTTCACCAGAGATCATTTGCAACGCAATGCGGTGAAGGTGAAGCTCGATGGCTCTCTGGCTACCATCGACAAGCTGCGATTGAGCGTCTCCGTAGATGGCCTACCGTCCAAGAAGCTCGAAGACATGGACGTGAAGAGCGAGTTTGCCTTGGTGTTACCGGACGACACGAAAGGCAAGCTGACAGTACAGATCGACGGCATCAATTCGCAGCGATGGATGGTTGCTTCTGGGAGTGGCATCGTCGACGTAGCCCCCGACCAAGTAGAACGGCTCACGGTGATACTGAAAGGACAGGGCGAAGTCTGTCGGGATGGCTGGTGCTACCAGGGGCCCGTGCCTCGTCCCGATACGATTCAGGCGCTGTGGGCGTTCAACGACAAGCCGGCGTGGCAGACAACCCCAGCCCCCCAAAACAATCCGGTCTGGGCACTTGGGAATCGCGGGCTCTTTCAGCAGTGGGATGGCGACGTGTGGCGCGATCTCCCCGTGATCTCTGGTCTGGAAAATCGACAGCTCACGAGCATCGCGATGTCTGGGTCCAGGGATATCTGGATCGCGGCCCCCAACGGAGCCGCTTCAACGTGGATTGGGAATAGCACGTCACGCAAGATCTGGTCCGCTGGTCCGAACGATGTCTGGGGCATCACCAAAGATACGATTTCTCACTGGGATGGTTTGCGCTGGGTCGACAAGAAGCCAGCAAGCCTTGTTCCATCAGCAGAGTTCTATGGTGTGGGAGGTACTGGGCCGAATGATGTATGGGTCGTCGGGAATGTCGTGCTGCGAGATACTGGGTCTGGACTCACTCCGCTCACTCCATCAACGAATGGAGCCAACATGTACGCCGTTTGGCGAGATCCGAAGACAGGGACGGTGTGGATGGCTGGCCGCTCGGGGGAAGCTGGAGTGATCTTGCGCGGGGAGTCCCCCTACCTGATGGCATGGGAATCAGTGGCCGCACCGTTCAACTCCAGCATCATCTTCTATGACATCTCCGGGATTGATGGGAAGGACATCTGGGTCGTGGGTGAGAAAGGTTCCATCGCTCACTGGAATGGAGCGCAGTGGCTCCAGGTTCACAGTGGTGTGTCTGCGACCCTGCGGACGATCTCGATCCGTTCCTCTGACGATGTGTGGTTCGGCGGAGACAGCGGCACCGTGCTGCACTGGAATGGCAGCGCGATCGAGCTGAAGGCTGGTGGTCTGCCCAACTTTCAGGGAATCTGGGGCACTGCATCGGACAACCTGTGGGCGGTTGGGTGCGGTGGCGCGATCTATCACTACGATGGCCAGAGTTGGTCTGCTGTGCAGACAGGATTCTCGGACGACTTTAGCTCGGTGTGGGGTAGCTCGGACAAGGACATCTGGGTGGTTGGCAAAGATACTTCTGGTTACTTCGTTACCGTCCGCTGGAAGGATGGCAAATGGAGCAGGACTCAGACAGAGGATAGCGGAGGGTCTCATCCCAGTCTCTGGGGCACCTCTGCTAAGAATGTCTTCGCGACCTTCAACGGTGGGATGTACCGGCATTTCGATGGGGACAAATGGTCGGATTCGATGTCCGTGAATCTACCCTCGTCGCCCGATCTCGTCAGCATTGATGGATCTTCTGAGCAGAACATCTGGGCTCTGGGCGTGACCACGGACGGACTAGGGGTGGCTCGATATGATGAAGGGAAGTGGAAGGACGTTTCTCCGAGCATTCCGGGCTTGATGGTTTCGGCCAACTATCTGGCGCAGATTCGCGTGTTCTCTCCTCAGGAGGTTTGGATTGCAGTTGCGCCAAACAATCTTACCTCTTTGGTTTACCGCTGGAAAAGTGGCACGTGGGAGGCCAAGGACTGGCCTTCTCCGCCCGGTTCCGGTCCCGTGGGGGTCATCGGGGGTTCCGCCCCGAACGACATCTGGTTCGGTGGATTCCAGAACTCGCTTGCGCGGTGGACGGGGTCGGCTTTGGAACTCAAGTATAACGGTAGTGGCGGGACAGAGTTGGACGTTCAGCGCCCATTGGGGATTCGCGGGATCTTGACCCTGAGTCCGGGCGTGAGCTGGGCCGTGGGAGACGGTGGACTCATCATGCGGACGCAGTAGTGGACAGGTGCACCCTTCTGTTTGTTCATCCGATTGGGAGTCACCAATGAATCCGTCACATCGCACACTCTGTTTGGCTGTTGCTACATGGTGCTGGAGCTGCGCCAACGATGCGCTAGCACCTGATCCACAACCACTGACGGTGTCGATTGAGATATCAGGACCGATTGGTGAGTTGAAAACGGTCCGTCCGATCGTCTCCCTGGATGGCAGGGAGCTGAAGCGCTTCGTCCCAACGGCGCTTGACATGAGGACAGGGCTGGCAAGCTTCAAGCTATCGCTCGATCCTGGCACGCGGGGCAAGCTGTCGGTTCAGGTGCAGGCGATAAGTGACGACGCGCTGCTCAGCGATAGCGCGCAGAACGCAGTGACGCTCGATGCCGACAAGCCGTACTCATTGACGCTCGCGCTCACTCCGGTCGATTACTGCGGAACTGATCAGTGGTGCTGGGAGCGACCGAAGAAACTGGGAACCATCTTCACAGACATCTGGGGAACCTCTGCAAACGATCTGTGGGTCGTTGGAATGAGCGGGAGACCGCTACACTACGACGGCTTTGCGTTCTCAGAAGTTCCGCTGATCGATGACAACGCTGGCACTCCTACGGAGATCCTCACTCCAGTTTTTTACGGCGTGCATGGCACCAGTGCGATGGATGTTTGGGCCGTCTCTCACGGGCAAGCCCGTCGCGGTATGCGCCGAGCACTGTGGCGATTCGAAGGTTCGGCCTTCCGCGCTGTCTATACGGGGGATGTCATCTTCTCCGGCGATAGCCTCCCTCCGTTTAGTTCGGTCTGGGTTTCTCCGCGCTATGTTTGGGCTGGGGGACTCCGCTTTGCGAATCGCCCGGGCACTCAACAACCAGAGACATCGACCTTGCAAGGCGAAACGATCATGTACCGGATGCTGGCCCCAGACCCAGCAAAACCGGATGACCTATGGGCTGTCGGAGTGCAGTACCCTACCGCAGCGATTTGGCACTGGGATGAGGCGACGACGAGCTGGAAGGCGGAATCCATTGATCCAACTGGAATCAATACCTTCGGCTTTCATCACTTATGGGGATTCTCTGCCGACAACCTTGTGGCTTCGGCGGCGCAGGGGTATATCTGGTTCCAGCGTCAGGGAACAAGCTGGAAGAAGTCCTCCTCTTCCGCTGGGATCGTCTACACCGGAAACTCCCCCACAGACCAATGGTTGATCTCTGGCGGGATTGGTACAGGGTTGAGTGGGGACATCCAACGCTGGGATGGCAACACCAGCACCAACCCCCAAAAGGTGATAAGTCTCCCACAAGGGCTCGGTATCCGGCGAATGTTCGCTCCACCGGGCGATCCGCAGTCCCCGCTGTTCCTGGTTGGAGACGGCGGCGTCATCTATCAATTCGATCGCAAGACGAGCAAGCTCACCACCCTTCTCAAAGGAGCTTCTGCGAATCCCGCGACGCTCCGCGACGTCTATGGCTTCGCACCCAATGACGTTTGGGCCGTTGGTGATGCAGGAACAATCACGCACTATGATGGTGTAAAATGGCAAGACCTCAAGAAGGTCACCTCTGTCAACTTGAAGAGACTGTGGGGGATCAGTTCGGGTGAAATTTGGGCAGTGGGCGATCTTGGGACGATCGTTCGAATTGGAAACGGGCAGCCGGCAGTGGTGACGAGTGGCACTGCCGAAAATCTGGGTAGCGTGTGGGGGGTCAAGGCAACACAGGTCTACGCGGTCGGCGCTAACGCAACGGTTCTAGAGTGGAATGGCAGTGCTTGGGGCAAGAACACCGCCACCAACGCGAAGGGAACTCTCACCGCCGTTTGGGCGAGCGGTGATCGCGGAGTCTGGATTGGTGGCAACAATGCTGGCGCTCTGTCGTTGACTCGTTACGATGGGACATCATGGGCTCCCGTCAGCATCCCCATGCCGAGTCAGGGACCGAACGTGGTCAACATTCGTGGTAGCTCGTCGAACAACGTGTTGGTTTCTGTGAACGGCGGACTGAGCAAGTGCATCTTGCGCTACGATGGAAACACTTGGAGCACCATTAATCCTGCGGAACCTCAGGTTGCAAACGGGATTGCGACGTTTGGCGCGGATAGCATCTACAGCATTGGTGAGGAAACACAGATCTACATCGCTGGCAGGAAGCCGCTCGGTCTGATGCCTGGTCCGAGATCTTTCTATGGACTGTGGGGGAGACGCGCCAAGGATCTCTGGACGGTGGGAGAGTTAGGGAGTGTCCTTCACCGGAATCCCAAAGCCATGAGCACCGATCCGAGCTAGTTTTGAAGACGCATGATCAAGCCACCATCGCCGACCGCCCACACATGAAATTTGTCGAGCCCAAAGAATCGGCGAATTCTGTTTTGCGCTTGGTCGCCCGTCCCAAGGTTCGTGGCAAGGGTTCCGTTTTCAAGATTCCTGAAGTTAGTGGTCGTGCCGTCGAACTCAACGTGACTCAGGGTTTGCGAAGAACCCCCTAGCCAAACGTCTTGGGATGAGCTGCCCCAGATCGCTCCGTACAGCAGACCAGTTTGATCCATTCGCGTCCAAGTCGTGCCATCAAAGCGATAGGTTTGAGAGGGGCCAGTGCCAGTCACCCAGACATCATCGGAAGCAAAGACGCGAATTTGCGGCTGCCCGGAAACGGCAAATGGCGGCGAATGATTGGTCCACTTTTGGGCACCGACCTCCCAGCGCGCTACCTTGCCCCCGTAAGCCAGCGCCCAGACGTTCGCCCGACTTGTACCGTCCATGCTGCGGATGTCTGCTCCCAGACCGGAGTCCAGCTCGCCACTCCACGCGGCACCATCATATTGGATATAGCTACCAGACCGAAGCGCGATGTAGACGTTGGCCTGGTCGGTGCCCCACACGACAGGTCGATCCGTCGGTATCGCCTGCGGCTTCTGGTTTCCGGTGGGTCGCTCCCAGGACTTGCCGTCGTAGTGCAG
>Ga0209174_10003301_pt1 | contig 10254 bp, 7 predicted proteins | sample JI91814BDNA_FD_187505 | JGI IMG/M metagenome (GOLD analysis project Ga0209174, IMG submission 187505) | Wastewater effluent complex algal communities from Wisconsin, to seasonally profile nutrient transformation and Carbon sequestration -... | ecosystem: Engineered > WWTP > Effluent > Algae...
ACCTTCACCTATTTTTAAGCAGATAGTTTTTGCCATTATGTTGTTTATGATAATTGTTAATTCAGGTAGTGCAGGAAGTTTTATTTATTTTCAATTTTAACATGATTAAAAACGTTGTAATATATACTATCATTTTATTTATCAGCTATTACCTGATTACACTGGTAATACCTAACCCTGTGCCTATTCCTGAAGCGCCATGGCATAAAAATGAATTAAAGGTCAGTTTATTAAAAACACAACAATCGCAACCACCCATTGCCATAGTTGGCACTTCATATAGTAATGTGCTTGATATGCAACAAATGAATTCAGGTTGTATCAATTTGTCGTTTGGCGGGCATACGGCATTAGATGGCATTTTACTTTTGCGTCACCAAAAAATTGTTCCTGAAAAATTATTAATTGAAATTAATTACGGCAATTTTGACACCACCGGTTGGGTAAATAAATATATTCAGTATCCAACACTATTTTCCATCAACCCATATGAAAACAGACCAACAGTTTATGCTACCGGATTATTGGTGAAGCTGCTACAATACGACTACGTTGCATTTAGCCGGACAGGTCAGTATGTGGACAGTGTTGCAGTGCATAATGCAATGGTCATATTAAAACAACCGGAATCACAAAATCACAATATCCGCGATTTAAATAATTATACAATAGCACTCAAAAAAAACTTAGTTTGGTTTGAAGAGCAAGGCACTTCCATTTATTTTTATCTCATGCCGTTTAATCCGGAATTATGCGATTTACCGTATTTAGATAAAATCAGAACAACGTATTTATCGGTATTTGCAAATTCTGATTACCACTTCATATTAAGTCCTGACTGCTCACCCTATTTCACATACGATGGCAGGCATTTAACTGCTGAAGAGGGAGAGATGTTTACTATTACCTTATTAACAAATATTAAATAAAAGAATAGGTTAGCAAAATAAACGCTGTGGTTTATGGTTCGCGATAAAAAAATTATGTTAATTGTTGAATTACTATGTAATTATTATTAAACCCTAATAAAATGCTAATTGTTTAACACTCCGAAACTCACCAGATATTATTTGAATTATATAATTACTAGGCGGTAAATTAACTTTCACCTCATCATGTTGCCCGTTAATTTCGCCAAAAGCAACGCAACTACCCATCATATTAAATATTGCATATTGTGTATTATTACTTACTTGTTGCAGATTAAAATAAAGCGTCTTATCAAAATAATAAACATAAGCCGTATTATCTTCTTGCCCTTCAATATCAGTGTGTATTATAACCGGATTAATTATAATATTTGGCTCGACACCAACAAGATCGCCAGCAACAATTGATGAATCAACAAATCGCTCATAGGCATAGTCTTTAATAATTAGTGTCCTGCCTGAATCTAAAACACTACACCTTATCCAACCATAGTGATATTTTTCATCGCCGTCAACAAAATGAATGCCTAAGTAATGGTCTGTTTTTTCGGGATACCAGTAACCACCATTACTAATAATATTAAACACTTCCCCTTCCCATGATGTAGTAGAAAAACTAATCTTCCAAGCCATTCTTTGGTAAGCCCAATTTTGAAAACTTAATTCACTATTGATTGACAATCCAATAGGTAAAGCATATGGCAAATATTTCAACGATACATGATACGATGTAACTCCAGCAATTTCATTTCTGCTATCGCCAATTGCCCCCGCCCATATTTTTTCTATATATGTAGTAGCAAAGGAAAAAGTATAGTAGGAAATGTTCCAAAATGAAAACTCCACTGAGCCATTATTATCAATATCCAACATCGCATGGTCCCAATCGCTATCTAAAACATAATCCGGCTCTATATCTGTATAAACAACTTTTGCTTCAGCTGAATGCATGCATAAAAAAGTAATTGCAAATGCAGAATAATTGGGAAGATCGTATTTAGTTGATTTCAATTTTTTCATTGCATTTTAATTAATTTTTCAACCTCAACATTGTTGTATCCATTGTAAATTAATACAGTGTAAATACCTACAGGGAAATTGCTTACATCAATATTTTGCCCCTCCATTACTTGTTGGTCAAGTAAAAGCTTTCCTGTTACATCCAATATTGTCATGTTATAATATTCTTGGATATCAAGAAAAGCATTACTCATAAATGTAAATGAAGTTGAGGTTGGATTAGGAAACAAAGTAAATACATTTTCCATTTCCCCTAATCTTAGTACGAATGGCGATAATTGTATTTTAAAATAACCTGCAGAATATCCCGGAACAACAACACAAGCCGCACCTGGCGGGGCCGATCCTGCACAAGATGAAGTTGTAGAAGAAGTAGCAATGTCCAAAATTTCATATCGATTATTATATACCCCTTCCTCTTGACATAAATCATAAGCTTCTGCCATGCTAAATAATGCACTACGCCCGGAATTCGAATATAATTGTTCTGCATCAATAGCGAAAATTTCAATCGGAAATAGATCCAGTCTTACTGCATCTGCGTAAGGATAAAAGGATATTAAGTTTTCTGGGTTTATTACATATTTTTGATGAGCTGAATTTATATTTGTATAATAAACATAAATGTTTTCTCGATCTTGGTCAATAAAAATACTAGGGGTAAGATTCAAATTGCCGAAAACCAAAGAGGCTGAATTTGGCAAATAATCCAAACTGTTTGAAGAAATTTCACTTAACAGTTTTAATGTATGATAGGTAGTACGTGGAACAAAATATTCATTAATTTTATTTTCATCACATCCTGTATCGTCGCCGACTTCATTTGGCAAAATACCTAATTCAATTTGATCTTGCTTATCGCTTTCATTCAAAAAATCAATTGTACTCCCACCAACAAAGTTTTGCCACGTAGAAATAGTGTAGAAATTGGGGTTAATAAATTCCGGGTAATAATTCATTTTAATGTTTTTTAAATGCCATTCTTGCAGTAAATAGGCATGGGCGAAACTATTTGTATAAACACTTAGTCGCATTTGAAGGTCATCAAGTGAACCTTTTTCAGTATCTAAAAGATTAGATTCTGTTGTCCACAATTGTTTGCCTTTGGCTACAAATTCATCAAAATGAAGGGTTGCATTATGCCCTAGATAATTTTGTTTATGCCTCGTCCTCGTCAGGTCTCTAAAATTACCGGTTTTTGCACCTATGCCTATTATATCATCAAATGCGCACCTTAAATTTTCATCATATTCTTCAAAGTCCCATAAATCAGTAAAATCTTCATAAACATCGTCAGTTAATAACTCAGGGTCAAGGCACAGTGGAATTTCCCGCCAATTTTCATTGGTACCACCTCCATTTGATTGCGGTGTATAATATGGATGCAAAATAACAGCATCAAAATCCAGGTCGCCATTTTCATCGTCATCATTTTCATAATGATTATATAAATCTTCATTCCATTCCGGCAATCCGCCACCACCTCCGGTAAGGTTAAAATCTTCAATAGTTTTAAATGGGGCACCTGTAGAATGTAAGTTTTCCGCAGGAATTCCATAACCAATACCATCAAAACCTGATTCATCATTTAATATACCGATATAATTATGTGCATCCGTTACTTGCATTGCGGGTGGTAATACCTGTGACAAATCAAAATAACTTGAATAGTCTAATCCGTGAATATAATCCCAATAAAATGAAAAAGCCGATTTTGGTGTGCCACCAAGTCCAGAATTTTTAAAACCCATACTTCTGCCATGAAATTTTGAATAAACTTCATTTCCTAATTCAATACCTACAACATTTATTCCATGCTGATTGACCAAATAATCAATAATTTCAAGGTTGCGCTGTGCCGTTTCATTGACAATGTCAATACATAAAATCACATCTACCCTATAATCATCATCCTCCTTTTCAGGGTCCTGTTCTTCAATTTGTTTTACGAGGCTAATAAATTCATTAATATATAGCGGTTGTTCTTCGTAAGTGTCAAATTCTGGTAGCGAGGGATCAAATTTTATTTGACTGTTATATTGCCTTATTAGGCTTAAAAAATCATCTTGATCAGCGGTGTTAATCCAAGATAAATCAAGTGGAACTGGTGGCACTGCTAAAAAATCCTCAATAATATCATCAGCTTCCTTCTCCGGCACAGACATTATACCATCAGTATAATCATAATAAGCTATAATTTCATCAAGATTAAAGCCATATCCACCATTCCACTTCAAGTGATCATCACTATCAGGGTCTAGATTCTGAGAACCCAGAAGTCGTGAAAATTTTCCGCCCGAACCATCCGGAAAACGGAGCACTCTAGGTTTCAATTCTGTCAGCAAGGTCCAAGGGTCTTGTGTATCTTCATACTTGATATTTTCAGATTCCGGTGCGTGTTGGAACATACTTGAAACATTAACACCGAACATATCAGGGTTCACTATGTTGGCATTGCCAGAGGGTGTAACATAAATAGAATAAGGATCGATAGTCCAAAAATTGCTAGTTGTATCATTATAAATTGTGTAGACCGTATCATACCCATCTATAAGAACAGAAATAGTGTCTCCAAATTGATACGTCTGTTCTTCCAACGAATCATTTGGATTTGAATCAGGTAGAAAATATACATTCAATGAAACGTTCAGGTTCATTGGATTTTCAGCCTTCAAAGTTTCCATTAGGCTTAAATTGATAAGAAAACTTACAAAAATTGCTAAGCAATTTTTGTACACGGGATTTCTTGAAATCAAGTACAAAAATTTAATTTTTTTCATCGTAAACAATTTTAAAATGAAGAAATTAGTTATGGGGTTATTTAAATTGGTAAGTAAATTTAATTATTCTTTCAGAAAATTAAAATAATTTTCACTTTTTTTTGGCGCGATTTTTGATAAATTAAATGACTTTATTGTTTATTTCAATACAAAAACATCCTCTGCATTAATTTAAATACTTCAGCTTAATAATTTCTCTTTCAGTAAGCATTCTCCAACGACCACGAGGTAAATCGCGTTTGGTTAATCCTGCATAAAGTGTGCGGTCCAACCGTTCAACATTGTAGCCTAAATGTTCAAATATGCGTCGAACAATTCGGTTTTTACCAATATGTAATTCTATACCTACAACATTTTTTTTGGTAGCATGTGCAAAATCAATTCCATCAACATAAGCAACACCATCTTCTAGTTCAACACCTTCGCGAATCACATTCATATGTTGAATAGAAACAGGTTTATCGAGTTCAACCTCATATATTTTTTTCGCACCAAAACTTGGGTGAGCGAGTTTTTGTGCAAGGTCGCCGTCGTTAGTTAATAATAATAATCCAGTGGTATTTCTATCCAATCTGCCAACCGGGTACACGCGTTCGTTAGTAGCGTTGGCAATTAATTCCATTACTGTTCTTCTACCCTTTTCATCATCAACCGTAGTTAAAAAATCTTTGGGTTTATTTAAGAGGATGTACACATAATTGGTAGGTTTAACCAATTTATCGCGGTAGCTTACTTTATCGCCGGGCATTACTTTGTAGCCCATTTCGAGCACCACTTTATTGTTTACTTTCACAAAACCCTGTGCAATAATTTCATCACATTTTCTTCTTGCTGCAACTCCTGAATTAGCCAGGTATTTATTTAATCGTGTACCTGTGTCAGGTAATGCTGCAGGTTTTAAACTTAATTTTGCAGGTATACCTTTTTTAGGGAATTTATTTTTTGTCAGCACCGGTTTTGGTGCAGCTAATTTTAATCGTTTAGTGTATTTACTTTCCGATTTTTCTACTTTATCGGTGCGGTCAAATTTATCGTTGCGGTCAAAATCAGCCGATTTTTTTTCTACTTTTTTAAATGCAGGTTTTTTGTCGAAACGGCTGGATTGGAAATCGCGTTTTTTATTGAGTTTATTCATTAAATCGCGTTCCTTCTTTTTGGGAACATCTTTTTCATATCTACTGCCGGAAGTATTTCTTCCACCGCGTTTATGATAATTATCGTCGCGTTCGCCTTTTTGTTTATCCCATTCGCTGCGTTTTTCGGTATACTGTTTAGCATACTTTTTCGCACGCTCGAGGCGCTCTACCTTGCGGTTAGGATTACTTTTCTGCTCGGGGTTTTTCCCTGCAGTCTGAATTTTTGGCGTGTCCTTTTTAGTGTAGTTACTTGTCGGACGACTCGTCGTTTCCGTCCTGTTGCTCTTCAGTTTCACTGAGGTCCTGCTCTTCTTCGGCATCTCCGTCTCCTCCCCTTGAAATCTGTTCGTCTTCCGGTTGCTCGAGGTTTTCGTCGGACGGCTGTTCGAGGACTTCGACGGCCTGCTCGTCCTGTTGTTGTTCGGTTTCTTCATTGTCTTGGTTTTGGGCATCATCACGACGCTCGTTATGTAAATTCACCTGATTATAAGCATCCTCCTCATCAATATTTTCCATGATGTCAGATGGGCTGCCTATACTTGAATCAGAATCTTTTTGCTCAAATTCTTTCAAACGTGGCAATTCTTCGAGACCATTAATCCCGAAATAGTCCATAAAATATTGTGTAGTGCCATACAATAACGGTCTACCAGCTGTTTCAGCACGTCCTGTAATTTTAATCAGGTCGCGTTCCATCAGTTTTTGGATGGTATGGTCACAGTTTACACCACGTATTTGCTCGAGGTCGGTTTTGGTAACCGGCTGAGAGTAGGCAATAATTGAGAGGCATTCAAGGGCTGCCACCGACAATTTGCGTTTTGCACGATGTTGTAACAGGGTGGTTATCGGCTTATGGTAATAAGGTTTTGATAAAAACTGGTATCCACCGCCGGTTTTAGCGATTTCGAAAATAAAATCGTCGCTTTCATATTTCATGGTCAGCAGCTCAGCCTGTTCAGTAATGGCTTCCAGGCTCACTTCCTCACCGGAGTAGGTGAATAATATCGTTTGCAGCTCAGCAGCCGAAATGGGTTGCTCGCTACTGAATATCAAGGCTTCTAAGAGTTTCTGAAGGTCGTTCATTGCGGTGCAAATCTAAGGAATTGTTGGGGCACACAGCGCTTTTTGGTGAGATTTTTGTAAGTAAATCGACAATTCACCTACAAGCGATAACTTTGAAGCTATGTTTCGAAATATTACCTTACTCCTTACATTTTTTGCGCTAACAAGCAGCCTATTTGCCCAAAGCATCAACTTTCAGCCTTTGAGCCTGGAAGATGCCATTATTGAAAGTGGCAAAACCGGCAAACCTGTCATGTTTATGGCCTACCAGAGCACTTGCACTCACTGTGAAAAAATGATTAATGAAGTATTTCCCGATACCATGGTAAGTAATTTTTACAATGCCAATTTCATTAATATCCGTATTGATATGTTGGATCAGGCCATGGCAAAAAAATATATTCAACAATTTTATCTTTCTTCTTTCCCCACATTTATCATCATAAATGGCAAAGCAGAAACATTGTATCAATATGTTGGCGAATTTAAAGCAGCTGAGTTTGTTAAGCAGGCGAAGTTGTCGTTAGACCCTGCCAATCAAATTCCAACCAACAGAAGAGCATTTGAAGCCAATCCAGCCGATTCAACTGCGTGTTATAATTATCTGCTAACATTATCACGTGGCCGTTTAGCTACACAAAGTGTTGCCTCTGCCTATTTTAATGCCAACAACAAACAATTAGAATTCACCACTTCAAACTGGCGCATTTTAAGTATGAGTGTAAGTAATTTAGATTCTGAAATTTTCAGATACATGTTGGAGCACAAAGCAGATTTTGAAAAGGTAGCTTCCACAAAAAAAGTAGAGCGCAAATTTTATTTAACGGCTGCTTACAATTTGCAAACGCCTGCAACAACAAACGATACTACTAATTATTTTCGATATAGAAATTTAGCTGCTAAAGTAGGTTTGCCGATAATTGATTCATTAATATTGGTTACAGATTTATCGGTATATGAAAAAAACAAACAGTGGGATGCTTACATACAAGCAGCAAAATCGGGTGCAGAAAAATATTTGTGGAACGATGCCAATTCGCTGAGAAGAATAAGCGATATGATTTATGAGCACAGCAGCGATAAATCTACTTTAGTTAAGGGAGCTAATTTTGCAGTGCGAAGTGCAGAACTCAAACCGGAATATTTTAACAATTTGAGCGCCGCAAAAATTTATTTCAAATTAGGTTATAACGACCTGTCGAAAAAATATGCCCAACAAGCCATTGCAGAAGGCAAAAAGAAAAACATGAATACTGTTGAGGCGAATAAGATTTTAGAAGAGCTGGGTGGTTGATGTATTAATCTAGAAATGATAAACAAAAGTAGTATCATTTTGCGCCCAAAATACACCAAAACCATTTGTTATATTGGTATAATTTAATTTCGGGTCGCTCAACAACAGCTCTATCCCTTCTGTTTCTGAAATATTGGCAACATAATCGAATAGTTCTTTTGATATTACATTACATTCAAATTCACATTTCTCAAATGGAACAATATTCTCCAGGTGGTACACTTTAGAACAAATAAATTTAAAGGGAAATGTAGTTCCTGCAAAACAATTATCCGCGTACAATTTTATAAAGGTATCATTAAACTTAAAAACACCTGGGCTACATCCAAATGGTTCATCGTCAGGGCTTTCAAAAACGTCATAAAGAATTACGGTATCTTCAATATAATAACGAAAGCCGAAAGAATAAAAATTATCATTGGAAGGGTCGTCGGTAAAAACAGGCTCTAACGAAAAAGCAGGATCTCCATTAATATTTTCAAAATCTGTCTCATAAACAACTTCCTCCAAATTTATAGGTTGAGGAAATATTACATTTTCGGAAAATGCTGTTTCGAAACCATCCGCAACCACATTTATGGAATAACTATTTCCCGGAGTCGGTAAATAGGATGTTATATAAAGACCCGGTTCAGGTTCCACCAATGTATCAACTACAGTATTATTTTCCAATAGTGTGATTATTGCAGCACTCACATTAACATCAATTTCATCCAGGTAATACGTTCCTGTTGGAGGCAATGTATGTGTTAAATAAATTGTCACCCCATTTTCATTTGAAATATTGCCAAATACCACCAGGCGGTCACCACTATATTCCAAATCATAATTATCCAGCCGCTTACTGCAAGCAGCTAATATGTATAAACCAAAAACGACAAATAGGTATTTTGATAAATAGCGCATTTTAAAATTTTAAGCTGTAACTTAAAAATGGTACAAATTTGAAAACGGTTTGCTGCGTAACATACGATTCATAACCAATTGGTGGATATGTGTTTATTGGCAGCCCGGTGTAACTTATCTCCAAGTACATTGGGTTGTTTCTGGCATATACATTATACACTCCAAACGTCCATTTACTGAATTTATAGGCTGAAATTTGTTTTTCTCTGATAAATGAAATATCTAATCGGTGATAATCAGGTAAACGGTTTCCGTTAATTTCATCAAAAATATAAAATGGCAAACCACTTGGGTCAATAAATACAGCAGATGGCAAAGTAGCCGGCCTTCCGGTTTGATAAACGAATAAAGTTTGCAACGACCATTTATCAGTTAAAATAAGTCCTGCAGTTATACCAAAGTCGTGGGTAATATCATATTTCGAAGGAAAATAGTTCCCGTTATTTAATCCTCCGAATCGCCTTTTGCTGCTACCATAAGTATATTCCAAAGTGAGATTTAAATATTTAAAATCTTTTTCAACAAATAATTCTGCACCATAAGCTTGTCCTAATCCGAAAGGAATAATGCGCTCTGTCCAATCACTGGAAGCATTAAATAAACTTGCTTGCCCCGGAACAAATGAAACAAGGTTATGCATATTTTTATAATATACTTCTGCTGTAACTTTTAAGTCAGCCTTATGAAAATTTTTGAACCACCCAATACTCATTTGCGACGCTGATTCAACTGGTGCTGATTCGGTAGCCGGAAGCCATATTTCGTTAGGTAGTGTACTTGAATTGAGTGATAAATAATGAAAGGGTTGACTCATCGTTGTTACTGCAAAATTCCATGCTGTAAAGTCATTGGGGATTATGGACAAGCTAATTCTGGGTTCTAATAAAAATTCGCTATATCCATCATTATAAAAATATCCTGCTCTACCTCCAATATGCATTTTGAGTTTTCGCGTTAAGAATAATTCATTATCAATATAAGCCCATGGCACCAAACACATGAATTTATTAGAAAAAGTATCCAGCTCGTTTTCGATGTTGCCATTTATTTTTGAAACAAAATGCAATTTGTTCGGCTTAATAAATGTGATATCATTACTAAGGCCGTAAGATAAAATATATCGTTTC
>Ga0209174_10003305_pt1 | contig 10248 bp, 6 predicted proteins | sample JI91814BDNA_FD_187505 | JGI IMG/M metagenome (GOLD analysis project Ga0209174, IMG submission 187505) | Wastewater effluent complex algal communities from Wisconsin, to seasonally profile nutrient transformation and Carbon sequestration -... | ecosystem: Engineered > WWTP > Effluent > Algae...
CACCTATATCGGCTTTGCTATCCGCAGCAAGACCGAGCTCGATCCCTCTGGCGGTCCTGAGATAACAGCTGGCCTGGACTTCAACGGTCCCGACGGACAAAATCAGGGACACCTGATGTTCGACGGCAGCTTCCGTGGTTTCACCTATGACACTTTCTATGTCACAGGTCGCCTCATCCGCCTCAACAAGCTGATGATCAGACTGGTCAGCGGCGGCTTCAAGCTCGCTCAAAAGATAGGTCTTGTGGAGCCGGCAACAACTCTGCCGCTTTTGGTAATCGGGCGTGATACCGCTGTCGGTCAGTTTACCCTCAACAAAAAGGGTGTCATTCAGACCGACCTCAATCCGCGCGACAACGCCTCCTTTTACAAACGCGCCGACGAGCATCTCAGAGCGTTTACAAAGGCCATGGGCACCAAGTTTTTGCCCTTCCCTTACTGGATGCTGCAAAAGAAAATCGACGTCCCCCACAACCTTGGTGGCGTGCCCATGGGTACAGCACCGCAAAACGGCGTGGTGGATCATCTCGGTCGCGTTTTTGGTTACGACAACCTCCTTGTTCTGGATGGATCAATCATTCCCGCCACCATGGGTGCCAATCCTGCGCTGACAATCGCAGCCTTGGCTGAACGGTCAATGGCGACCGTCATCCCACAAATCATGAGTACAGGCATGACAAAAGCCGAAATCGCCAGGGCAGTGCAAACAGCTCCGGCCAAAGATGTCACCGCTCACTTCCACGACCTGCACCATCAGGTCCGTCACAACGGTCCGGCCTCTACCCCAATGGCTCCAGGCCTCAAGGGCAAGACCGTACTGTTTACGCCGGGCTTTTTGGCCAGGCACATGGGCAACCACTCCAAACATCTCCTGGCGCGCATCCAGGAAATGGGTCTCACGGTCCAGCCCATCCCGGTCAACACCGACGTGGCCACACGCCAAAACGTCGAGTTGATCAAGACTTACATCCGCAAGCTGGCTGATGGTGAGGGCATCCTCATCGGTCACAGTCGCGGCGGCATCATGAATCTCGATGCCTACCGGCAACTGACCGAGGTGGAAAAGTCCAAGATCTCGCGCATCATCCTCATCCAGAGCCCAATTAACGGCTCGCCGGTGGCGGACTTTATGATGGCGTCCAATCTCATGCGCAAGGCACTGGCACCGGTCAGCCGCCTTGTTCTGGGCAATGACGTAGGCGATACCTTGCTGGAGCTGTCCACCAAGTATCGTGAGCACGAACAGCGCTCACTGCCGCCTTTGACCGAAGCCGACCTGGCCAAAATCGTTACGCTGCGCTCAATCATCGGTCGTGGCGAAAGCGCGACTTTTGAACCGGCGCGCCTGATCAATCAGCGCTATGGTCACAAGAGCGATGGTCTCGTGCCCCATGGACCCTCCGAGATTCCGGGCACCAGGGACGTCACTTTGATGGCTTACGACCATGAGCATCCCGTGCTGCAAGAGCCGACCTTGAGCAAGCGCCTGACGCTCTATCGCCCCAACAAAGAATTCACGTCGGGCGATGTGATCGAAAGCCTGCTGCACCTGGCCTATCTCGAGAACTGATAGCGCGTAAGTCCTCGTTTTAACAAGCAGCTCGTGATCTGTCCAACCGGACAATCACGAGCTGGCTTTTTTTCAAATTTCTACTACCACATACAATACAACACTTGGCAAAAAAAACCGAACAGGCTCCGGAACTGAGTTCCGAAGCCTTATCCAGATGTTGCTACGGGTGCAGGACAATTGTCACAGACACACCGTAGCAAACCAAACACTTGCCAGTAATCTAGAGACTTCTGCAAGTTCAAATCACTCAAGCAGGGCACCCACGCAGGGCACCAGGGGCGGTGAGATAACTGGTTACAGCTTGAGCCAGTGCGGTAGCCACTTTGTCTTGGTAGGTCGGCGTCTTGAGCAGGTCCCTGGTGCGCGGATTGGTTAGATAACCAATCTCCACCAGAGTTGCCGGCGCCGCGTTACCATCCAACACAAAGAGGTTCCGAGCGTGACTCCACCGGGGTTGTTCACCCAATTCAGCGGCGACATGATCCAGCACAGACTGGGACAGAGCCTTATCGCGATCGTCATAGTAATAGGTCTCGATGCCGCTGATATCAGGCTTTTTGACCGAGTTACCATGCACACTGATAAAGAGATCTGGACAGAGCTTGTTGCTCTCATCGAGACGTCCAGGCAGTGTGATAAAAGTATCGTCAGCGCGAGTCATCTCTACGTCAGCGCCCAGCTCTTCCAGCTTTTCAGCCAGTTTGAGCGAGACATCGAGGACGATATCTTTTTCGGATACGCCACCAGAGATTGCACCAGGGTCGGTACCACCATGGCCGGGGTCAACTAGGACAGTTGTACCAGCCAGAGGCAACGGCTCAGGTGTTTGGTCCGGCTTGTTGGCGACTTTGTCTTTAGATGCCGATTTGGTTGCACCCAGAGCTGCCGGCTTGCCGGTCAAAGCAGGTACAAGCAGACAGGCAGCAAGACTGGTAAAGATAAGCGCCAGAGCGCTCAGCATCACGGTAAATTGAGTAAACGCGAGGGTTATCTGCCGCTCGAGTTGATTAGCAAAGTTGGTCACATGTTGTCTCCTTTACTTTCCTTTGCTAGCTAAAAGCTTGGTTGAAGAAATGGAAAAAGTCGGCGTCGGGACCCTTTGCGAGTCCCGACGCCGTAAACATTACTGCAGCCTTTACTTGGCCAAAGGCGTATCCGCGGGCTGTGCCGGAGCGACAACCACGGGAGCCTCAGTCGGTGCAGGCTGTGTTGCCACCGTCTGAGCATCTGCAGCCGGAGCCGCAGGCTCAGGAGCGGAGGCAGGTGTGTCGACAGCTGTGGACGGAGCCACAACCGCCTCGGTCTGACCGGCAGTCCCGGAGTCCGCGGTGCCCTGTGCCGTGTCGGCAGCAGGTACTTTGGGCTTGGGCTTGCGCGGCGGCAGGATGGGCACGCTCTTGGCGCCGGGCTTGTCCACCAGACCCTTGCCGTCCCACACGCCCGTGGCGAGCATGCGGGCTTCCTTGTCCTTGTAGCCATCGAGCCAGGCGTCCTGCCAGCTGTCCGTCTGAGACAGACGACCGGTGTAGCCCGAGTCCTTCTGGAAGAAGCGGCTGGCGCGAGCGGCTGCCCGTGCCAGGTAGTGCTTGTTGATGTCGAACATGTTGACGAAAACGAACCACGCCAGCTTGGCGTTGCCCGTCACAATCACACCGTTCTCATCGTTGCCGTAGCTGGCCTTGGCACCGAGATTGTCGGAGCCGCCAATCACCGTGTACTTGCCGGTGCGCTTGTTGATGATCACGACGATCTTGCCATGCGTGATGGCATGCGATTCCGGCAGCTTGAGCAACTCCGTGATGAAGTCGGCAAACTCCTTTTCGCGGCCAGACGCGATGGTAAACAGCGGCGGACGCCCCTTGCGACGCTTGGTGGAGACACCGCGCAGCGCATCGGGAGTGGACACCGTCATAAACATGTAAAGCTCGGGATTGGCATCCCAGAGCTCTGCCATCCACTGCACCACCGACGGGCTGCCCGGATAGAAGACCTCGCCGACAATCATGCTGTCGCCGTCCGCTGCCGCTTCGGTCATCAGCTGCTTGACGCGGCTGAGCCAGGGCGACAGAGGCACTTCACCCTTGGGCTTGGACTTGTCCTTCATCGAGGGCTGGAAGTAGGTCTCGATGACGGTGCCGTCGCTCAGCGTGACCGGGGCATAACCCTGAGCATTGCGCTGACGAAAGGCCAGCGTCTGCTGCGAGTTGTCGACCAGCAGGCGCTCCCAGTAGTCGAGGAAGTTGCCGGCCACCTCGGCGTTGAAGATACGCCACACCATGTTGGACTGACAGCCCAGACCGGTGTTGGTCCAGTTGGTACTGCCGGTGGTGACGTCGGTAGCCTTGCCGTGCTTGTCGAGCTTGACCTGGCTCTTGTTGTGAGCGATGCCCCAGGAGCCGATCATACGGTCGTGGATGTCGGCGCCAGCCTGATGCAGAGCCTTGCGAGCCGGTGCATTGGTCTCGTCAATCGGGCCGGTGTTGCCCAAAATCAGCGAGAAATACTTGAGATTGGCCAGCAGGAAGTCCACAAGCTGATTGGCGCTCAGCTCGTAGAGAGCCATCTTGACGCGACCATCGTCGGTGAGGCACTCGTTGATGGGAGCCATCAGCAAGTCCGGCACGTTGCCGACCAGGGTGCGTCGAATCACGTTATTGGGATTCTTGTAGTCTTCCAGGGCATCGATGATCTTCTGGAAGTCCGGCTGACCATCGGCGGTGACACCGATCATACGAGCCAGCCACTGTGTGGAGAGCGTGCCGCGGGTGAATGCGACATGGAAGGTATCGTCCACCTTGGTGGTCAGCGTAATCGGGTTGGTGGTGCAGACGATACCGGCAATCGGTACCAGGTTGCCGGGTGTGCCGCCCATGGCCTGGATTTCGTAGACATAGGTCTCGTTCTTCTTGCCGGTAAAGTCCAGATGCCACTTGCGCTGAATCGGCCAGACCGTGCTCGGCTCGCTCTTCCAGTCTTTGTTGTCCTGCCCATCAAAGGGCAGCTTGGTCTCGATTACTTCACGCACGCCCGCCTTGTTGATGCGGGTCATGGCAAAGCCGAGACAGCCGGGAATCTTGATGCCAGCGGCCCAATCCCAGGCAACAATCGTGACAAGATCATTGCTGTGAGCGGCCGCCACCAGCTGGATGCCGGGTGCGATTTGATTTTTCATGACATATATCCTTCTGCGGACTCTGTGCCGCTGTTAGATGGTTAAATAAGCTGCCATCGGTTGATGGCATGCAAGACAAAGCCGTATCTCCATCACAAGCAACTTTTGGCTGCAGGCAGGAGAGGTAGGGCGGTGTTAGCTAATTACTTCAGTCTTTTTGTTCTTTTTGTGAGTTGGTGTTAATGGATAACCATTGGTAGCAGTCTCTATGATCATCAGGCAATGATTTATGGCGCTTCGCGAGCAGTTTTAATGCTTTAAATGCGCTCGCGAAGCACTTCTAATTTGTCGCAGCTAGCAAACACGTATTAACCACAATGATCATTAGATGACTACTACCGGCACTAGTATTGCTTCAGCAAATTTTTCAAACTTGTCTGCTAAAACAACCAGCGCTTGAGACCGATTGAGACAAAAAACAAGTGAGCAGAGCAGACCTGAGTCTGCCCTGCCAACTCAAACATCTTACTTTCTGACGGTATCCCGCCAGTATCGCTTCTCGACAGTGCGGAAGTTGGGCTCTGATGCCAGTGCGGCAAGATAGGTAACGAGATGAACAAGCTCCTCGTCATCGGCCTCGCCTTGATAGGACCGCACATAAACTGCAGCACCATAGTTGCGTACTGAGTTGAGCTGCAAGTCGTCGACTATGAGCATGCGTCTGCCATCAAATCCGAGCTTCCGGACCTTGCGCAGGTCCTTGATGAAATACTCTTGATGGCTCTCATGATCAAAGCGACGGGTGCAGCGTCTCGAACTCCAGACAAAAGTTGGAGCATCAAGACCAGCAAACAACCATGCCACAGTTGGCTCCACATACGGTGCCCCACCAGCCGACCAGACTGCAAGCTCGTAGTGCTCTTGCAGTTGACGCAAAAACTGATCTACACCAGGACGCTTATGCACATGCAGGTCACCGACCACAAAGTCGTGAGTCCTCCCGGGCAAAGGTCCTTCGGTGGTATAGACAAGAGTTTCATCCAGGTCGAGTATCAACAGCGGCTTTGCTCGCACCAGCTTGGCACGCTTTTGTCTTGGCAAATTTTGTCGAGAAGCACCAGACAAGTCATTGTCAGGCGCTGAAGAGTCCATGGTGGCACTCCTGGTTGGGTCAATAAGGGCTCAACGCACCCTGTCAAACCTCGCTTACACAAAACAAGTGCAGAAGCGGTAAAGACAGTAGGTGAGGGCTAAAACTGAGCGCTTTGATTAAGACCTGGGTGAATGATGAAAAATTGGGTAACAGCTTAAGTTTGTCATTTGAGCTACTTACAAGTCAAAGTAGGTGCATTAAACAGTCCTATCCTGAGCAGATCCCGGGAGCCTCAAAACCGTTAGCGCAAGCTCCGTCAACGGGACACAATTAACTCTTGGCAAGCTTCAGGGAGCCCATCAAATGGGAAAATTTCGTAAAATCGCTTGTTGTCATGAGCCCGTCGGATGCGCCCTCTGGTTTTGCGAGTTCGCGCTAACAAATACCAGAGAGATAGATTAGAGCCTTCTCTTTTTATCTCGCTCATCACAAGGCTTAGAGTCGAGTTATCTCTTCTTCTCCACCCAAAAGCTTTAACTCACACAAACCAATTACCTGCTGCACTCTCTGTCACACCTGCTCGGACATCCGTCCGAACAGTAGAGGTACAGCAAAAACTAGCGAGCACAAGTCGCTGGCGGTAAGTGAGTGAGCCATAAGTGGCGGAGCAAGAGAGCACTTGTTATAGGGCTATTCATCGCATGTCCGCGCTGAAAGCTTTCAATCTTCAACCTACAGGAGTTAACTATGCATCTCAAAACCGCAGGTTCCGCGACTCTGGAAAAGCTGTTCGGCATCACCGTCGCCCAGCTCGAATCTGTTCTCGACGTGGCCCTTCAGGGCAACCGCGAGTTCGCCTACTGTGACATCTATCTGCAGACCGGCTCCACCGAGGCCCTGAGCTTCGACGAGCAAATCCTCAAGAGCAGCAGCAAGAGCCTGGTCCGCGGCGCTGGTGTGCGCGTGGTCATCGGCGATCGCGTCGGCTACAGCTTCACCGACAACGTCAATGTCACCTCGCTCAAGCGCGCTGCCACGGTCGCCCGTGCCATCTGCGCCTACTCCACCGGTGTCACCACCGTCTGCGCCGATGCCGTCGACAAGACGCCGCACAACCTCTATCCCATCGCCCGTTCGCCGGTCGCCATCCCGCGTGCCGACAAGGTGGCGGTGCTGACCAAGTGCGACGCCATCGCCCGGCGCTATGACCATCGCATCAAGAACGTCACCGTGTCGATGGCCACCCAGGACGAGACCGTGATCATCGCCACTTCCTTCGGCGACCTGATCGTGGACAACCGCCCGATGGTGCGTCTCAACGTCAGCTGCCTGGCCGAAGACGGCGGACGCCGCGAATCCGGCTCTGCCGGCGGCGGTGGTCGTCAGTCCTTCGACATCCTCTCGGCCGAAGACTTCTACAGCGAGCACGCCACTTCGGCTGCCCGCGACGCCATCGACATGCTCACCGCCGAAGCCGCCCCCGCTGGCGAGATGACCCTGGTGCTCGGCTCCGGCTGGCCTGGTGTGCTCATCCACGAAGCGGTCGGTCACGGTCTGGAAGGCGACTTCAATCGCAAGGGCATTTCGGCCTTCTCCAGCCTGATGGGCGAAAAGGTCGCTTCCGACATCTGCACCGTCGTCGACGATGGCACGATGCCGGGCCGCCGCGGCTCGCTCAATGTCGACGATGAGGGCACGCCCACTCGTCGCAACGTCCTCATCGAAAAGGGCGTGCTCAAGGGCTACATGCAGGACCGGCTCAACGCCACCCTGATGAATGTGGCTCTCACCGGCAACGGTCGTCGCGAATCCTATCGCCACGCTCCGATGCCGCGCATGACCAACACCTACCTGGACAACGGCCAGTCGACGCCGGAAGAGATCATCGCTTCCGTCAAGCGCGGGCTCTATGCCACCGCTTTCGGTGGCGGGCAGGTGGACATCACCAACGGCAACTTCACCTTCAGCGCCACCTGCGCCTACCTCATCGAGGACGGCAAGGTGACCAAGCAGGTCAAGGGCGCCACTCTGATCGGCAACGGTCCGAAGGCGCTGCACAAGGTCACCATGGTCGGCAACGACACCGCGCTCGACCGCGGTGTGGGTAACTGCGGCAAGGCGGGTCAGACGGTTCCTGCGGGTGTGGGCATGCCCACCATCCGCATCGAAAACGTCACCGTCGGCGGCTCCAACTAATCGAGAGGAATAGCTATGAAAAAGTCTCAAATCGACAAACTGTACAACACCGCTCGTTTCGTCGTGGCCGAAGCCAAGCGTCTCGGTGCTACCGACTGCGACGTCACCATCGAGGTCGGCGACGCTGTCTCCACCGAGGTGCGCCTCAAGCAGGTGGAGAGCCTCGAGGGTGCGCAGAGCTGCTCGGTCGGCTTCCGCGCCTTCGTCGGTCAGCGCTCCGCCTCGATGTCCACTTCGGACCTGCGTCGGCGTCCGCTCACCAACCTGGTGCGCGACACCATCGCCATGGCCCGTGACGCGCAGGAAGACGCCTTCGCCGGTCTGCCCGACGCCAAATACCTGGCCAAGGCAACGCCGGAGCTGGGTCTCTGCGACGACACCATCGCCAAGATGCCGGTCGAACGCAAGATCGAGCTGGCCATGAAGATGGAAGCGGCCGCCCTCGCTCACGACCCGCGCATCCAGGTCGGTCGCTCCACGAGCTTCTCGGACGGCACGGACTTCACGGTCTACGCCAACTCCAAGGGCTTCGTCGGCGGCTACGCCTCCTCCTACGTGGCGATGAGCACCCAGGTCGTGGCCAAGGACAACCAGGGCATGCAGACCGGTGGCTGGCAGTCGGTGAGCCGTACGCTCGCCGGTCTGGGCAGCCCCGAGGCAGTCGGCAAAATTGCGGCTCAGCGGGCTCTGCGTCACCTCGGTGCGCGCAAGGTCAAGTCGCAGGAAGTGCCGGTGGTCTTCGACCCGCAGATGGCCGCTCGTTTGATCTCGCAGTTCGTCGGCGCTGCTGCCGGCAATGCCATCTACCAGAAGCGCTCCTTCCTGGTGGGCAAGCTCGGGCAGCAGGTGGCGGACAGCAAGGTGACCATCATCGACGACGGTCTCATGCCCGGTGGACTCGGCTCCAAGCCCTTCGACGGCGAAGGTCTGCCCACCAGCAAGCGCACCATCATCGACCGCGGCAGTCTGACCATGTACCTGATGGGCAGCTATTCGGCGCGCAAACTGGGTGCCGAACCCAACGGTGGCAGCCTGAGCAACCTCTATCTGGAGGCGGGCAATGTGTCCCCCGAGGACATCATCGGCTCGGTCAAGAACGGGCTCTACCTGACGTCGGTCTCCGGTCCCGGCTTCAACGCCGTGTCCGGCGACTACTCGATGGGTGCTTCCGGCATCTGGATCGAGGACGGCAAGCTGGCCTATCCCGTGGAGGAGATCACCGTCGCCTCCAACATCCTTGCGATGTTCGCCAACATCGAGATGGTGGGCAATGACCTGGAGTTCCACTCCTCGGTCAATGCGCCCACGATCAAGATCGCGCGCATGATGGTGGCTGGCGAGTAAGCCAGCAAGTCGGTAAGCAGGTAAGTAAGTGCGTTTCGGGGACCGGTCCATGGGGGATCGGTCCCCTATCCACCCAAAAGAGGATTTCAAATGATAACAATCGGACGTTTCTTCGCCGCGCTCGTTTTGAGTGTGCTCTGCATCACCGCCGCCAGTGCCCAGACGGCCAGCTCCTGGCTGCCGTCCTTCAGCCGCGACCAGCACGTTTATGTCGCGCCTGCGGTGAATGGCATTCTGACCTCCAATTTCTCGTCCATCCAGTTCAAGTTGAACCTGGACACAGCGGCCCGCAGCCAGAACCTCAATGTCTATGTCATCGTCACTCAAAACGGCGGCGAACTCACCGACACCGGCAACAGCTCCGGCCCAGTCCTGGTGCGCAAGCTCTGGGACAACTGGACCAGCACCAGCAACTTCGCCTCGCGTCGTGCTGTCGTCATCCTCATGACCGGCAATAGCGACGGCAAGCTGATCTCGGTCGGCGTCCGTGCTGGCGAGGACCTCAACAAACTTGGTATCGCTCGCGATACCATGAACGACGAAAATGGTCCGGTCCGGCCCGTGCTGCGCGCCTATCTCGACAGCAACCCAGCACTGGTCCCCGCCAAGATCGTCGAAAACATCAGCGCTATCGTCGCCGCCAGGTCCGGCAGCACGGCTACGACCATTCCTACTTCTTCATTTCGACCTTCATGGCAGAACACATTGCCTGGCACGCCACACGACTGCGGGCTTGATCGCGCTCGCAAAGCAACTATCGTCACCTCCAATCGGGAGACTACACATGAGGCAAGCACTGATCGTCTGGGGCGGCTGGGAAGGCCATGAGCCGGAACAATGCGCTCGCGTCATCGAAGGTTGGCTCGCGGCTGATGGATTTGCCGTCACAGTGGCAGACAGCACCAAGGCGTTCACCGACCCTGAACTTGG
>Ga0209174_10003306_pt1 | contig 10248 bp, 8 predicted proteins | sample JI91814BDNA_FD_187505 | JGI IMG/M metagenome (GOLD analysis project Ga0209174, IMG submission 187505) | Wastewater effluent complex algal communities from Wisconsin, to seasonally profile nutrient transformation and Carbon sequestration -... | ecosystem: Engineered > WWTP > Effluent > Algae...
CCACGAGTCGACGTCGTGCAGAAACACTGCCGCCTCGGCTACGGCCTCGCGAACGTCCGTGCCAACACTCTCCCCCCGCACGTCGAACGTGACGATCGTGCCCCACACACGTTCCCAGTGAACGTGGCGCTCCCAGCCACCCAGCGTCGCTTCGGTGACCCGTGTTTCTGCTGTTGTTGTGTTCATAGTCCCGCCTGAGTCAGTGCTGCCTGCAGCGATTTCTTCCAGCCAGTGCATGTGAACGAGGCACCCGAAATATTCGAAATGCTCGCGGATTGTTTGGCGATGGTTTCCTGCTTGAGTACCGGGATTGCCTTGGCCGCAAGTTCTTTCGACTTCGGGTCCGTGTTCGGATACTTGACGGCAGCAACTTCAACTATTCGACCGCTCTTGACCGTGATCGCAACCTGCACTGCCCCGTAGGGAGTGGCGGCCGCCGTCCCCGTGTACGCCTTCGAAGCCGCCGGCTGCGGAGCTGTCGATGATGTGGGAGTTGCAGCAGGCTTCTTCGTTGCCGTCGGTTTCGGCGGGGGCTTAGCGGCGGACGGCTTCGTCGTCGATCCAGAAGTAGTCGTGGACCCGGACTTGGAACCTCCCGAACCAGCTGCCGGAACAGATTCAGGTGCTGCTTCAACGGGTTTCGCCGGCTTCGCCTTCTTAACCGTCGGTGCCGCCGTTTCCTGTGCAACGGATTCGGTCCCCGCAGACTCATCGGCAACAGGTTCGCTGACGGCATCCGCTGTGCTTGGTGCCTCCACTCCAGAGGCAGCAAGGTCCGCATCGATGGGCCGCGGAACGTAGTTCAAGGCAGCCGCAACCCCGACAACTGTTCCCGCAGTGACCAAGACTGCACGTTTCATGACGGATCCCTTTCGTGTGAGACGTGGATGAGGTTGGCGATGGTGGGGCGGCGACTAGAAAGCAAAGGCCTCGTAGTGAACGCGCCGAGGTGGGACACCAGCTATTCGTGCGGCAGATCTGATCGCGTCCGCAAAACTCTGAGGCCCGCACACGTACACATCGCTGCTCACCAGTTGTGGCACCAAGCTCGTCAGATAGTCGACACTCAACGCGTATGCGCTACGTGGACCCGGCAGGTAGATCAACTTCCAGCCACGCCGCGAGACGATCTCCTCGAGTTCGTCGCGCATGGCGATGGAGTCTTCGTCGGTAGACGCGACGCGGTACACGACCGTTACGTCCACACTGGGCGGAACGTCGTCGAGCAGCGCTCGGATCGGCGTGATCCCGACGCCTGCCGCAAACGCCACGATCCGAGGTGTCCGTCGAGCGCCAGCCGTGAAGACGCCATAAGGGCCCTCTGCAACCACCCGAGTACCGGGGCGCAGTTGAGTCAGAGCGCCGGACTGGTCCCCCAAGTTCTTAACGGTGATGCGAAGCCACGAGCCGTTTGCGCCAGCCGACAGCGAGTACGGATGAGCCTGCCACCACCAGTGACGGGTCAGGAAGCGCCAACTGAAGAACTGGCCTCCCTGTGCTCCAAGCCGGGCAAGGTTGCGACCGCTGATGTAGACGCTCACCAAGTCGTCGCCTTCTCGAACGACGCGATCGATGCGCAAGTCGTGCCGCCAGCTTCGCAGCAGCGGAAGGCCAATCCGCGACCACACGATGATGGCCGCAACTACTACGTACAGGCTGATCCACACGACGCGCAGAAGCTCGTGGCTTGAGAAAAGCGTTCCCGATGTGAGCTGGTGACCAAAGGCGAGAACGACAGCCAGATAGAAGTACAAGTGGCTCGCCCACCAGGTCTCGTACGCAACAAGCCTGCGCACCGCCGGAATCGCTGTGAGACCCAAGAAGATCATGATGGCTAGGGCCAAAGTCGCGGGCACCATCCACGGGTATGTGGTGACCAGCGTGACGATCTCGTCCCACAGACTGACGCCGGCCGCCTGCGCGTAGCCAAGTCCGGTCAAGACGAAATGTGCCACGATCAAGATCAAGGCCCACGGCCCAACCTTGCGGTGCCACCCAATAAGTCGATCCTGGCCGACTTCGCGTTCCAGCCAAGGCAGCCGTGACGAAAGCACCATGGCAACGAGGCACAAGTAGGTGCCGGCTAGTGCCGTGATCGTGCCCGTTGCTGTTGCCGCGCCACCTGGGGTCGCCCAGGTTCCCCAGGTCGCGGCAATCCCCGCGCCAACGGCCAGTCCCCCGACAATGCCAGCCACTATCGAAAGCGTGTCTCCGGCCGCTCGATTGTGTCCTCGGCGCGCGGCGTGATCATCAAGATCCGAGATGATCAGCTCTGCGGTCATTGCTGCTCCCAAGTTCGATTCATTCGATGACGCAGAACTTTTCGGCCCGCTCTGCTGCCAATCAGCACAGCAATCCGCCAGGTGGTTGGGAACGTCACCACAATGGCGTTTTCACTCAAGTTGAGACACGCAATGTGCGTTCACCCGATCGCGGCAGTCAGACAGCCGCCCGCCGGTAATAGGTGAGCGTTATGGTGACGACATGTTGAGGCTGTCCGCTAAACAGGCCACCAGGGGTGCCCGAAACGCGGCAGCTCACCTCCAAAGGGCCGAGGTATCGCAGGGTGATCGCATAGCGTTGTGTGTCGAGATCCCACCAGACTCCGAACGTAGTGCGTTCGAACAGGCGCTACTCCTCCAAACGGTTTGGGGAGCACTCCGAATCGGTGCAATTCCGGTCATGGTTAACCCGCTGTTACCCCGAGCTGAGGCACGCGCTCAGATAACCGAATGTGCTCCCCGGCTCGCGATAACGGACGCAGCAGCACTGTCTGCATTGGTGTCTGACACCAGCACAGTCGGCTCCGCTGACTCAGGCACGTTTGCTGCCCGCCCAATGCACTACACGTCTGGAACCACCGGGCAGGCCAAAGGAGTCTGGACAGGATTTCTGACATCTGCCCAACTGGCTCGCTGGTGGGCTGACGAACAAGACCAGTGGGGCTTCGACGACTCCGACGTCACCCTCGTCCACGGTCCCCTTTCGAGCTCTGCGCCGCTGCGCTACTCGTTGTTGGTGTTGGCGGCCGGTGGTGACGTTCTCCTGCCCGGGAAGTTTGACCCCGTCGCCATCGCGCGTGCGCTTGCCGACGAGAGACCGACGACCGCATTCACCGTTCCGAGCCATTGGCAGCGCCTCTTCGCGCTCGACGCGCTGCCGCCATCGCCATACCGATTGGTGGCCCATGCCGGATCAGCGTGTCCGCCGGAACTGAAACGGCGACTGCACGCCTGGGCGGGGGCAAGCTCCGTATGGGAGTTCTACGGATCGACCGAAGGACAGTTCGCGGCATGCTCAGGACCCCAGTGGGAATCACGCCCCGGCACGTTGGGCCTCCCGCGGCAAGGGCGACGGCTCTTCATCGACGAGGGGGTCATCTGGTGCGAAACCCCGGACTACTCTCGTTTCGAATATTGGCAGGATCCTGAGAAGACCGCCGCGGCGTGGAGACCGACAGTTGACGGCGGATCTGCGTTCACAGTTGGTGACCTCGGCCGTCTCGACGAGGATGGCTACCTGTTCCTCGATGGCCGCCGCGAGGACCTGATCATCACAGGTGGGATGAATGTGTACCCAGCGCACGTTGAAGCCGTGCTTTCAGCCGTCGACGGCGTAGCAGAAATCGCGGTCTTCGGCGTCGACGACGACCTCTGGGGGCAACGGGTGTGCGCAGCCGTGGTGGGATCCGCATCCGACGAAGCGATCAATGCCGCGGGCACAGCGCACTTGGCGGGATATCAGCGACCCAAGGTCATCTACCGACTCACCGAACTCCCCCGCAACGCGATGGGGAAAATTCAGCGACTTGAACTCCCGCGACATCTCGCGATAGACCCAGACTGATCAAGCAACACGGTTGAGCAGCGCCTCATGATTCGTGCCGAATACCTGAGGTCAGCTGCTCCCACAGCGCATCCACTTGCACGACCAAATCGTCTGCCGTCGTGGAGTTATCCAACACTGTGTCCGCCACGGCGAGGCGCTGCTCACGAGTTGCCTGCGCTGCAATTCGCGAGTGTGCATCCGCAGCAGTGAGTCCCCGTTCGACCAGGCGCTGTACCCGAATTTCGTCCGGGCAGTCGACGACAACAACGTGGTCGTATCCGGACGCAAGCCCCAGTTCTACGAGCAAGGGAACATCGTGAACGATTATTTGACCTGGTGCGGCCAGCTTGTACCGTTCATGAGTGAGGCCCGCGATCCGGGGATGAGTGATCGCATCCAATTGCGCACGCTCATCCGGATCCGCAAAGACGATTCCTGCGAGCTCCTGCCGATTCAGCGACCCGTCGGCATTCAGAATCCGAACGCCGAAACGGTCGACCAACGCCGCTAACCCATCGGAACCAGGAGAGACAACTTCCCTCGCGATTGCGTCAGCATCAACTACGAACGCGCCACGCTCTGCAAGCAGACGAGCAACAGTTGACTTGCCGGAACCAATTCCACCCGTCAGGCCAACCCGCAGATTCGACATTGTTGTGCCTATGCGGGTGGCCGGGCGGTCGAGTTAGCTGTCGCTGCCAGCGAGCTTGTCGCGAAGTGCTTGCAGCGCCTCATTGGTGTCGCTTCCCAGCGCACCCTCAGCTTCATCGCTTGCTTCACTTGAGTAGCCGCCGGCAGGCGCATCGCCAGCCTCTTCGGCTGCTTCCGCATCGGCCTTCTTAGCTTCATCGATCTGGCTCTTGTGCTGTTCCCAGCGAGCGAAGGCGTCGTTGTACTGACGCTCCCACTCTGCGCGCTGGTCTTCGAAGCCCTCTTTCCACTCACCGGTGTTGGGGTCGAAGCCCTCCGGACCGATGTAAGCGCCAGCCTCGTCGTAGCTTGCAGGCATGCCGTAGAGGTAGGGATCGAATTCGTCGACTGCGTCGGTACCGGAATCGTTCGCCTGCTTGAGCGACAGCGAGATCCGGCGACGCTCGAGGTCGATGTCGATGACCTTCACGAAGATCTCGTCATCAACCGTGACGACCTGCTCCGGCATCTCGACGTGACGCTCGGCGAGCTCGGAGATGTGCACAAGGCCTTCGATGCCATCTTCGACGCGGACGAACGCACCGAACGGCACGAGCTTGGTGACGCGACCTGGAACGACCTGGCCCATTGCGTGGGTCCGGGCGAACTGCTGCCACGGATCTTCCTGCGTCGCCTTGAGCGACAGCGAGACACGCTCGCGGTCCATGTCGACGTCGAGGACCTCGACCGTGACCTCGGTACCAACCTCGACAACTTCGCTCGGGTGGTCGATGTGCTTCCAGGACAGTTCCGACACGTGGACGAGGCCGTCTACGCCGCCAAGGTCAACGAATGCACCGAAGTTGACGATGGAGCTGACGACACCGCTGCGAACCTGGCCCTTTTGAAGCTGGTTGAGGAAGTCGTGGCGAACCTGCGACTGCGTCTGCTCGAGCCACGCACGGCGCGACAGCACGACGTTGTTGCGGTTCTTGTCGAGTTCGATGATCTTCGCTTCGATCTCGCTGCCGACGTATGGCTGCAGATCGCGCACGCGGCGCATCTCGACGAGCGAAGCAGGCAGGAAGCCACGGAGACCGATATCGAGGATGAGTCCACCCTTGACGACCTCGATGACGCTGCCCTTGACGACGCCATCAGCTTCCTTGATGGCCTCAATGTCGCCCCAGGCCCGCTCGTACTGCGCGCGCTTCTTGGAAAGGATCAGTCGACCGTCTTTGTCTTCCTTCTGAAGAACAAGAGCTTCGACTTCATCGCCCACGGAAACGACCTGGTTGGGGTCGACATCGTGCTTGATGGAAAGTTCACGGCTCGGGATGACACCTTCGGTCTTATAGCCGATGTCGAGAAGGACTTCGTCACGGTCAACCTTGACGATGGTTCCTTCGACGATGTCTCCGTCGTTGAAGTACTTAATGGTCGCATCGATGGCTGCCAGTAGGGCTGCCTCGTCGCCGATGTCGTTAACGGCGATGCTGCGGGGTGCGGTTGGTGCTGCGTTATCGGTTGCGGTCATGGAGGAAGAGACTCCGGATGGACATAGTTCTTGTTGCGGACACAATTGACCCTTGTTCGCCCGGTTGGATGTGCGGTGAAGTTGCTAGCACCGCTTTGAAGAACCCTGCTGGAAGAACACGTGACCTGCTCCTGTGAGGAAACGCAGGACAACTGCAATTTACGAGGGTAGCCGATGAGGCCTCAGAACCCAATACCTGGCCCGTCCCACTTGCAATCGGCGCACCATCGGGCACTCGTGCCGCGCACGCCTTGTGAATCTTCGGAGTTTCCGGCCTGACCTGCCTGCCCACAGGTGTGCGCGCGTTTAGGCTGTCCTCTCGGAGGACGAATGGCAATCAGCAATACCAACACCAGTTCAGCGCGCTCGGCGATGCAATCGTCGACTGTCCGCGGAGCTGCGATGGTGGCAATCGGTCTCGGCATTGGGCAGGTCTTCGCGTACCTGCTCAGTCTCGCCGGAGCCCGAATGCTCGGTCCGGACAACTACGGCATCTTCGGATCGATGCTCGCGCTACTCATGGTTGGCAGCGTCTTAACACTTGGCATCCAGGCAGCCGGCGCCAGACGGATAGTCCTCACCCCAAAGTCGGAGCGGTCCAACGTTGGACTCGGCGTGGTTCGGTCCGCCGCCTGGGCCGCTCTCGGCGTGACTGTCGGAACGATTGTCATCGCACCGGCCATCAGTTGGCTCCTGCACCTTGACGGCGTGGTTGCGGTCGTTGTTGTTGCATTGAATCTCGCGCCGGTCACTTGGTCGGGCAGCTTGCTTGGCGTCGCGCAGGGCAGGGAACGCAACACCCGGTTGGCCGCGATCTACGCAATTGTGGGGATCGGCCGCACGATCGGCGGAATCGTGGTTGTCATCGCCACGCAGTCGATCGTCCTCACCCTGCTCGCCATGGCGGTCGGGTCCGCTGTCGCGGTTGCGGTGGGCTGGGTGATCACTAGCCCGATGGTCAGCGCTCCGGCGATCAAGCTCAGTCATTTCCGTGGCGACGTCGTTCATGCGACGCACGCGCTCTTCGCACTCTTCGTTCTGACAAACCTCGACGTACTCTTGGCGCGCCACTTCTTGCCCGCCGCTCAAGCCGGAATGTATGCCGCCGGTGCGGTCGTCTCGAAGGTTGCGTTCTGGCTGCCCCAGTTCGTTGCGACTGTGGCATATCCGCGCCTGGCAGACCATCGCCGCTCGCAAACGCTCACCAAAGCGGCAGCGGCGGTCGTTGGCATCGGCCTGCTATCGATCGCGTTCGTCGCCGCCGTTCCAGGCCTAGTTGTGGCTCTCATCGGTGGCGCTGCCTACGACGAACTGACAAGCGAGGTGTGGATCTTCGCCGCGATCGGCGCGGCCTACGCCCTTGCCCAGTTCCTCCTGTACAGCCAGATCGCAGCCAGCAAGCGGGCCGCGATCGCCGTGTTGTGGATCGCCACTGCCGCACTTGTGATCCTGGTCTGGCTCTTCCATTCCTCGGTCCTCCAGATCGCCCTCGTCGTTCTCTGCGTCGCATGCGCGTTGGCGTTGATCGGAGTGGTCGAACTGCTGATTGAACGATCACGGGAGTCAAAGGGGCTAGCCCATGCCTAGCGATACGAAAATGAGCAACACCGCGACTCGCGAAGCCCGCACGGGCAGCCACCCAGGCGCCACTGGTTCCGGTACCCACGCCCGGACTCTGGCGGGCATCCAGGCTGCTATCCATGCTGCACCAGCTCGTGGACTGACGGTCGATTTCAACCTCGGGTCCAGCCTGGACATGTGCACGAACAACGGCGGCGACGTCTTGACCTTGGCCGGGGCGCTCACAGCACCGGCAGTCACCTCGATTGACTGGCAGAAGCAGTCCGCTTGGCTAGCCGCAGGCGCTTCGATAGCCGATGTCAGCCGCGAACTGCTCGTGCAAGGCTGGGCATTGGCTACGCTCGGTGGCACTGCATCGTCGACGGTCGCAGGTGCACTCGCACTCGACGCGCGTGGTCCCCATAACTCGGAGGACTCCCAAACTTCTGGACTGCCGCGGATGATCGAATTTGTCGACGGCGTTGGGAATACTCGGCAGTTTGTCGGAGGCGCCGCAGACTCCCCCGCAATAACGGCCATCGTTGCCGGCCTCGGACTAACCGGGGTGTGCACGGAAATTGAACTACCGCTCAGGCCGGTTAGCACTGGCTGGATGTTGGTGGATTCGAGGCGATGTGAAACGTCAGACGAGGTCTTTGCGCAACTGTCCGGCGGACCAACGGGCGTCTACACGATGGCACGCATTGACCCGACCGGGCGCGGCACGGGACTCGGTCGAGGAATCGCAGTCAGCGGTCGTTTCGCCAAGGTCGCCGAGTTGCCTGAGATCCGCCAACCCAATGCTCTCGAATACGTGGATTGCGCGGCGGGCCGGAATGCCTCGCGGGTTCCGCTGCGCGTTGGCAATGCGGCAACAAGGCGCGCCCTCAAAGGCATCACACATCGCACTGCCGCCGCGCAACGCCGAGCCGAGCTCATTCCAATGGCCAGTTTCTTCCATGCCGACTGCGAACTGCGGGCCGCGGGTCGCGAGCTCGCGAACACGATCACCTACGAATTTGTCGTTCCCGTTGATCAGTCAGAAATGATCCCGAAGTTCCTTGACCGCATAGGACACCTCAAGGTGGTAGGTCAGGCGGCAACGCTGACCCGCCACGCCCCGCGAGCCACGGGCCCGCTCGGCATCACCACAGATGGCTGGAAACTCACCATCGACCTCGACACAGACGTGCCCGGCCTCGGTCGAGTATTGGACGATTGGGACGAAAAGGTGGCTGCGGCAGGTGGCCAGGTGTCCTTGGCCACCGATTCCAGGATGCGCATCGACATGATCGCCGCCATGTACCCCGACCTTGCGAAGTGGCAGGAATTGCGTCGCTACATCGACCCCCAGGGCCACTTCTCCTCCAACCTTGCACGGCGGTTGTCCCTGTGATCGATGGCGTCGGGAACGTTTCGAGTGTGCTCGTTGTGGGTGCCGCAAATCCGCTCTGCTTGGCAACAGTTGATCGATTGGTCGGTCCGCGCTTGTCTCGGGTGTACGCCCTCGACAGCAACCCCGACTCACTTTCCCGCGGCGCCCAGCGAATCGCAGACTTCGGGGTTCCGAACGTCTCGCAACTCTGGTACCCAAGCCGTGATCCTGTGGCCCAACGCGCAGCGGTCACTTCCGCATTCGAAGAATCCGATGTCGACGTCATCGTGATTGGGCCGAGCCCACGGACTGATTCTGCAGCCACCGATGCGACGGCAATCGAGGACAACGCCGAATACCTTGAACGTGCGCTCATCGACATCGTGAATCTGGCCGGACAATGTGCAACGTCGATTGCCCAACAGGGACACGGCGTGATGACACTCTTCAGCCATTCCCCACGCAAGATTCCGGCGAATTTGGATCACGACTACTGCGCGGCAATGGCATCACTTCACATTCTGGCGCCATCGATCGCGCAGGTGACTGCATCCAACGGCGGCAAAACGATCTGTGCGGCTATCGACCCAGTGCGCGATCCGAATTCAACACGCGACGCAGGAGTTCGGAGCTCAGCGATGAGCCCGTTGGAAGTTGCCAGTGAGATCGTGCCCGCGATCGTTGCCCGGCGCAAGCGGCGAACATTCGAAGTCATTTCGCTGCCACGATCGCTTCGCAAGAGCGCCCTGCGAATCAGGCCAGGCCGCTAGCGTTTCGAGTCAGTGGGCAGCATCGTGCCAACTGCGCCCGAGTCCAACCGATACCGACAGTGGAACTGACAGGTCGGCTGCGCGAGCCATTTGTTCTCTAACCAGATCCGTCGCCGCCTCGGACTCGCCTGGACCAACCTCTAGGACAAGTTCGTCGTGGACCTGAAGCAGGATCCTGGTCTTCATCCCGGCGGCCTTGAGTCCACGATCCACATTCAGCATCGCAACCTTGACGAGGTCTGCGGCGGATCCCTGGATGGGGGCGTTCAATGCCATCCGTTCGGCCATCTCACGGCGCTGCCGATTATCGCTATTGAGATCAGGAAGGTACCTGCGGCGGCCGAGCAACGTTTCGGTGTAACCAGTCAGCCGGGCTCGCTCGACTGCCTCGTTGAGGTAGTCGGCAACGGCGCCAAAGCGTTCGAAATAGTCATCCATCATCTGTTTGGCCTCGCCCGCTGAAATCCCAAGCTGTTGGGACAGACCAAACGCGCTGAGGCCGTACGCCAACCCATAGGACATCGCCTTGATGCGGCGTCGTTGCTCTG
>Ga0209174_10003321_pt1 | contig 10221 bp, 6 predicted proteins | sample JI91814BDNA_FD_187505 | JGI IMG/M metagenome (GOLD analysis project Ga0209174, IMG submission 187505) | Wastewater effluent complex algal communities from Wisconsin, to seasonally profile nutrient transformation and Carbon sequestration -... | ecosystem: Engineered > WWTP > Effluent > Algae...
TTCAGCCACATCTTCAGCGGGGAATTTGACATGCTGTTGCGATAAAACAGTGGCAATATCAACGCCTTTACCTTCCATCATCTTGCACAATTCTCTAGCGACGATCGCTTCGGCATGTGCACCACTGCTGGCAGCTTCGCGTTCGATTTCTTGCCATTCTTGTGGCGAGTAATAAGTGACTTCTAATAAGGGTTTTTCACCATACGATATTTTTGTTAGATTGGCCGTTTTTGGTGTCGCTGCTTCTGGTAAAACGGGATGACCATCAAACAATAAGGCATTCAGAAAACTGCTTTTGCCCGCTTTGACTTGTCCAATAATGCCTATGCTGAGGGTTTGCTCTTGCATAGAGAATCGTTCTAGCTTGGTTTTAAGATCGGACTTGAGCTCTTTAATCTTAGCGATGTCGGATTGAAAATGACTGGTTTCCCAGACGCTCAGGTCATGACACAGTTGATCCAATTGATGTTTTATTGTTTGACTATTCATTCGTACTGACTCCACCAGGATTGGGTTTCTAGTTGATTGCATAGAGGGGTATTTTTTGCGTCATCGAGGTTGCTAAATAACGAATCTTCGCTGACTGCAAATGAGTCGTCGAATTTAAAGGTAAAGTTGGCATTGTTAAATTTGCAGCGCCGTATCAACTTATATCGATTGCCAACGATCTGACCTAAATTAATTGTTGATCGCTCAAATCGGCTATCGGCAATAATTCCTTCATCTTCTTTTGATGTATCTGAAAAAATTCCACTACCACCTAATAATGCAATGTTCCACGTATCGCCTTCATCCTGTAGAAATTTTTCTATTGAAGAGCAATTAATGAAATGACACATTCTTATCGTATTTAATTCTAAAACATTCGTCTTTATGCCAGCACCGATTCTGGCTATACATTGATTGAAAGTTGATGCATTCACCTTAAAGCCACGATACTCATTGCTATTGTTAGCAATAGCGCCCCCAATTAAATCTGGATGACCACATTCAATAAATTGGCAGGTGTCAAAATCGCCCCGTGAATTATGTAGATAAAAAGCCCGTGCATTCTTCGTATTCACATAAAGTGTTTTGAACCAAACGTTGCTCACTGTACGAAAAGTAAGCGCTGTACGTTTCTCAGATAGGGCATAGTCACCTTGTATCGTCGAATTGAGAATCTGAACCTTGCCACTGTTTTGGAAAGTCATCGTTGGGGTATACAGATGGCAATGCTCAATTTTGACTTCTTGTGCGGTTTCGCTCACGATACTGCCGTTGGGGGTGAAACGACAATACGCATCTTCCATCTGCCAAGCTGTATTGATACGAATCGCATTGTCCACCGACCAAAAACCGCCATGAATCCCTTGCGACAAAATTTCATTCGTCAATGGGCGATATAAAAACTCATGCCAGCATCGCAGATCTTTCAGGTCCGCAGCTTTATTTAAAATAGGCGCAGCGTTTAAATCGAGTATGCATGCCACAACTGTTTGAATAAGGTCTAGGTCCTGAGATGACATCGCCAATGCGTCGATTAGCTCTGCCAAAATTTTCTGATGAGATAATGTAAGAGCGCCGTCCAAACGACATAGCACTAAAACGTCCACGAAAAAACTGCGTTTAAGTTGATGCTGCTCGACGATGTCGAAAAAATCCTTTAACTGCTGAGCGTTGACATGATTCGCGGTAGAAAATATCCGATCGGCTTGCTGGCTTAAATCCAATGCGTTCAGCAGCAATTGAAAACCACGGCTTTTGTGTTCGCTGAGTTTGCCATCGCCTATTAAAACCCTCGCAATCATGCTTGCATAGATTAACCGTATTGCTTGATCGAGCGGGGCTGCATTATGTTTTTTAAGCGGAGCTCGTTCTAATTGAATGTGATCCAATTCCTTCAATAATGCGGTTGGAACTAAGGTTGAAATTTGTGTCATCGCTATTAAGCCTTAAATAAATTCTAGCCATGCATTAGTTGCTGAGCTAAATGGGATGATCGTTGCAATTACTTGGCCGATCCTAATTTCCTCATTTTGCTTTATTGAAATGTTGTAGATGATGCCGTTTTGTAGACTTTTTATTTTTGGCGAATCATCTTCTTTTCCAGCAACAGAAATTCGTACACCGTGCACCCAATGGGTTGGGCGATTTTTTACAGTCACAAGTTCTTGCCCTTTCGCAACGTAGTCGCCCTTACTAATAAGAATTTTTCCCACGTTGTATGTTTCTATGTCTTCAGTTCTATTTTTTGTTATTAACAACTGTTCTTGTCCAGCTTGAGGAACATCAATTTCAATAGGAAGCCGCAATATTTTAGACACCCAAAATATTAATGCTGCTAGCTCATGCTCGGGTAACTGCAAAAATTCTAATAATTCGGACAGTAACTGAGTTTGTAAATGCGTTAATTGCCCCTCAACACGACATAGAACCAAAGCATCTAAGACGAAGCAACTCTCAGCTTCCGCATCTTTGATTACACGCAAAAACTCATGAAGTTGTGCGCTATCTAATGCACATGCCTGTTCAAACAGGCGCGCTTGAATGCCCTCTAAACCTAGCGAAGTCAGTAACATACCAAATAGACGATGTTCGGTTGCACTGACTTTGCCATCGACCAATAACACCGCAGCAAGCACAGTGGCGTACATTTCTTTGGTGTGTAAATCGACCTCTTGTAAAGCATGTGCTTGCAAGGGGAAAAAATCTGGTTTTAGCGTATCCAGTTCACGCATCAGTTGTTCTGTATTGAGTGTTGTCGCAGACATGGCAATCCTTTCTTATTCTGGGGTGGTGGTTTGTGTACTGATGCGTTGCTGTAGCGAAGTTGCGCAAGTTAATAGGTCATCAGTTTGGACATCAAAAGCATGATCTACGTCCGATAAACGACCAAGTTGAGCTAAATGGCGGTATGCAGTGCGGCGCATTAATTGCGCCAATCTTGCTTCGGGTATTTCACCCTCTAATGCTCGCCAGTAACCCTGATAATCTGGCTCGCTTCCGCCCTCCTTCTCGCGTATTTCGCGTAACACTTTGAGTAAATCAATTTGTTGCAAGTCGATCATATCGATCTCTGCTGGTTCGGGAAAATCGATACCAACACTTGCACCGACATCTTTTAGCAGGCTGAAAAACTGCTGGCGGAGCTGGTAAAGTTCATCTGCGAGTTGACTTAATCCGGTATAGCTTGCTTTAGCACTTTGTTTTAATTCTTCTGCATCGTTTTGAATCTCGCTGGTGTCAGCTAAGACTAAGATGCGATTGAGTCGATTTATGTGCAGTTGTGCGATACGTTGTTGTTCCTCGATGAAACGGGCATAGTGTGTGAATTGTCGTTTAAAATTTTGTGCGATTTGGATTTCTTTGGGAGCGGTATTCCATGCTTCTAGCTGTGCGAGTATGGGAGATACGGGAAACTCTGGCTTGTTGCGATTTGAAAAAGGAATGACAGCGAGCGCTGGCAAATTGCGCTCCGCCATTGTGCGTCTGATAAGTGCAATGATACTGTCGATATCATCAGCAGGTTTTTTATCTGCCCTGCTAATGACAACGATACGCGGAATCTCTGGACGTAATGAGCTAAGAAACTGTATATCGTCTTCAGAAATCGTACCGGCATCGGCGGAGATCACCCAGACAATCGCTTGTGCAGAATTGAGCTGCGCTCGCGCCACCTGTTCATCGGTGCGATCACTATACGTATCGCTATTCGGTTTAGAGTAACCGGGCGTATCAATTAAAGCGATGTTCTCCCAAGGAAAATTAATCTGTGTGCGAAATGCCGCACGCAATAAGCTTGCTACCGAACTGCCGTATTTGCCCATTTCATCATGCGTCAGGCTAAGAAATTCTTCATGTGACAAGCTAATACGATGCCGATGCAAGTTCAGTGCAAGGACTTGATCCTGATCTCCCTTTAAAAGAAATGTCGGCAAGGATGTCGTTGGATCTACTTCGGTTGCTAACAGACGCTGTCCAAGAATGCCATTAATTAGAGAGGATTTACCAGCACTGAATGCGCCACCAAAACCAATCGTTACTTTTTGTGCCAAGCTTGGAAAAGCACAGAATTCACGTAATCGGGTTAATTCCTGCTCGAAAGCGTGATAGATATCTGCAAAGTTATCTGGACTTCCTCGACGTGCTAAAGCGCGCAGATCGTGTTGCAGTAGGTTTTGGATAGCATCGAGTTTCTCTTCGATATTTTGAGCCTGCGGATTACATAGATTCGCTTGCGTTGCTCTGCATAGGAGCGCATAGCGAGCGCTCATCTCTTCTGGGCTTAAGTCCGTTGTATTGCTCATGCTTGCTCCAGACTTTTGACCATGTTTAAGACGCTTGTTTGTTCTTCTTGATAAACCGCACTGACTTTATCAAAAGACGCTTTACCTTTAGCTAATTGCACCTCTAATTCAGATAGGGCGGTTTGCAAGGAGTGACGTTGTTGCTCAACTGCTGCTGTGATTCCCTCTTTGATTTGTTGTACGTGCTTGTATAGTCCTTCTTGCAAGTTATCTTCATTATCTGCAAGCACTTGAGGAATGACACTGTTGAGTATGTGCTGACGAGCATCTTCGCGGCGTTGTGCTTCGGCTAGTTCTTTTTGTGAGGAAGACTTAAATAGCTGGCTAAATAGTTCTACGATAGGGACTACAACTAACGCAAGGACTTTGGCTTTTGGATGAGGAATCATGCCGATTAGTTTCGTTAACGTAACGAGGGCAACCTCTTTTACTGCTTCATGTGTTGCTGCAGAGGTCGGATCGGTTTCTACTGGACGAGCATCAGGTAAGCGTAAATCAATTTTGAAATTGCTGGGCACGATCTCTGTCACTTTCCCCAAGTAGCGATGTAACTTGGGTTCAAATTCTTCTTTAAAACCTGAGCTAGTTGCAAGACGCAAACTTTGTGTGATTGGTGTGCCGAGATCGCCATTGCGCAAGGCGATACTGGCAAGACTATCCAATTGTGCAGTGAGATCTGCTTTGATTCTGGCTTGTATATTTTTTGAAATACTTGGAAGAGCCTGATCGAGGCGCTGAGTCTCTTCTTTTAGTTGCTGGTCAAAATTGCGCACTTCTTGCTCAATTCGCTCGCGTTGTAAAGCGATTTGCGCAGAATCTAAATCATCGCGATTGATGAGTGTATCGAGATAGTCAGAAAATTGACTAAGTTCGGACAAGAAAGGCTTGAGTACGTTTTGTACAAATAATGGTTGCGCTAGATTTTCAAGATCATTTAGGGCTTGCAAAAAGCTCGTGATATTCTTTTTGCTCGATGATACTTTGACGATGGCTAAGGGATCTTTACCAATTAGTTTCTTAATTTCTGCGCTGACCTGTGCAGCAATTGTATCGATGTCCTCGGTGGGTTTTTTATCGCATTTGCTAATGACCGCAATTATCGGCATTTCATGTAAATTAAGCTCTTGAAGGCCGAGGCGTATACTCTCATGCAAAGTACCTTCTTCCGCGCTGACCACAATACAATAAGCCAAGCTGCGCGCTGCGTATTCGTCGATTGCTTTTGTGTGTCCTGTATTGCCAGAATCCCAGCCCGGCATATCGACTAAGCGTAAATGACGGAATGCGGCTAGTTGCTCATGAGGTAATTGCACGTCTAACCAACCATTTGGTTGAAACTGTGCGAGTTGATTTTCTTGAATTTGCGCACGCGATATTGACGTCTCTTTGCCATCCTGCGTGTAAGCAAGTAACGACTCTTTTTTGTTATAACTTAATTCTGCTGGCACAGCTGTTTGCGGATCGATGCTAGTTGCAAATAATTTCTCATCAATAATGGCATTCAATAAACTAGATTTACCGCAACTAAATGCGCCTACCAATGGAACGCGCACAAAAAAATGGCTCGCCATATTTTCTATACTAGTGAGTTTGTCTTGCGCGTATTTGTGCTTCAAAAACAGTTCTCTAGTAGTTGGTATGAATTCAAGTACTTGCTTTTGTATCGTGAACATGAGTGTCATCCTGTAATGTAAGTTAGTTTGAATTTGTTACAAATGAATTAAAACCGAAAAGTAGAAAATGCTTTAATGAGAATTAAAGCATCTGGTTACGATAAAATACGTCGCACACGATCAAGATTCTAGGTGGAAGAGCCCTCGACTTCGCTCTGCAAAACCTCCCGATGGACTTCACTAACCTGATCGCCAAATCCGCGCAACCAAGCTTCTAGTTGTGCGGTATCGGTCAGCGTTGCGCTGATTCTGAATTGTTCATCTAGTATTTCAACGCTTTGATCTTCTGATAGTGGCGATTCCAATAGGTGTAGACCGGGTACTTTATCTATCAAAAAACTGAGACGTATACGTGTGCCACTACCTAGGCCGAATCGGCCATCCGCATCATATTTTTCTAAATCAAATGGCGGTCGTTCGAAGGAAAATGCGGTTGCTTTTGCCGAGAGAATGCGGTGCAGTGCTAAGCTGCGTTCGTTGTTGTAGTCGGCGAAACGGCAAGCCAGATAAAGTCTGGTGCCTTGTTGCGCCAAGCCTAAAGGCATAATTCTCGCTTTGGTTTGCTTTGCCGACGCATTTTTGTATTCGATATCCAGCCATAAGTTTTCGTATAGCGCTTTGCTGACTTCTTCTAGTACATTGGGTGCGATTTGTGGCGGCAATAAAGCTTGGGTCGTGCTGACCACGCGCACCTTTGATAGCCATTCTCTTTCTTGTCTGGCCTTGCTATGGACATTTAAATTACTTTGCGCTTGTGCGAAAAAATTCTCCATAGACTTAAACAAACTGGTTGGCAATAAATGGCGCAGGTGCTCTGCCGCTAGTGCTAACAGTAGAGATTCTTGTCCGCTTAGTACAGGAAGGTTCAAGCCGCGCGAATGTTCTTTCCAGCGATAGCCATAAGGTTTATTGCGGTCATCACATTCGATGTCAAAAACGGTAGTGAGTTTTTTCAGGCAGTTCTGTACGGTTCTTATGTCGCGATGAAGCCCGGCCGAGGCGAGTTGTTCGTGCAATTCGCGGGAGGTGGTTTTTTTTCTGGAGATTCTTTTGAGCAGCTCTAGGGATAGGACTAAGCTTTCAGATTCTTTCGTTCTTTTTTCTTTAATGGAGGGAGAGATGTTTTTTTTATTTTGCATGCCATATTTTTCTGTAGGATATGTTGCTGATTTTTTGACGCTCTTACGGTGTCGAGATGGTGAAAGCAGATGTGATCACCTGCCGAAAGCTGGTTTGATAAATTTATGATTTTGTATTCTATGCTATCGACATAAAAAACGTATAAAAAAATAGGCATTTAAAGATACGCGCTATTTCGATTATCCAAAGCGGATACCGTGAACTTTGATTTACTTGATAAGGTCAAGGTTTTACTGTCGTCCAACCTGAAAGAAAATATTCTTCACGCCAGACGGTGCGACCGCAACGCCAAAATACATAGGCCCCATAAAGCTATTAAAACCGGTAAATAAGCTGAGGCTTTTGCGTGTGTTGTTAAATGAAATGTCCTTGCCTTGATTCCAGACATTGCCAAATTCCAAGCTGCTACCCATAAATAAGCTTTGTCCCGCTAGATCAAATTTAAGGGCGCGGTATAAGTAAGTGGCGCTGGCGTACAGCATAAAATCGCCAGCAAACTGGTCTGGCTGGTAGGCTGATAATTGTTGAAATCCGCCTAAGGTAGAGCCGATGCCGCGCACATCTTTATTGGATAAAAATAAACCGGCACCATTGAATTTCAAATTGATGCTGTGACTATCTACACTTTGCGCCCAGGTGGTGTTGAAACTGAATTCACGGTATTTGTCGCCGCCGCGATTTATGCCAAGAAATAATTCACTGCCAATTTCATAGCCATAACGAGGAAAGGCTGCATCGCTGAGCTGATCAATCACAAACGAGGACTTGAGGCCAGCCTGTTGCAGATCGACGCGAGGTAATGTGACAACCGTGGGGTTACCTCCACCAGTAATGACTTGCAGCGCACCTAGTTTGGGGCGGATGCGATATTGATTGGCGACTAAACCGAAGCGATATTCGCCGAGATTGCCACGTTCACCGATTTCACCGACCAGATCGACGCCGGTTTTTTCATGTTTGAAATTGTATTCAGCAACCCGTGTATCACCCTCATAGAGATTGCGTACATTATTTTTGATATCAAAATATGGCGCGAGTAAGACGCCATTCACGCGTGACAACGGTTGTCGTAATTCAGTGCGTAGTCCTAATGCATTGCCAAATTGTATGTCGTTGCGCCACTCTAGGCCGCTGTCACTCAACCAAGGCCGCCTATGGCCGACTTGTAATTGGAATCCACCTATTCCTTCAAAGCCGCTAGATAGCGCTAAACCAAAGCGTAAAAAATGCGGCCCCCATTTTCTCTCGTTTGCATTGACGCGCACGCCGTATTTTCCATCGCGTTGTATGAGTTCATGACTGATGCCATCATATTCTCGCGTGATATTGAGTTTGGCGAGTTTGAGATTAATTTCCTCGGCGCTGTAGTTGATGCCTTCAACGATATCGACCTGACGGCGGATTTCGTCGCTAGGAATAATGCCGTTGGAGGCGATATCGACAAAACCAATTTTGATGGCGGGTAACTCAACGCCAGCCGCGCGTTGTCGATGGACAGCATAGTGTTCCGATGTGACGCTAAATTGACTTAATTGCGGCGTGATGGCTGCGGCGGCATCATTGCCAATAGTAATGGCTTCAGTCGAGCGGGCAAAATCCATGAAACTGACATTGCCTAAGTTGGGCTCTATCAAGATGTCTTTGCTCGTTAACAGCGCCTTTTGTTGTTCGACATTTTGTTCAGTCAAAATATTCACCATTTGCTGACTGACATTGATCAGGGAGGATAAGTTTGAGCGCGGTAATAGTGGCGTGCCGATATTCACCGCGATGATCACGTCCGCGCCCATGTTACGCGCGATATCGACTGGCAAATTGCGTACTAAGCCACCATCCACTAACAGCTTTCCGTCTAATTCAATCGGTGAAAAAACACCGGGTGCAGCCATGCTGGCGCGTATCGCTAAATGCAGAGGGCCTTTGTCGAAGACCACCATTTTGCCGCTTTCCAAATTAGTCGCCACCGCACGAAACGGAATCGGCAAATCGTCAAAGGCCACATCGGATTTTAAATGCGCAGTCCAGTTATGAAATAGTTCCAGAAACTGGGTCGCTTGCACCGCGCCCGTTGGCAAGCGCACGCCGTCAGCGCTGAGACCCATGGTCGCGCCCAGAGGATATTGTTTGTCTTCTTCGCGTAAAGCATGTGGTAGATAACGGCGCTCTACTCTGTCTAGTGCGATGTCGTTTAATTTTAGTTTGATCAAACGCTCTTCAATTTCTTTGGCGGATAAGCCAGATGCATATAGCCCGCCGACCACTGCTCCCATGCTGGTGCCAGCAATGCAGTCAATCGGAATTCGCAAAGCCTCTAATTGCTTCAGCACGCCAATATGAGCAAAGCCACGTGCGCCACCACCCGACAAAACGAGGCAAATCTTGGGATGGACTTTATTCGGCGAGCTTGATAAATGCGATGTGAGGCTCTGTAGTGTGTGCTGGGCTGTCGGCGTCGTCAGCATTGTTGGCACTATTGGCACAGTCGAGTTGGCCGCGCTGGCTGGGCTTTCTTGCGCAAACGTCGGTGCGGCTGCCAAGAGTGCGCTGAGTGTGCTGAGAGTGCAGAGTGTGTAGATACAAAGCAGGTAAATGAGTTGAGTAGGCCATTGAGAGAGTTGCTTAACAAGCCTCTGTGAAATCCGCACTAGCTTCTGAGGCTGAGCTGATACTTGAGAGTGAAGCAAGTCGGTCACTGTAAATGTCCTCATAGGTGGGAGCCTTGTGGTTTGCTGCGTTGTGTTTGGGAAAGAGGCTTGGTTATCTGCCGATGGCGTTGACCCGTGCATTGAGCCATGTTAACGGAATTCGCTTTGGTCTTGCGAGCTATGTCGCCAAAGCGTACTAGCCCACTCTATAAATGTTGGCAAATCATAACATTCACTATGTTCGTGGTCGCCTCGATTGGATAGGCTGTATAGCCACATTTCCTTTATAGTCAGACGGCAATTAGATTTTTTGTAAGTGATTGTTGGCTTCAAGCAAGGAGAAATTATTTGCGCTAGAATATTGCCTAGTCAATGATTATTTAATGCCATGAAACAAGAAACCCCACCTCTACAATTTAATGTCACTCAGGTTGAAGACAGTGTTGGCTACCTGTTGGCGCGGGCGCGCACTAT
>Ga0209174_10003322_pt1 | contig 10220 bp, 7 predicted proteins | sample JI91814BDNA_FD_187505 | JGI IMG/M metagenome (GOLD analysis project Ga0209174, IMG submission 187505) | Wastewater effluent complex algal communities from Wisconsin, to seasonally profile nutrient transformation and Carbon sequestration -... | ecosystem: Engineered > WWTP > Effluent > Algae...
TACACCGCAATCTTCATGTCTTTGTTTTTCTTATCCAACCCGTAGGCAAGCGCGGCTGCGGTAGGCTCGTTGATGATACGTTTCACATCAAGACCAGCGATCTGGCCGGCTTCTTTTGTAGCCTGGCGTTCGGCATCATTGAAGTATGCCGGTACAGTAATAATCGCTTCCGTTACGGTTGTTCCTAAATAATCTTCTGCTGTGCTCTTCATTTTCTGAAGAATCATGGCAGAAATTTCCTGTGGGGTATACAAGCGATCGCCAATGCGCACGCGCACGGTGTCGTTGTTACCGGCTTCCACCTGGTACGAAACCATTTTCTTTTCACCGCTCACTTCACCAAATTTTTTACCCATGAAGCGTTTAATGGATTGTACGGTGTTCTTCGGGTTCGTAATGGCCTGACGTTTTGCAGGATCACCTACTTTACGCTCACCCTTCCCGTTGTCCAAAAAGCCAACGATTGAAGGTGTGGTTCTCCGCCCTTCGCTGTTGGCTATCACCACTGGTTCGTTGCCCTCCATTACGGCTACGCACGAGTTGGTTGTTCCTAAGTCAATACCAATTATTTTTCCCATTGTTCTTTTAATTTCTCCTTAGAAGCCATTTGTCAATCATTATGCCAACGGGGTTTTTAGACATTAAAATGCCAGAATGGCAGTTTTTGGCAGCCATTTACAGTGAAATTTTTGACTTTTTGCCGTTAATTCTTTTTGTCACTGAGAGAACTGTATATCTGGTCTGAATCTCTATAGCCGAAGCGTTTTAGCTCTTCATAAGCTGTAAGCGCTTTCTTTTGTTGACCAGATAATATGAATGCCTTTGCCCTATGATACTTTGCTTCAAGATTCTGGGGATTGGTTTTTAATGCTGCGTCAAATTTTGCGATGGCCTCTTTTGGGTTTTTTTCATTATACAGTGCAATCATACCACGATAATAATTGAGTTGAGCCTGCTCTTGTATAAAATAGTAACGTGTGTTAATAAAGGGCGATATCTTGTCTATTTTGATTTTGGCTTGACTCCAATTTTTTGTACTTATATACAGCTCTATCATTTTTAAATGTGGAGCGAAATTTATTGGGTTGGGTTCAAGGAATTTTTCCAATAAGCCAATGGCCTGGGTTGTATCTTTAAGCACTAAATAGTTTACAATAGCCTCCTCACATGCTTCCCAACTTGAGTCATGACTCATCAGCCAGTCAATATCCTTACTTGTTTCTTTATGCATGCCCAACGAAGCATAACACTTGGCCCTCGTGCGAATCACCTCGACATCAAATGAGTCTTTTTTCAATAATTCATTGAAGTCGCCAATAGCAGGTCCATATGACCCTTGCGTAAAACGTATCATACCTCTTAACCTATGACCAACAGGAGAGTAGGGTTGCAGGCGAAACATTTCTCGCAGCTCAACATGAACATTTTTGGAGTCGTTTCTTTCGAAATAGTAAACGCATTTTTTTCGATGAGCATCGTAGATGTCATTATCTTTTGAAAGTGCAAGCGTATAGTATTCAAAAGCTTCTTCGGCCTTCCGGTTATTTTCCAACACAACGGCTTTTAAGTAGTACACTGTTGCTGATGGCTGTATTTTTTCTGCGCTATTAACGCCTTCCAGCGCTCCAATTTTATTGCCCGCCAACAGTAAACAAAATCCTTTTTTTAATTGAGTAAAGGCTAGCTCGTCCAGTCCATAACCTGTGGCAATCAGATAATTCAGGCTAGCCTGCATGTCTATTCTGCTATCCAGAATAGTCTTTCCACCTGTGTATTTATCTTCATTAACAGCTTGGGCTTTAAATGTATTTTTAAAATCAATGAAGGCCATATCGAAATCTTCGAGCTCGATGTATAGAAATCCGCGCATGATGGTGTAAAAAGTATTGTTGGGATCTAATTGAACAACCCGATTCCAATCCTTCAGGCAAGCTTTTGGATCTTTTTGAGCGCGAACAATTCCTCTCCAGAAATATCCAGGTAGGAAAGTGGAATCTGCTTCCGTGGCCATATCGAACAATTCAATAGCATCTGAGTAATCATGCTTGACACCCCATTCCAAAAGTCCCCGCATGAGATAAGGTGCAGCAAGTTTAGGATTCACTTCATTGGCCTTCTCGAATAGTTTTCTGCCTTTTGTCAAATTACCTAGACTAACCTCTAGAATGCCTTTGTTAAAGTAGCTCTCCGCCAACATGGGTTTTTTGCGTATAGCATCATCCAGATGACTTTCAGCATTCTTGTAGTTCCGTAATGTCAGATATGTTTTGGCGAGTTCAATGTCGGCTTCAGCTAACGAAGGGTTGAACGATAAAGCGGTTCGGAAGTCTTGTTCTGCATCCTTTAAACGGAATATTTTTCGATGACAAATTCCACGGTAATAGTGGCTAACCCACGAACTTGAATCTAGTTTTATCGCTTTGTCTAAATTGACGAGCGCGATGGCAATATTATCTTCTTCCAGGCTATTGATTCCTTCATTAATGTATGCCTGCATAGTGCCGTTCATATCCCATTTAAAATCTATTTTTGAATAGGTATAACTATAGGAGTTCCCCAGAGAAGGGATGAAGTATTTAGTCATGTCGAGCTGAGCCCAACTAGCGGAACTATAGAACAGGGTAAAAAGCACTATTAATTTTTTCATGCGACTGATCAGACGGCCGATATCTCTATATTCTTAAGTTGCTACGGAAAGCGAAATGCAACATTCATTTGAACTGCGTAATTGTACCGTTTTTAATGTAAACCGCTTGTTGCTTCGCAGGTATTACATATCCGAAATCGTAGCGTACCCGAACTATTATTCTGCTCCGAAAAATAGTCCAAAATGCGGATTGAATGGATAACGTAACTAGTTAAATTTTTCAAATCGAAAAGCCCTGTGGGAATATGGTAAAAAAATAGAATCGATTTTTTCACGTTATTTGCGTTCTTTTTCAAGCACAGGTATTCGAAGATAATGACATTAGAGCAGGAAATAGCAAAGCGAAGAACGTTCGGGATCATCAGCCACCCCGATGCAGGAAAAACCACGCTCACGGAAAAACTTTTGCTTTTCGGAGGTGCGATTCAAAAAGCAGGGGCAGTAAAGTCCAGTAAAATTAAAGATCACGCACGCAGCGACTGGATGGAAATTGAGAAGCAGCGCGGGATCTCGGTGGCGACTTCCGTAATGGGATTTAACTATAAAGACATTAAGATTAATCTGCTGGATACACCCGGTCACCAGGACTTTGCCGAAGATACATACAGAACATTAACAGCAGTCGATAGCGTGATTCTGGTAATCGATTGCGTGAAAGGCGTTGAGATCCAGACAGAAAAGCTGATGGAAGTTTGCCGGATGCGCAACACGCCCGTGTTGTGTTTCATCAACAAGCTTGACCGTGAAGGTCGCGACCCGTTTGATTTGCTGGATGAAGTTGAAGAGAAGCTGGGCATTAAGGTTCGTCCGTTAAGCTGGCCGATCAGCATGGGTAAAACTTTCAAGGGTGTTTACTCATTGTATGAAAAGAAGTTAAACTTATTTGTTCCCAGTAAGGTGACGATTCAGGAGTCAATTGAAATCTCGGATATCAACAGTGAAGAGTTAGATCAGTTAGTGGGAGAGAACTACGCGAAACAGCTTCGAGCCGATGTTGAACTGATTGAAGGTGTTTATCCGGAGTTTAATGTTCAGGAATACCTGGATGGAAAAGTTGCGCCTGTGTTTTTTGGAAGTGCCGTGAATAATTTTGGTGTACGCGAGCTATTGGATACGTTCATTCGGATTGCCCCACCACCCATTCCACGCGAGACAACAATCCGGGAAGTTGAACCGGATGAGAAAAAGTTTACCGGATTTATTTTTAAGATCCACGCCAACATGGATCCAAAGCATAGAAACCGCATTGCATTCTTACGGGTGTGCTCTGGGAAATTCGAGCGGGCTACAAACTACCATCATGTTCGTCAGCATAAAGGCATTCGTTTTTCAAATGCCACGGCTTTTATGGCGCAGGATCGGGAAATTGTTGATGAAGCCTGGCCGGGCGATATTGTAGGTTTGTATGATACCGGTAACTTAAAAATCGGTGATACGCTAACAGAAGGTGAGGACATGATCTACACGGGCATTCCAAGTTTTTCACCGGAGATATTCAAAGAAGTGATAAACATGGACGCCATGAAAAGCAAGCAGCTTGAAAAAGGATTGTTGCAATTAATGGAAGAAGGCGTTGCGCAGCTTTTTAGTTACGAACTTGGTAATCGAAAGGTTATCGGAACGGTTGGAGCACTGCAATTTGAAGTAATTCAGTTCCGTTTAAAGAATGAATATGGAGCGACTGTTCAGTTTGCCAGTCAGAACATTTATAAGGCATGCTGGATCAGCAGCACAAACGAGAAGAAATTGCAGGAGTTTCTTGACTCCAAACAACGCCACATTGCACGTGATAAAGATGGCAAGCTGGTTTTTATGGCTGAATCAAGAGGTTGGTTGCAAATGGTACAGGAAAATTTCCCTGAGATTCAGTTTCACTTTACGTCTGAATTTAAAGATTAACCTTGCTGATGGCCGGGACAAAAGATTTTTCGATTATCTACGAAGACAATCACCTGCTGATTGTTAATAAAACAAATGGCCTCCTGGTTCAGGGCGATGAAACCGGTGATAAGCCCCTCGTTGAACTGTGTAAGGAGTATCTCAAAGAAAAATACGATAAGCCGGGGGCTGTTTTTTTAGGCGTTGTGCATCGGCTTGACCGGCCGGTGAGTGGAGTCGTTGTCTTGGCGAGAACATCTAAATCACTTGAGCGGATGAATGCACTGTTCCGCGAAAAGGAAACAAAAAAAGTTTACTGGGCAGTTGTTAAAAACAAACCCCCAAAAGATTCGGATACACTTGTTCATTGGTTGCTGAAAGACGAAAAGAAAAACAAGACTGCGCATTTCATAAAGGAAACTCCTGGCGCGTTGCGTTCAGAGTTGAGTTATACGATAATTGGTACGGCTCAATCCCATTGGCTGCTGGAAGTTAAACCGATTACTGGTAGGTCGCATCAGATCCGCGCGCAGCTTGCATCGATGGGCTGCCCGATCCGGGGCGATGTAAAATATGGCTATGGAGAGATTATTAATGACGGCAGAAGTATAAACCTTCACGCCAAGAGCCTGGAGTTCATTCACCCCGTTAAAAAAGAGAGCCTGAAAGTTGAAGCTCCGCTTCCGGATGATGGATTCTGGAAGTACTTTTCGGGCTTTTAATAGTTGGCAATGGCATCGTGGTCTGATAAGCTTAAGAATCGTTGGCATGTAAAAAACACCTGGCAGGTCGTTGTTATCCTGATCGTGTTTGCGTGCACGGGATTCACCGTACTGCTTATCAAAAAACCTCTTTTCAACTATTGGTTTCCGGATGGAGAAAAACCGCTGGGGGCAAACATTGCCTACTGGATTTTAATCTTCCCCGTGTACAATGTTTTTCTGCTGGCCTACGGTTTTATTTTCGGTCAGTTCAGATTCTTCTGGGATTTTGAAAAGCGCTTTTTCGGCCGGATGTTTTCGCGGAAACAAAACTAAATGCCCCGGTAGTTCATCCTGCTCGGTAGTGATTTACCGATTTACTACTTTTGTTTTAACCCTAAACATATGAAAAACTCAAGCCTGCTTATTTGCTGTTCGCTGCTGATGATTCTGGTTACATCATGTTCGGAGGATGAGAAGATAGTCAAAACGTATACCGTTAAAGTTCCCGCGCAGTTAGAAAACGCAGAGGTGATTGCTTTTCTAACGGATAAGTCCGGAAAACTGCTTCACACGCAAAAGGCAGCTCCGGGATCCGTAATGACACTCGAAGGGGGAGATGCCGGAGAGATTACCCTCCACAACCTCATTCGGTTAAAAACAGGGCCGACAACCTACCGGTACAAACTGGATAGTTATACCAATGTTCCCAATAAATGGAATCTGAATGTCGCAGCAATTGTTTCGGAACCCATTCCTGTCGGATCGCATTACCTGGAAGTTACAGGGGTGCCGTCAGACTATACAAACGTCACATTTGTGGGGCCGAATGTTCAGCAGCCACCGCAAGCAGTTACAGGTCCGAACTTTACGCTGCAGGCCTTACTCAGTAAAGACAATAGCCTTGTCTCTTACCTGCTAATCCCTTCCAATAGTATGGCTCCGCGTTATGCGGACTTTTCAAATGCCAGCGCTGATGATCATGAAACGGTGGAGTTTTCGGATATGGAAGAAGCTGAAGCTGTAGCTATCGACTTCGGAATGGAGGCGGAACAAATTTCGGTAAATCAGGAAGCGGTATATACGCGCGGACCCATGACGTACTTCGTGCCTGTGGCACAATACACAATCGCACAGGCTGATCATGCAAATGTGTACACGTTTCCAATAGATGTTGTGGGATACAATAAAACTACCATCAGCTTTTATGCTGATAATGCTTACTACTCGTATTACCGCTATGCGGGGCCAATGGATAGATTCTGGTATATCGAAGCAGATGTGACTGATCTGAATGTGTTAGGCAATACCCTAAGAGTATTGGCAGCCGGATCATATGATTACGTAACTGTTCGTAGTCAAGAAGCATGGAATTCGGAGCTCGGGGACTACACCTTGCAGTGGAATATTCAGTTCTTGAAAAAGAACAAAAAGAGCTTGGTTCTTCCCGAGATACCACAGTCTATACTTAATGAATGGCCGGAATTGAGTAACGCGCCAATTAACTTTGACTACGCAGAAGTTGTTGAGCATGTAGCGCACGATGGATACCTGGGCGGTACAAGGGCCGGCAGAATCAAGTACAGCCCTCCGCCACAAGATACAAGGATAAAAGGCAGAGGTTTTGGAAGTCCGGTTAACCCGGATTGAATTTGAAATAGTTGATCAATGGCAATAAAAAAGGGATGCTATTAACATCCCTTTATTTTTTATTCGCATGATGATTATTTCACACCATCTGCCAACAAAATCACTTTGTTCTTCAGCACTTCCACAACACCACCGGTGATGGTAACATTTCCGGAAGCCGCTTTCGCTGATTTGTATTCCACTACACCTTCTTTCAGCAAGCCGATCAGCGGAGCGTGATTATCCATCACCTGAAAGGAACCATCCTCACCCGGAAACGTAGCAATCGTTACATCGCCTTCGAAGATCTTTTTTTCAGGTGTTAATATTTCTAAATGCATATTGTCAATTTGAAAATGTGTCGATTTGAAAATTTGAAAATTGGTTCATCTTCAAATTTTCAAATCTTCAAATTATTATCCCTTTGCTTCCGCCATCATTTTCTCACCCTTCTCAACTGCGGCCTGCATGTTACCCACGAGGTTGAAGGCCATTTCTGGCAGGTGATCGTACTCACCGTCCATGATTGCATTGAAGTCGCGGATGGTTTCTTTGATGTCAACCAACACACCTTTCAAACCTGTGAAGGCTTCGGCAACGTGGAATGGCTGTGACAAGAATCGCTGTACGCGTCTTGCGCGGTGTACGATCTGCTTATCTTCGTCAGACAATTCATCCATACCAAGAATGGCGATGATGTCCTGTAATTCTTTGTAACGCTGTAAGATGCTCTTCACACGCTGTGCACAGTTGTAGTGCTCTTCGCCAACGATGTCCGCACGAAGGATACGGGATGTTGAATCCAATGGATCCACGGCAGGGTAGATACCAAGTTCGGAGATCTTACGGCTCAATACCGTTGTAGCATCCAAGTGCGCGAAGGTTGTAGCAGGCGCAGGGTCAGTCAAGTCATCCGCAGGTACGTAAACCGCCTGTACCGATGTGATCGAACCATTTTTAGTAGAAGTGATACGTTCCTGCATGGCACCCATTTCAGTTGCCAGTGTAGGCTGGTATCCCACCGCTGAAGGCATACGACCTAACAGAGCCGATACTTCAGAACCTGCCTGTGTAAAACGGAAGATGTTATCCACAAAGAAAAGGATATCACGACCTTTGCCCGTGCCATCACCATCACGGTAATATTCAGCAACCGTCAATCCGGAAAGTGCCACGCGCGCGCGCGCTCCCGGAGGTTCGTTCATCTGACCGAACACAAACGTAGCTTTTGAATCTTTTAATTTTTCCTGATCTACTTTAGAAAGATCCCATCCGCCTGCATGAAGTGACTTCATGAACTCCGGACCGTAATCCACAATACCCGCTTCAATCATCTCGCGAAGAAGGTCGTTACCTTCACGGGTACGTTCACCTACACCAGCAAACACAGAAAGACCAGCGTATGCTTTCGCGATATTGTTGATCAATTCCTGAATCAATACGGTTTTACCTACTCCGGCACCACCGAACAAACCAATCTTACCACCTTTTGCATAAGGCTCGATCAAGTCGATAACTTTAATACCGGTAAACAATACTTCTGTTGAAGTAGAAAGATTTTCATACAACGGTGCTGACCGGTGGATGGGTAAGCGTTGCTTGCCTACTGGCTGGGGAATTCCATCAATAGCTTCACCGATTACGTTAAACAGACGGCCTTTAATGTCCTCACCAATTGGCATCGAGATAGGTGTACCGGTATCAGTCACTTTCATTCCGCGAACAAGTCCTTCGGTTCCGTCCATGGCGATTGTCCGGACGCGGTCTTCGCCCAGGTGCTGCTGGCACTCCAACACGATTTTGGTGCCATCGCCTTTTGTTACTTCTAATGAATCGAGAATGTTCGGGAGCTTTGTGCCGGGTGTATCAAACGCCACGTCTACAACGGGTCCGATAACCTGGGTGATCTTGCCAATATTCGCCATGTGTGACTGAGATTTATGTGGTTAATGTGCTTTTACGTTGCTAAAGAAGTCCCTGGTTCCGGGACTAAAATTCGTGCGCAAAAGTAGCTTTTATCACCCAAATCGCAATGGTGAACGAAATAAGATTTTGCGGAAAACAGTTGAAAAAATGCCCTTTTTCAGGAAATGGTATTTAGGGCAATCCTAAAGGTAGTTCCCTGATTTTCATCGGAGGATTTCACAAAAATTTTGCCGTTGTGGTAAGATTCGATAATTCGTTTGGCGAGTGTTAACCCCAGCCCCCAGCCACGTTTTTTGGTGGTGAACCCCGGCCGGAAAACCATCGACATTTTAGAGCGTGGAATACCTTTCCCGGTATCAGAAATGTCGATGAATACTTTGCTGTCACTGCCCCGAAGGATTTTCACGGCAATGCTACCGGAGCTGCCAATCGCATCCACCGCATTTTTGCAGAGGTTTTCAATTACCCATTCGAACAAGGGCGGGTGGACCATCACCTGGATGTTATCAGAAAGAGTGAACACATCCATTTTCACTTTCGAGGAAATCCGGGGGCGCAAATAATTTACTACGTTACTTACGAGGGCCACAACATTTTCCTGTTTTAAGACAGGTACTGAGCCAATGCTTGAAAAACGTTCGGTTACGATGGTGAGCTTGCGAATGTCTTTCTCAAGCTCATCGGTAAAGCCTTTACTTTTTAAATCCGGATCATCACGCAACACCTCCATCCAGGCCATTAGAGAGGAAAGCGGTGTGCCAAGCTGATGCGCAGTTTCTTTTGCAAGCCCGACCCACACGCGGTTTTGTTCGGCCATGCGTGAAAAGTTAAACGCCATGTAGGAGATGATGCCAAAAATGGCAATCACCGAAAGCTGAATGTAGGGATAGGCATTGATCTGTGTCAGCAGGAATGAGTTTTTGTAGTATAATTTCTGCTGTCCGAAGACTTCATTGTTTTGAGAAGGGTCTCTCAATAAAATGGTTAACGGCTCGTATGTTTCCGCCATTACTTCCAATTCATCGCGAATCTGCTCATCAATCGCTGATTGATTTTTGGATGAGTCTATCGCTACGTTCCGCAGGGTAGTAACCTTTTCATGGTCGTCAATAAGTATAGTCGGGATGGAGTTGTTTTTGTTGATAATTTCTTCCAATACGAAGTTTATGTTGACATCGTAACCTTCATTGATTGTATATTCAATTGCTTTTGCAAATAGAATGACCTGTTGTTTCTCACGTTCTTTCAGCTGGCTTACCAGAATTTCGGTGTAATAAATAGAAGCGGTGCTGATAATGACTGATATACCCAGCACAATCCATTTGATTTTGGAGTTGTTGCGGTAGAAGTCAATGGTAGGGGCGAGGCGTGGCATGCGCAATGAAAGTAAATAAAAAAACCGGACTGTTAATCCGGTTTGTAGAACGAGCGAAATTAGA
>Ga0209174_10003328_pt1 | contig 10212 bp, 23 predicted proteins | sample JI91814BDNA_FD_187505 | JGI IMG/M metagenome (GOLD analysis project Ga0209174, IMG submission 187505) | Wastewater effluent complex algal communities from Wisconsin, to seasonally profile nutrient transformation and Carbon sequestration -... | ecosystem: Engineered > WWTP > Effluent > Algae...
GGGGGAGCGTAAGGCCGCTGTGGTGAACGGTCAGGTACTAGGTCACGTATCGATGGTGAAGGGCCGCACAGTCGGGTCTGTCGCCAACGCTGAGGCTTTGTTGGCGTATGTGAAGGCCCACCACCCCACCGAGGTTGAGCAGGTAGTGGAGGAGCGGATCAGGCCCGCGTTCCTCAAGCACCTGTTGGATGACGCGGCGAAGAAGGGCGCGTTCATCGACACCGATGGCGTGGTGATCGACGGACTGATCGACGTCACCCAAGGCTCCCCGTACCCCACCCGTCGCCTATCTGAAGATGCCGACATTCAGATAGCTGCGCTTCTGAGTCAGGGAAGCCTTGGAATCAATGGGATACAGGAGATTGAGCAGTGACCGTATGGAAACCCGTTGTGGGTTATGAGGGATTCTACGAGGTCAGCGATGACGGGCAGGTTCGGTCCATTGATCGCGTAGTCCCACACGCCAGTGGAAGTGCCCGACGCCGCGGCAAGGTTTTGATCCCAGCAGCCTCATCTAGTGGCCACCTTCGGGTAGCACTTTCACGGAACGGCGAACTTCGTGGATTCTTCGTGCACCGCCTAGTGCTTACAGCCTTCGTTGGCCCCTGCCCTGAAGGCAGGGAGTGCTGCCACAAGAATGGCGTCTCCGACGATAACCGCGTGGAAAACCTCTATTGGGGCACCAGGGTGGACAACTGCCAGGACAGCATTCGTCACGGGACGTACACGCCTCCCGTGAACCGCTACGTGGGCACAACGGCTTGCTCTCAGGGGCATGAGTATGTGCCTGGTAGTTACACGATGCGCTCCGCGAACGGGCGACGGTGCGTGATCTGCAGTCGGAAGAAGAACGCCGAATACAAGCGTCGGAAGCGCATCGCCGGCCTGATGGACAAAGGCGCGTTGGGTGTTTCCGGGCTGCGGGAACTGGAGGCCGGCGAATGACGACCATCAGGCAGGCTCTCAACGCCATCATGCGCGACGTCGGGGCGGTTAAGAAGGGTGACCGGAACACCCAAGGCAACTTCAACTTCCGCGGCATCGATGCCGTCACGAACGCGGTTTATCCAGCTCTCGTGGAGCATCAAGTGATCGTCGCCCCGAAGGTGCTGGACTACCAGTACGGGACCGTCGTCGTCGGGCACAAGCGCACCGAGATGGGACACGCCCGCCTCCTGGTGCAGTTCACGTTCTACGGCCCAGAAGACGACGAGCTGGTCACCATCGCCGCGGGGGAAGCATTCGACTCCGGGGACAAAGCAACAGCGAAGGCGCATTCGGTGGCGTTCCGAACCGCCCTCCTCCAAACACTGTGCCTGCCCACCGACGAACCCGACCCGGATTCGACCTCGTATGAGCGGGCCGGGAAGTCGGATGTTGAGTTGGCGCAGGAACAACTCCTCGGGGTGTGCAAGGACTTTGGCCTGGACCCGAAAGCCGTCGCGGCGAGGTTCCACGAGGAGATCGGCGCCGACATCAGACAGGCAGACGCGGCTTCTATCGCGGCTTTCGCGGACGTGCTAAGGAAGGAAGGGGTGCCCGCCTGATGCGTATCAGTGTGGATTTGGCCGACCCTGAAAACCCCGTCGTCATCGCCGCTCTCGCCCGCAAGTGTGGGTGTGGGGCGAAGCCGGGGGAGACGTGTGTGTCGATTCTCCCGAGGCCGTTCCCGGATAAGAGGCTTGTGCACTATGTGCGTGTTGAGCAGTGGGACATCGCGTGAGCCGGCCTCAGGGGTTCACCCCCGCCACCCGCGAACTCGTCAACGCACGATCCGGCTGGAAATGTGAACGGTGCGGAAAACGTGGAGACATGCAATACCACCACCGCCGCGCCAGGGGCATGGGGTCCACTAAACGCCCGGAGTCGAATCTTGCGGCGAACTGCTTACATCTGGATTCGGCTTGCCACGCTGAAATCGAGTCGCGCCGAGCTGTGGCGTACGAGAACGGCTGGCTGGTGCGCCAACAGGAGGCGCCTACCGATGTCCCCGTCCTCCGCCGCGGCGTGTGGGTGCTGTTGGACAACGACGGCGGCTACGCGCGGTGTGCGGCTCCGGGCGTACAGGGAGAAGCATCGTGAGGGTTCTCGTGGCATGTGAGTTCTCGGGGACTGTGCGCAGGGCGTTCCGGGCGTTGGGTCATGATGCGTGGTCCTGCGACATCCTCGAAGCCGAGGACCATGGCGAACACCACCACCAAGGCGATGTCACCGGAATCCTCAGCGATGGCTGGGATTTGATGATCGCCCACCCACCCTGCACCCATTTGGCTGTCTCCGGCGCACGGTGGTTCCCGGCCAAACGCAAAGACCAGGACGAAGCCATCGAATTCGTCCGCCAACTGATGAACGCACCCATCGATCGGATCGCCATTGAAAACCCCGTCTCCATCATCTCCACCCGACTCCGGCCAGCCGACCAGATGATCCACCCCTGGGAGCACGGACACGGGGAGACTAAAGCCACGTGCCTGTGGTTGAAGAACCTGCCCCTACTCCAGCCCACCAACATCGTCGCCGGCCGGGAGAACCGAGTGTGGATGATGCCCCCCGGCCCGGACAGGTGGCGCGAACGTTCCCGTACCTTCGCCGGGATCGCCGCAGCTATGGCGGCGCAGTGGGGTGTCGATCACGGGGTACAGGGCGATCTGTTCGGGGCCGTGTCGTGATCGCGGTCCTCGACCCGGCCGGCCAGACCAGCGCCCGGTTCGATAGCTACCCGGAAGCAGCAGCACACCGGCTCCAGGTGTGCCCGTCGTGGGGTTTAGGTGCGGGCGGGTGGCGGATCGTGGGGGTCACCGGGTGAGCGCGTGCGAGTGGTGCGGGCGTATCGACGGCCACGAGAACGGCTGCCGGTTAGGTCTCGGCCTGGACGAGATCGCCGAACGCCAGCCGTGTTGTCCGTGCGGTTTGAAGACACGGCCCGGTAGCTGCGGGTGGTGCGAGGAATGACCGAAAAACGTTGCGGCGGGCCAGTTTATGCCATAGATATGACGGTTTCGCCTGATAGAATGGGGTTTTGGGACGGCCCGGGCCTGATGCGTCAACATCAGGAGACCCCGGACCTAACCCCGGACCTAACCCCGAACCCATCTGGCACACAGACAGGAAGGGGCTAGGAGTGGATTCTAGCTACGGCTACGACGACGAGGTGTTACAGACCCTCGAAATCGACCTCGAGATCGCCGATATAGGCGAGATACTTGCAGGTCACGGCATACATCCTGGCGCGGACCTCGTGGTCGCGCTGTGGGAGTGGAAAGAATCTCGGGTGCGGGCCAGGGGTGATGCCTGAATGGCGCGCATCAGGACGATCAAACCCGACTTCTTCACCTCCCCCGGAACAGCAGAGGTGGACTTCCCCGTCCGCATCTTTTACCAAGCCCTGTGGTGCAACGCAGACGACTTCGGAATCGGCGAAACAAGCCTGAATACTCTTCTCGGATTGGCCTTCCCAGACTCCGACGGATTCACTGCGCAGGATGTGCGCCGATTTTGCGCCGATTGTGCGCGGGCTTACGAAACCGTCTTTTACACGGTGCGCGGGAGGCACTTCTACGCCATCCCGTCATGGGAGAAGCATCAGAAGTTGGAGCGGCGTGCAGACCGCCGCAGGTACCCCACTCCGGACGACCCAGACGCTACCCCTGACCTGCGCATTTATGGTCGCGCAGATTCTGCGCAGGACTGGCCGCGCAAAAATGGCGCAGATTCTGTGCTGGAAGGGGAAAGGGAAGGGGAAGTAGGAAGGGGAACAGGGGAAGACGACTACCCGCTTCCGCCCGAGCCGCCGGCTGACGACCCCGGCGAGTCAACAGATGTCGTCGTCGATGCACCAGATTTTGTGGGAACCACGGAACGAAGGTCGAAGCGTCACGCATCGCAGGCATCAAAGACTTTTGTCCGTCAGGCAGTCGGCTACAGCTACCCGAACACCACGATCGACCGGCTCGCTGTCCAGGTCGAAAAACTCCGCCAAGAACACCTTCCCGAAACCGTCATCGTTGAAGCCTTGAAGGTCTGGGACGAGAAACCCGCAGGCGCACTACCGGAATGGCTGCCCACCATCGTCGGGGATGTCGTGAAAGACCAACGCGCCGTCGCTGTCAAACCCACATCGAAGCTGCGGTCGTTCGCCGAACTGGCTGCCGAGGCCCGCGCCCAAGAACAAGCCGAGAACGGACCAAAGGAGCTGCCCGCATGACCACTACCGCCGACGCTCTCGAAGTGATGGCCCTGATTTCGGCCTGTCACCCGCGTACCGCGCCACGCATGGATGACCGTGATGCGACTTTGGCGATGGCGACGGTCTGGGCGGATCTGTTCTCGGAGTGGAACCTTGAACTGGCCGATCTGAAAGCGGCTGTGAAGAAGCGGGTGTTGGAAGGGTTGAAGGACGCCCCGGAGCCGGCGGAGATTATCACGTTGGCTCGGTCTATCCGTGCGGTCCGGACGCAAAGTGAGTCTCGCGCTGAGCGTGAGGCCCGTGAAAACGCCTGGGACCAGAAACTCCTGGAAGCCAATAAGCGTCGGCTGGCTCGTGAGTTGCGGGGGTTTGGGAAGTCGGTACCGGAACTGCGGGACGGGGAGGCTGAAAGTGCCTGACACGCAATCACCGTCCAGGGTGTACATCGCCGGTCCCATGACGGGGATCAAGGATCACAACTACCCGGCCTTCTACGCAGCAGCCGCCCGACTACGCGCTGAGGGTCGAGATGTGATCAATCCCGCTGAGCAGACCTACGGCATGGGCAAGCCCTGGGAGTTCTACATGCGGCTGGGATTGCAGGGGTTGCTTCAGTGCGACGAGATCCTGCTGCTGCCGGGTTGGCAGGTATCCCGGGGTGCGCGGCTTGAGCGGCAGGTCGCCGAAGCGTTGGGCATGACGATCGTTGACTTGGAGGCGGAATGAAGCCGTACTACCGGGACGACTCGGTCACGCTGTACCACGGCGACTGCCTGGAAATTACCGAATGGCTGGATGCGGACGTGCTCGTCACTGACCCGCCATACGGGATGGCATTTCGATCGGGCCAGCGTGCCGAAAGATTCGATGCAATCGCCGGAGATGAGGACGTTGCAGCGCGTGACGCAGCTCTAGATTCCTGGGGAACAAAGCCCGCGGCTGTGTTTGGAACATGGCGGGTTCCGAAGCCCGTTAGTACGCGACAGGTTCTGGTCTGGCATAAGCGCGGCGCAGGATTCATGGGCGACATCAAAACCCCTTTCGGCACTAGCCACGAAGAGGTGTACCTCTTAGGTCAATGGCAGAAGCGTGGCGTTCGACGGGGAAGCGTACTCACTACGGAAGGTTCCCCCTCCGCGCTGACAAACGTGGCGGTCACAGCCCTACCCGAACCCGACCACGTGGAACCGGGCGACGAGTTCGAGAACGGTCGCACTGACTTCGCGCTCGGAGACGTGCAGGTTTTCGAGGATGGCGAGATCCACCTGTTCGGTGCGTCTTGGTACCTGTCGGACATCAAGAGTCTCGCCGCAGCGTTGTTGGCTGCTGCGGTTGTCTCTGAGGGGGAAACCCGAGATGCGTGAACCAACAAAACCGAACGTCGCCACCTTCAAGGGCGCTTCGTGGACGGTCGGAATCAAGGACAGCGGCGTGTACTGGGAGATTTGGAACGCTGACCGCACCATCAAGATCGCTGAAGGCACGGTCGATGCGGTGTCGGCCCGCCATATCGGGCAGGCGTTCCTGGACAAGGCCGCTGAGTTGGGGGAAACCCGATGAGCGCCCGAGTCACCATCGCGGACACCATGCTCATCTCCGCCGTCCGATACGCCCTACCCCGAATGACCTACATCGTGTCTTGGACGGTCGACGAGGTGATCCGAGTGTGGGATGACCTGTCCGAGAACGCCCGAGTGGTGATCGCCCGTGATGTGAAGCGGGCGAAGGAGGACGGGGTGTTTGGTATGCCGATGGATGCGGATTCGTGGGAGCGGCTGCTGAACCACATCGCGGTCTCTGAGGGGGAAACCCGAGATGCCTGACGTGAAGACCTGTGTGTTCTGCGGCCGCGAGCTTAGAAACCGTCGGCGGCGATGGAACAGCACCGTGATGTGCCCCTCCGCTCGACAGTGTGCGGATCATCTTCGGAAGCGCGCTTCTGAGGTGACCTCGTGAGTGCCGGTGCGGTGTTGGTTGTTGCCGACACACTCCGCAAGCACGCGTTCGGCCACACCGAGGAGTCGCGGGTTTCGTCTCGCACGGTGGACCACTGCCGCTGCGGCTGGCGATCCACCTTCGAGCACCGCACCCACGCTGACCATGTGGCTGCTGCTGTGGTTGACGCCCTAGGAGGACTGGAACGCGAGTGGGGTTCGCAAATGCTCGGAGATGACGAGATCACGATCGGCTCCGAGGGCACGGCTCGGTTCTGCGCGCAGCAGCATCCGCTGACGTGGACGGCGTTGTCGCGTTGGGTGTCGGGTTGGGTTCGGGAACCAGCCGAGGAGGACCAGCCGTGAAGTTCAAGTATCAGACGCTCCCGCCCGAATGCCACTGCTGCGGCGTCATGGATCACGAGGGCTGCGAGGTCGACCGGTTCTCCGACTTGGATGACGACCCAGATTGGGGTAACTGGCTGTGTCCGCGTTGCCGCGGGTCTCAGCAGTCCGGGAAAAAGCCTCGGGAGTGCCAATGACGCCCTCATACGCGACTGGCCCGTCTGCCCGTTCTGTGGGTCCGATTGTGGATGTGTATGCGGATGGGGCGTTGGAGCGTGGGTGCACGAATTGCGGGAGTCCGGTGGGCGTGTTCTGCAAACGGCGGGATGGCTCGTTTAAGCCTGTGCCGTGCTGCACCCGCCTCAGGGGTGGTAACGCGGCAGACGAGGCAACGGGGGCTCAGCGTGGCGCTGAGACGGGCGAAATGACACAAGGAGAGCAACCGTGAGCGTCTTCTTCACCTCCGACCTTCACATCGGTCACGAGTTCGTGGCGAAACTCCGCGGATTCAACACCGTCGAAGACCACGACCGACACCTAGCCGACAAATGGGACCGCGTCGTCAACCCCAACGGAGACCGAGGCGACCAAGTGTGGGTACTCGGCGACATCTCAGCAGGAGGTAGCCGAGCACAAACAGCGGCCTTGGCGTGGATCATGCAACGCCCCGGACGCAAGCACCTGATCGTCGGCAACCTCGTATCGGAGTACTTCGAGGTCGAGAGGGGCCAGACGTGGTGGTGGAAAGTCGGATCAAGCGACGACGGGCTGACGTCACGGGACATCCCGTTGCCAGCGACATTGCTTACGGATGGGGTGGTGACCCGCCCGTGAACCTCGAAATCCTGCTGTTTATGCGTTGTCGTCGTCGGGTTTGGCGCAGCGGATGGAAACACCGATGAGCGACCCGTTCACAGGCCGCGCCGCGCTCTACGAAGGCGAACACAACGGCATCCGCTGGTGCATCTATCAAGCGCCTCTCAGTGGCGTTCTCAACGGATACGCCCGCATCCCAGACGGCCGATCCGTCAACACCGACACCCTCGATGTCCACGGCGGAATCACTTATGGCTCCGGGGTATGTACGGGCTGGATCGGATTCGACACCGCCCACGCTGGCGACGTTTGGGATCTCGACGAGCTACAGCAGCGGGTCGGCATACACGTCAGCGCCGCCGGGAGAGCATGGATTGAGCAGGAGCGGTCCATGTGGTCAGGCGCACCTTGGGAACGCGTGTGGACCGTGGAAGCACTCCAGGCTGAGTGTGAGCGACTGTGCGACCAGTTGGCGCAGGTGTCCGCGTGAACGTCGCCCAACTCCGTAAGGCCATCGCCGACCTCCCCGATGACATGCCCGTAGCCATCGAATCCGAAGGCGGTTGGTCCGAACTCAACCTGTACGTCTGCGATGCGAACCTCCGGTACACCCCGAAGTTCCCGAACCTGACGCCCTGGCTGAGCGAAGGCCACGTCGACACCAGTAGCCCCGTCTACCGGGACCACGTCAACACCACGGCACTCCTATTCAGCGAGTGGGGCAATGACGGCGAAGACATCACACCGAGATCCCGACCCGACATCGTTGACGGCGAAATCGCACCTCTTGAGATCACCGCAGCCGACCGAGCTTTAGGGCCGAAATCTGTTGTCCCGCTGGTAGAATGCGTGGACGAAGCCGCACGTGAGGAGCAGGGATGAGCACCGAAACCGTAACCCAAGACGGCAACCTCCCCGCCGCACGCCGCCAACTCTCCAACGCCATATCAGCCCTCCTCGACCCCAAACCCAACACCCGCACCCTCGACGGCAACAAGGACCAAGCATGAGCATGGACTTCTACCTCGACCGCAAAGCCCAACGCGACCTCCGCGCCAAACTCGACCAAATCCCAAGCCTCATCGAAGACCTCGCCATCACCATTACCAGACAAGCACGAGTAGCACCACGCAACAGCATGAAACTCCACCGCCACAAACCAGAATCCAAAGTCCCATTCCACATCGCAGCCGCCGACGCCGCCGACGCCCTCCAAGAAACCCTCATCGCCTGGGTCCGATTCACCTGCGAAAACAGGCAAGTCCACTACACCAGCCGAGAAGACACCATCACACTCGCCCGCTGGCTCAACCGAAACATCATCGGCCTAGCACTCTGCCCAGGATCCGAAACCGCATACGAAGACATCGCATACCGCATCGACGAAGCCCGCCGCCAAGTCGACCTACCCGAAGACACCATCATCGACATCGACCGCAGCCGCATGGCACACGCCAACCTCCAAATCGTCACCGCCGGCCAAATCGACAAAATCGCATTCAAACTCGGCGCACTCGCAGAAGGACTGAACAAACGCCGCGTCGAGACCCTAGACAAGGGCGGACGATTGAAGCCCTGCGCGATCGACGGAGACGTCAAGTTCTACCGACTCGGGGACGTCCTCGACGCCCACCACCGCCACGCCCGCCGAACCAGCCGCAAGCTCGCAGGCCGAAAGGCGGGATAGCCCAAGTGGCGAAGAACTACCGCAAAGGCATACCGGTCATCGCATTCGAAGACATGGAATGCTGCCACCCGAACTGTCACGCCCAAGCCCTGCAACACATCGCGTCACAAGTCCCGCTCTGCGACCGACACATCATGTCCGTCTACCGAGCCACCACCGACCTACTCAACAGCAAGCGCGGCATCGGCCAGGAATGCCAACTCCTACCCATGGAAGCCGAATTCATCCCCGGACCATGCCCAGCCTGCGGAACCACCGGACTACTCGTCCATCTCGCCAACGGCTGGGTCACCTGCAAAGCCGGGAACTGCCGCTACGAATGCCACATCAACAAATTCTGCGGCGACCGGAAAACCCTCATGGCCATCTCCGCGGCCGACCGAAACGTCGTCTACTACATGCGCCTCGGAAACCGCGCCAAAATCGGCACCAGCCGAAACCTCAAACGCCGCCTAGCCGAAATCAACCCCGAAGACTGCATGGCCTACGAACTCGGCGACCGCACCCTCGAAGTCACCCGCCACAAGCAATTCGCCCACCTCCGCGTCTCCGGAGAGTGGTTCGAAATCGCCGACGACCTCACACGACACGTCAACTCGCTGACCATTGCATAAACGCTAAGGTGCGATACAACTGCTAGGCTGTCGCCATCGGCGCGCAATAGTGCCAAAATTACGTCCCCCACAACGCCACCCGGCCGCCCTGCTGAGGTGGCGTTTTGCGTATCCAGGGGAGGCCCGATGACTGTTCCCGCGCCGCTATTGACCCGCCTCGAAGCCCGCATACTCCGCATGTCGGACTTGTTGAAGCGTGCCCGCGTGGATGGTGACCAGTTGTTCATTGATATGGCTGAGCGGGATTTGGACCAGCTGCTAGACCAACTACCGCGGGGGACTGATGAAGCTCGTTGACAAGTTCATTGATTATGTGGCGAACCGGGTGCTGGACCGCATGGAAGAACGCCGGCCCGTTCGGAATGTCACCGTGAACAACGTCAGCGGCAGGGGCATCGAGTACGCCAGCACCATCGCCGCGGACCTGGAGCGCTCGGTCTCATCTCAACTAGAGCGCCAGCTCCAAGACCGGGCGACACTCGACACCATGCGCTACAAGGGACGGCCAAGCGCATGACCGACATGGCATCCGGCGCGCACGTCGAGATCATCGAACGCACCAGCACCACTGGACCACTAGGGGCGCTCGTCGTCTCACCGAACATGGTCCGCATCAACGGGCAAGAAGTC
>Ga0209174_10003329_pt1 | contig 10211 bp, 9 predicted proteins | sample JI91814BDNA_FD_187505 | JGI IMG/M metagenome (GOLD analysis project Ga0209174, IMG submission 187505) | Wastewater effluent complex algal communities from Wisconsin, to seasonally profile nutrient transformation and Carbon sequestration -... | ecosystem: Engineered > WWTP > Effluent > Algae...
CCTGGACCAGCGACTGGCGCGGATCGATGCCGGGACTGATGGCAATGCGCCCAACCCCATCGAGCAGTGAAGCCGTGAACGGGCCGGTGACGACCTCGACGTCAGGCGCTTCGGCGCGCAGGCGATCGACGCCCGGCGGTGTGTCGCGGGAATCCGCCACCCGCAAGGCCACCCCCTGGCGGGCCAGCCAGCGGGCCATCGCCAGGCCGGATTCGCCAAGGCCGAGAACGAGGGTGAGATCGGTGCGGACCATCATCGCTTACCGCAGCTTGAGAGTGGACAGCCCGAACAGCACGAGCATGATGGTGATGATCCAGAAACGCACCACCACCTGGGTTTCCTTCCAGCCACCGAGTTCATAGTGGTGATGCAGCGGCGCCATGCGGAAGATCCGTTTGCCGCCGGTGTATTTGAAGTACAGCACCTGCACCATCACCGACAGGGCTTCGGCCACGAAGAGGCCGCCCATGATGAAAAGGACGATTTCCTGGCGGACGATCACCGCGATGGTGCCCATCGCCGCCCCGAGGGCCAGCGCCCCCACGTCGCCCATGAAGACTTCCGCCGGATAGGCGTTGAACCACAGGAAACCAAGCCCCGCACCGGCGATCGCGCCGCAGATCACCGCCATTTCGCCGGCACCCGGGATGTAGGGCACACCCAGATACTTGGAAAAACCCATGTGGCCGGCTACGTAGGCAAAAATCGCCAGCGCTGCGCTGACCATCACGGTCGGCATGATCGCCAGGCCATCGAGGCCGTCGGTGAGGTTCACCGAGTGGCTGGTGCCGTTGATGACGAAGTAACTAAGGATGACGAAACCGATCACGCCCAGCGGATAGCTCACCGCCTTGAAGAAGGGCACGATCAGTTCAAGCTGGGCCGGCAGCGTGGCCGTGAGCCCGAGGAAACTTGCCGCGGCAAGGGCAATCGCCGAGGTCCAGAAATACTTCCAGCGGCTCGCCAGCCCCTTCGGGTCGCGGTACACCACTTTTTTCCAGTCATCGACCCAGCCGACCACACCAAAACCGAGGGTGACAAAGAGCACCACCCACACGTACTTGTTGCGCAAGTCGCCCCACAGCAGGGTGGTGACGGAAATCGAGATGAGGATCAGCACGCCGCCCATGGTCGGGGTGCCGGCCTTGGTGAGGTGGGACTTGGGGCCGTCGTCGCGCACGGCCTGGCCGATTTTCTTGGCGGCCAGCCAGCGGATCACGAGGGGCCCGCAAACCAGCGAAAGGACGAGCGCCGTACCCGCTGCCAGCATGGTGCGCAGCGTGATGTAACCGAACACGTTGAAGAAACGCGCATCCTTGCCGAGCCACAGGGCCAGTTCAAGCAGCATGACGTCGCTCCCGAATCGTTACGGAAGAAACTGCACTCATTCCTGCACTACAAAAACTCATCAAACCTTCTCCGCGAGGGCGTCGACGACCCGTTCCATCTTCATGAAACGCGAGCCCTTGACGAGCACCACCGTGTTTTCGTTCAGTTCCGCCTTCACCGCCGCGACGAGATCGTCGAGCCGGGTGAAGTGGTAACCCCCTTCGCCGAAGTTGCGCGCGGCAACCTCGCTCATTTCGCCCAGCCCGAACAGGAAATCGACGCCCTCGCTCTTCGCGTAGCCGCCGATCTCGTCGTGGTACTGGAAACTCTGCTCGCCGATCTCCCCCATGTCGCCGATCACCAGGATCTTGCGGCCGGGGGTGGCCGCCAGCACCGCAATGCCGGCGCGCATCGAGTCAGGGTTGGCGTTGTAGCTGTCGTCGATGAGCACCGCATCGCCGGCGCCCTTGCGCAGGTGCAAGCGGCCGGCCGTGCCGGTATAGCCGCCCAGCCCTTCCGCCACCGCGGCCAGGGAGATGCCTGCGGCCAGACAGGCAGCCGCTGCCGCCAGGGCGTTGCGCACATTGTGCTGACCCGGCACCTGCAAACGGAAATTCGTGTCGCCCTGCGGCGACGTGAGCGCCACGTCGCTGCCAAAGCCGTTGATCGTGCATTGGGCAGTGACATCGGCCCCGGCCGACAAACCAAACGTGAGCGTGCGGCGGCCGGCGTTGATGGCTTTCCAGTAGCTGGCAAACGCATCATCGACGTTGATCACGGCCATGCCGTCCGCAGCCAGGCCGTCGTAAATGGCGCCTTTTTCGCGCGCCACTTCGTTCACGCTGCCCATGCCCTGAAGGTGGGCGCGCTGGGCATTGGTCACCAGCGCCACAGTGGGCCGTGCCAGCTGGGTGAGATAGCCGATTTCACCGGGGCGGTTCATGCCCATCTCGATGACGGCCGCACGGTGGTTGCCGGACAGGCGCAGCAGCATCAGCGGCAGGCCGATGTCGTTGTTCAGGTTGCCCTTGGTGGCCAGCACGGCAAGGTCGGGATCGAAGCCGTCGATGCGGGCCTGGGCGCGCAGGATGACGGCGCACATTTCCTTGACGGTTGTTTTGCCGTTGCTGCCGGTAATGCCGATCAGCGGCAGCTCGAAGCGCGAACGCCAGCCTGCTGCGAGTTGGCCTAGACCCAGGCGGGTGTCCTCGACGACCAGCAGGGGCAACGGAACCGGGTTGGTCGCGGCCCAGGCACGATCGACCATCGCCGCCACGGCGCCTTGCGCAGCCACCGCCGCAACGAACTCATGGCCGTCGAAGCGCTCACCACGCAAGGCAACAAAAAGCTGGCCGGACTGGATGGCCCGGGAGTCGGTACTGACCGACTGGAAGAACACATTGCCGCCCACCGCGGTGCCGTCGGTTGCCAGCGCGGCTTCCTGAAGATCCATCATGACAGGGCTCCCTGGGCGTTGTTCCAGGCTTCAAGGGCGGCGCGGGTTTGTTCCACGTCAGAAAAGGGATGGCGGACGCCGTTGATTTCCTGGTAGGGCTCGTGGCCCTTGCCGGCGATGACGATCACGTCGTCGGCGGCAGCTTCGAGGATCGCGCGTCGAATCGCTTCGGCCCTGTCGGGGATGGTTGCAACGCTTTCGCCGGCGCCAGCCGCGATGTCACGCAGGATGGCCTGCGGATCCTCGTTGCGGGGGTTGTCACAGGTCAGCACGACCTGATCGGCGAGGCGGCTAGCCACTTCCCCCATCAGCGGACGCTTGCCCGGATCACGCTCGCCGCCGCAGCCGAAGACACAGACAAGGCGGCCGTTACGGGCCTTGACCGTGGGCCGCACGGCCGCCAGCACCTGTTCGAGCGCATCCGGCGAATGGGCGTAGTCGACCACCACCAGCGGATCACCGACGCCACCCAGGGTTTGCATGCGCCCGAGGGGCGGGGTCAGATCCTCGGCCACCGTGGCGGCATCCTCGAGCGAAAACCCCGACGCCATCAGCGTGCCGATCACGGCCAGAAGGTTGGAAACGTTGAATTGCCCGACGACGTTGGGACACAGGTCAGCCGATTCGCTGCCACATCGGGCGGTGAAGCGCAGCCCCCCCGCCGTTGTCGTCAGCCGGTCGGCGACGATGACCCGGTTGACCCGTGCCACGTCGGCATTGGTTGGGACAAGCGTGTATCCGATCACCTGCATGCCCTTGCCGGCCAGGCGCCGGGCCTGTTCCACGCCAAAGCGGTCATCGAGATTGAGCACCACCGCCTTGAGCCCCGGCATGTCGAACAACCGGGCCTTGGCGGCACCGTAGCTTTCCATGCTGCCGTGGTAATCGAGGTGATCGCGGGTCAGGTTGGTAAGCACGGCCACATCAAAACAAAGACCGTTCAGACGCTGCTGGTCGAGGCCGATGGACGACACTTCCATCGCCGCCACGTCGGCGCCGGCATCGCGAAAACCGGCCAGGGTGCGGTGCAGGGTCAGGCTGTCAGGCGTGGTGTTGATGCTTTCGGCCAGAGCGCCGGGAAAACCGATGCCGAGCGTGCCGATCACACCACACTTGCGTCCGAGCGCCGTGAATGCGCGGGACAGCCACTGGGTGACGGAGGTTTTGCCGTTGGTGCCGGTCACGCCGATCAGCCACATGGACTCGGACGGATGACCATGAACCTCGTGGGCCAGATAGCCGGAAAGCGACGCGAGACCATTGACAGGCAGATTGACCACCTGAAGGCTGGCGTCCCAGACATGACCGTGCTGCTCCCACAGGACGGCGGCTGCGCCGGCCTGCACGGCATCGGCGATGAAGCGGCGACCATCCACCCGGTGCCCTGGGCACGCAAGGAAGACATCGCCGGCACGCACCTGGCGCGAGTCGACACACAGCCGGCCGACTGCGACGCCTGCGGCAGCCAGCCCGGTGAGGATTTTCTGGGCGGCCTGTTGCGGATTCACGCTCACATGGCCTCCCGGACTACGACGGGGGCAGCCGCCCCCTGGCGTGCCACCTGCAGCGGCTTGAGCGGCGCGTCCGGCGCAACGCCGAGGGTACGCAGCGCACCGCCGGTAACCTGGGCGAAGATCGGCGCAGCCACGTCGCCGCCGTAGTGCTTGCCGTTGGTGGGTTCATCGATCATCACGGCAACGATCAGGCGTGGATCGGAAATCGGTGCGATGCCGACGAAGGACGCCACATAGCGGTTGGCGTAGCGCCCGCCGACGAGCTTCATCGCGGTACCGGTCTTGCCGCCGACCCGGTAGCCAGGCACGTTGGCCTGCTGGGCGGTGCCGCCCGGCTGGACGACCATTTCGAGCATCTGACGCACCTCCCGCGAAGTTTGCGGTGAGAAGACCCGCGTGCCGTGCACTGGTGGCGTATCCACGCGGGACAGGGACAGGGGCACGATGTCGCCGTCGCGGGCAAACACCTGGTAGGCATTGGCCATCTGCATCAGGTTGACCGACAGACCGTGGCCGTAGGACATGGTGGCCTGTTCGATCGGACGCCAGCTCTTGGCCGGACGCAGGCGACCGCCGACCTCACCGGGAAAGCCGAGCTTGAGCGTCGAGCCAAAACCGAGGTCATCGAACATCTTCCACATGACTTCCGGCGGAAAACCCAGGGCCATCTTGGCAGCGCCGATGTTGGAGGACTTCTGGATCACCTGGGCGACCGTCAGGGCGCCGTGGGGGTGAGCGTCGGAAATCGTCGCCGAGCCGATCGTCATGCGCCCCGGCGCGCAGTTGATGATCGTGTTGGCCGTGACCTTGCCTTTATCGAGCGCCAGTGCGGCGGTAAAAGGCTTCATCGTCGAACCGGGCTCGTAGGTGTCGGTGAGCGCGCGGTTGCGCAGCTGCTCGCCGGTGAGCTTGACCCGGTTGTTCGGGTTGTAGGTGGGCGCATTGGCCAGAGCGAGGATCTCCCCGGTCTTCGCATCGATCACCACCACACCACCGGCCTTGGCCTTGTGGTCAGTCATGGCCTGCTTGAGCGCGGCGTGGGCGAGGTACTGGATCTTGTTGTCGATGGACAGGGCGACTTCCCGGCCATCCTGCGGCGGACGGATCGACTGAACATCCTCGACGACGTTGCCGCGGCGGTCCTTGACCACCCGGCGCGACCCCGGCTTGCCGGCCAGAGCCGCCTCGAAGGCCAGTTCAATGCCTTCCTGGCCCTTGTCATCGACGCCGGTGAAACCCAGCACGTGCGCCATCACGTCGCCGCCCGGGTAAAAACGGCGGTACTCCCGCTGATCGTGAATACCCGGCAGCTTGAGCGCGGCGATCCGATCGGCCAGCTCGGGCGAAACCTGGCGCTTGAGGTAAACGAAATCCTTGTCGACGCCCAGCTTCTGGTTGATATCCTGCACCGGCACCTCGAGCAGACCGGCGAGCTGGCGGGTCTGCGACGGGTTCAGGCGGGCATCCTCGGGAATCGCCCAGATCGACTTGACCGGCGAGGACACCGCCAGCACATCGCCCTGGCGATCCGTGATCTTGCCGCGGGTGGCGGGCATATCAAGGACGCGCGCATAACGCGACTCGCCCTTGGCCTGCAGAAACTGATCGTTCACGCCCTGCAGGTAGGCCGCACGGCCGATCAGCGCGGCAGAGCCGCCAAGCAGGCACAGCAGCACGAAGCGGGGCCGCCAGGCCGACAGCTCCGAACGTAGCAGGGGATTGTGATTGAAGGTGACGCCCTTCTTGGCCTTCTTCATGGCCGCTCCTCAATGGCGATGACCTGCCCCGGCAGAGGTGGGCGCATCGCGAGTTTTTCGCGAGCGAGTTTTTCGATGCGGGCGTGGGCTGCCCAGGTGCTCTGCTCCAGCTGCAGCTGGCCCCACTCGACTTCCAGTTGCAGCGACCGCTGCTGCTCCCGTTCGACAGCCGCATACAGCTTGCGGGCCTGGTGCTGGGAAGCCACCACGCCCAGGCTGCTCGCCACGACGAGCATCACAAGGAATCCGGTCAGGCGCGCCATACAAAGGCCTCCTGCCCGGCAGCCCCAAAGGGAGCCCCGGCCCTCGCGGTGATCAGCGAACGAAAGAAACAAGGGATTTGCTGCATCTCAGGTATCCAGCCGCTCGGCAACGCGCATCACCGCACTTCGCGAACGCGGATTGGCCGACACCTCCTCGTCCGACGGCCGCACCGCCTTGCCCACCAGGGCAAGCTTCGGCTTCGGCATGTCGGCCGCACGCACCGGCAGGCGAGCCGGAAGCTGCGGCGGTCGCGACGCGTCGCGCATGAAGCGCTTCACGATGCGATCCTCAAGGGAGTGAAAGCTGATCACCACCAGACGGCCTCCAGCCGCCAGCGCCGCCACAACCTGCGGCAGAACTAGCGACAGTTCCTCAAGCTCTTGATTGACGAAAATCCGTAGAGCCTGGAAGGTGCGCGTCGCAGGGTGCTGACCCGGCTCGCGTGTCCAGACCGTTTTTTCCACGAGCGCGGCAAGCTGTCCAGTGGTTGCAACAAGCCCCCCTGTCCGAGCAGCAACAAGCGCCTTTGCAATCTCATAAGCAAACCGTTCTTCACCGTATTCCCTCAGCACCCGGGTTATGTCGGCGACTGGCGCATCTGCCAGCCACTCCGCCGCGGTCATCCCGCGGCTTGTATCCATTCGCATGTCGAGCGGCGCATCGAAACGAAAGCTCATGCCCCGCTCCGCCTCGTCCAGCTGGGGAGATGAAACCCCCAGATCCAGCAGAACGCCGTCCACGTGTTCAACCCCCCGCTCGGCGAGCGCCTCGGCAAAATCCGAAAACGGCGCATGCACCAGCTCGAAGCGGGGATCCTTCAGCGCCTCACCGGCAGCCACCGCCACCGGATCGCGATCAAAAGCGATCAGTTTTCCGTTCGGCCCCAACCGGGCCAGCACCGCGCGACTATGCCCCCCGCGCCCGAAAGTTCCGTCCACGTAAACACCGTCAGGCTTGATAGCCAGCGCCTCGACTGCCTCTTCAAGCAGCACCGTGATGTGCAGTGCGGCGCTCACAGCGGCAAGGTTTCCCAGCCAGCAGGCATGAGGTCGGCACCCAAGGCAAAGATCGCCTCCTGCTGCTGCTTCCAGCCCTCGTCAGACCAGAGTTCGAAATGGTCGCCCTGCCCCACTAAATGCACCTGCTTTTCAAGTTTCGCGAAGTCGCGCAATTCCGGTGCAATCAGCACACGCCCGGCCGAATCCATCTCCTCGTCGCGGGCATAGCCGACGAGAAGACGCTTGAGCAGGGCGGAGCGTTGTTCGAGGCTCGACCCGGCAAGCACCTTGTTGCGGATCGGCTCCCAGGCCGGAGCGGTATAGATCAGAAGACAGCGGTGAGGATGGGCCGTGAGGATCAACTGGTTTCCGGCGAGCCTGGCGAGCGCGTCCCGATGCCGCGCCGGTATCGCCAGGCGACCCTTCGCATCGAGACTGAGCGCTGCAGCGCCTTGAAACATGACTCCCCCACTTCTTCACCCGAATGAACCGGAAAAACTCACTTTTTCCCACTTCCATCCACTTAATCCCACTTTAGAGTAAAAGGCATGCAGGGTCAAGCCGACCAAAAGAAAAATCTCTTTTGGACACAAGCACTTAGGAACAGGACGCGCCAAATAGGAAATCCGCTTACAAATCAATGCCGATACAAAGCATTGCAAAAGTAGCGACTGAATTGCGAACCGCCGGCACCGGCCTTGGAGGGAGACAAGGTGCCGCAAGGCAGAAAAATGCAACCTGATTAGCAAGAATCTTCAGTTCGTCATACCGGGGCCGCGAAGCGGAACCCGGAATCCAGACGTGAGCGCGGGAAACCCTGGATTCCGGGTTCTGCCCATACCGGCAGCCCCGGAATGACGCGCCGCAGCTTAAAGCGCCCCCACCTTCAACCGGTTGGCTGAATCTCATTGCCAATAAAGAAATGCAAACAACTGTAATGCCGCAGACCTGCGGCAAAGATATAACTACGCGTGGCAGAGAAAGGTGAAGCGAAAGGCGAGAATGGGAAGCTCGCCGATAAGCCGGGTTTTGTCGAGCGAGCCGATCTTGCGATCAACCCGCCGGGCAATCATTCCTCTGGTCGGCGCGTTACCACGCCGCTCAAGCAGCCTACCCGGGGACTCCGCGAGCAGCGTCAACGTCCCCCTATTTGGCCTTGCCCCGGATGGGGTTTGCCGTGCCGTCCGTGTCACCACGTCCGCGGTGGGCTCTTACCCCGCCGTTTCACCCTTGCCTGATCTCCGAAGAGCCATCGGCGGTTTGCTTTCTGTTGCACTTTCCGTCGCTTTGACCCGAAGGCTATGGCGCCCGGCCGTTAGCCGGCATCCTGCCCTATGGGGCCCGGACTTTCCTCGATGCGCGAACACACCGCGATTGCCTGGCGAACTTCCCGGCGCGGAGTATAGCCGCTTCGCTGCCCGGACGCCCACGCTCAATCCGGATCGCGCAGCCTCGCAGCATTGCCCAGCACTTCCCCGATGACGCAATCCAGGCGGGACTGGAAGACCGGATCATCGGAATCCCCCCAGATGCTTACGGTTTTTCCGACTGCCACACCCACATCGAGAGGACCGCAGCCACCCCCTCCAGCCAGCCCCGGGAGGCGGCCAGCCACCTTGCGTCCGAGCTTTCCCCCATCGGAAAACACGACAACCACATCGTCGGTCCCGGGAGCGACACCCAGACTGGCAACGCCCATCGCCCTCAAGGCCGGCCCGTGGAGCACCTCGATCCTTTCAGCGATGGCCGGATCACTGCCGCCGCGCGCATCGACGTGCCGCTCGACCTGAAAATAGAGCACGCCTCCGACCGCCAGCAGGATCAGAAAACACAGGGCAATCGCCAGCTTGCGAACATCCATGACAATCCAGGAAGCCTGAAAGTCCTATTATTTACCGATTGCCGGCTCATTTCGCCCAGAAACTCCCTTGCGCCAGGACAAACCCGACATGTAAGCGAAGTTTTCAGACGGCCCTTCCGGTTGCATCCACTTACGTGTGCAGGTACGCCCCCCTTACCCTGCAGCCCCCGCGGTGCTGCAATGACAACCCTACCGACAGGAGTTCGCAGCGATGAAAGCCCGACTCACCCGGCACGCCTTGCTCGCCGCCCTGGTCATGGCGGGCACCCTCGCACCCATGCCCGCCAGCGCCGACAGGGGTGTACATATGCGCGGCGCCTTTCCGGCACCAGGCGGAAGGATTTACGCCCCGTACCCCCGCATGCAGGCCCACGGCCATTACAACAGCCACTGGAACGGATGGTGGTTCATTGGCGCGCCCTTGCTGCTCTACCCTCCGACGATCTACACCTACCCGCAGACGGTCGTGCAGCCGGAACCGATCGTGATGCCCGACCTGCCGCCCGTTCCGCAAAGCTGGTACTACTGCGACAGCACCCAATCCTATTACCCCTATGCGCAAAACTGCGCAGAGGGCTGGCGCACGGTTCCCGCCGCCCCACCCGGCGGCACGCAGGCCGCGCCAACGGGCGGACAAAACTGGTACTACTGCGACAGCGCCCGAGGCTATTACCCCTACGTTCAGCGCTGCCCGGAAAACTGGCGCCCCGTTGCGCCGACACCCCCCTCCGCCGCCCAGGCACCTGAAGGAGTTCGCCAACCATGAAAACGCCCTTCAAGCTCCCCGCCAGGCTCCCGCCCAGGGCCTGCCTCCTGATCATTCCGCTGGCCCTCATCACCGGCTGCGCCAGCCTGCCGACCGGCCCGCGGGTGGCGGTGATGCCGGCACCGGGCAAGCCCCTCGATCTGTTCACGATGGAAGATCGCCAATGCCGCAACTACGCCGATCAATCCATCGGCATCGCGCCGCGAGAGGTGGCCAACCAGAACATGGTCGGCAGCGCGGTGGTCGGCACGGCCATCGGTGCGGCG
>Ga0209174_10003330_pt1 | contig 10208 bp, 8 predicted proteins | sample JI91814BDNA_FD_187505 | JGI IMG/M metagenome (GOLD analysis project Ga0209174, IMG submission 187505) | Wastewater effluent complex algal communities from Wisconsin, to seasonally profile nutrient transformation and Carbon sequestration -... | ecosystem: Engineered > WWTP > Effluent > Algae...
TGTCACCAATTATGCTGTCAAAGCGAAGTCGGTTTTTGTCCAATAGTTTGTCGGCATGATTGTCTTTGAAGAATATGTCCTTGATTGCTTTTAGCATTTTAGTGTATCCGATTAATTACCGCCAACGTCTAAGGCTTTATGCAGGTGGGCAATGTTGTTCCGTCCAGCCCGGCCTGCTGAGGCCCAATAGAATTACTAAAGTTGAAGTTACATATATCGACGCAGCGAAGCAAGTCGAGCCCGATATGCTGCTGGGATTTGCATTGAAGATGAAAGACGCATTCCGTCTGGCCCACTTGCATAAAACCTGCTGTTGGCTGTCTGGGCTTTAGTCTAAATATTTACTCTATGCTTTATGAAACTTGAACTGAGATTCTTCTTCGATATCTAATTAATAGGTATAATACTAATGCAACGAACGAACCAATTCCCGAATAAATTGCCCATCTTTTATTAAATAGTTTCTTGTCTTCAAGTATTTCATAGTGCCAGCCTTCATATCCGTACCAAACTATCCAGTCTGAGTTATATACATAAGCATCGCCAGCACTTTTCCAAGATTTTGCAAATACTGAACTTGACGAATATTTTGTTGGCTCAACATTTCCTATGTAATAAAAGTCGTTTGCGATTTCATCAAATGTTTTGATTTTGTCATAACTACCAGCTACATAGGATTTGTTTTCTTTATCTTTTGTCAGATAATCCATTGCTCCATTATACGCTTCTTGCACACTTCCTCTATATGTCGGAATGCTATATCCCGGACTAGTATAACCATAACCATAATTTGTTCCTGCTCTGTATCGTGAAGCTGGTACTTTGTATGCCATGTTTTTTGAATCGCTTTCGACTAAGTCAAAACCATTATTCTTTTTTGTTAGTGTTTGAATTGTAAAGCCGCCGGAATTACAAACATAATATTCAACTAGGTCTTTGTACGTATTCCACTTCTTTAATTCTTCTTGATACCATATATTATCTTTTCCGCCCTTGTCTTCGTCAGGAATAGTTGGCATAGTCGCCAAGTATTCACCGTCCACAATAGCTGATGTGCCAAAAATATCACTTGTCTTAATTGATACTTCTTTTAAAGTTCCTTGAACTCCAGTTTTTTTGTAGTCACAAATTTCATCCTTGCCCTGAAAAACATTGTCAATTTTCTTATCTATATCTTTTTTGTCTTTGTCTCTTTGTCCTTGAACAATAAAATATGATAACCCTACGGAAATGAGAATCCCAATAAATAAAAATAGAATTGCGGGTATTTTAACCTTCTTTACTTGCTTTGTCTCTGGAGTTTTGTTTTGAACTTCAGCGTTTTCATTTTGTATTGAGTTTTTTTCCTGAACATGAGTCAATACTGATTCAGAAATAGCTTCAGATTCAGCTTTTATATCGAAAATTATAGTGTTAAGCTCGGGAATGTCTTTTATAGCTGTCCACTTGGACATGCCGTCTGAAAAGACTAATGTGTCTGGGGTAACATTTCTTGATTTTAATTCGGCTGAACTGTATGGCCCCTTCTTGTCAAGTCCGTCGAGAAAATAATAAAGCATATGTCAGTTTTAGGTGGTTGTCTAGCCTTGCAGCCAACGGTAGGGCTTGCTGCTGTGCTGGTATTTTATAATGTCCAGCCCGGAACTGCAGCCCAATTGAAAAACTGAAGTTGAAGTTAACAACAAAAAGCTAAATAGAAATTCGTCAGCCGGATAATAGCTGATAGCGATATGCAGCTCATTGTTACTACGTCAGCCAGCATAGAAGCAAACCCAATGTTGTATGTTCGCCCTTCGTCTTGGTAACTTGAATTGAAGGTATGTGTCCACCGTGGCAGGGTGTGTCCCGGAAGCGTTGGAACAAGGCAGGCTCTTTTGCAAGGTTGGCTTTTGTGTGTCGGCTTTGTGTGCCTTGCAAATGTGCCTGACTTGGTGCGTTGGCTTATTTGTAACTTTAAGGCTACTCCAATATTTGCAACCACTATTAATTATTTAGCTGTTGCTTCTCTTTATAATTGCTGGTTATTAAATTCTTAATAGAATTTTCCAATCTTACATTCTCCTGCATTTCTCTTAAAACTTCACTATGGCTATTCATCAATTCTAATTCAAGCCTTGTAATTTCTTTGCTAAGGTTTTCAACCTTTATTTTCTTTAGAAAAAAGGCAAACAGAAACGAAAGAATATTTGACACAATAAATAAAAGTATTACTTCAATAAAAGAAAGGTTTTCCATATAAATATTACAATTTAGATATTAAAAACTGAAAGGACGGAGTAACCCATCCTTTCAGTTTATGTGTATAACGCTTAACCCAAAACTATCAGCATTATTTAAATACCACTTTAGTCAATGTAGTCTCATTGTAATGGCTGCTTACAATTTTTAAAACATACACACCACTTGCAAGTCCATTTCTTTGCATTGTTATTAACTGGTTGGGCTGTGCATTAGTTATCGTTTTGATATTTACTGTTCTGCCTGCTGCATCCGTTAATTGTATGCTGTAATTACCTCTGGCATTACTACCCAATTCAGCATTTACAAAATCAACCGCAGGGTTGGGATAAATACTGATTTGGTTTTTACCTCCACTCATCCTTACTACTACTACACTGCTATAAACAAACCGTCCATCCTGGTCAATCATTTTCAACCGCAGGTAATAAACAGGCTGCGTATAATTAATTAAAGTAAACTGATAATTATTAACAGACAAGTTTCGTGCTGGCACCATGCCACCGGTTGAATAAGCAGAACCATTGGTGCTATACTCAACTTCATACCTGCTTACATTTATTTCAGCCTCTGCCCTCCAGCTTACATTAATATCATTACCATTTCTTATTGCATTAAAGCTAATCAGCGTAAGCGGAAGTGTAAATGGTGTGCCTACCGGAATGGTATATGCCGCTACATTACTTAAATTTCCTGTATTGTCGTATGCTGCATAGTTGAAAGTAACATTACCACTATACCCTGCAGCCGGGTCTAACCTTAGCCCTGCTGCCTGAGTTGGAGTTAAAGCAATACCGCCGGGATTGGCTGCAAGTACAGCCGCAGTTAAATCTGCAAAACCACCGCTACAAGTTGCACCGGTAGGTGTTGGCGGGCATGGTATGCTGATAACACCTTGCGATGTTGGCGGCACACTTGTTATCCTGTATGAACTTATTGTACCATCTGCATCTGCGCTGTTTAAGCCGGGTATCGTTGTTGGCCCGTTTGTATTAAACATTTTTGGAGCTACCACATCATTTGACAGTGGTGGTAAACCTGTAACAGGAATGGTATAAGTAGTACTGTTGCTTATTATGCCACTGTTATCTGTTGCATGGTAATTGAAAATAACTTCTCCCTGGTAACCCGGTGCAGGGTCAAAACGCATACCAGCCATTTGTGTTGGCGTTAATGGAATACCGCCTGTTATATAGTTAGCCAGTACTGCGGCAGTTAAATCCTGAAAGCCGCCAGTACAAGTAGCACCTGTTAGTGTAGGCGGACAAGGCACACTTAATACACCTTGCGATGTAAGCGGTAGTGATTCTATTTGATAGCTTGCTATTGTACCATCAGCATCTGCTGCTATTAAGCCCGGTATAGTTGTTGGCCCGTTTGTTTGCGGCATAGCTGGCGCTACCACTGCATTTGCAACAGGTGGTAAACTGGTAACGGGGATTGTATAAACTGCACCTGCACTTGATGCACCGCTATTATCTATTGTAGTATAAGCAAATTCTACATTGCCTGCAAAATTTGGTGCAGGGTCAAAACGCATACCTGCCGCCTGTGTTGGAGTTAAAACAATGCCAGCAGGGTTAGCCGCTAAAACAGCCGGTGTTAAATCTGCAAATCCTCCGGTACAGGTTGCACCTGTTGGTGTAGGCGGGCAAGGAATACTTAATACACCTTGTGCCGCCTGTGGTACAGAAATTAAAGTATAGCTTGCAATCGTTCCATCAGCATCTGTACCTAATAATGATGGCACTGCTGTAGGCCCGTTTGTATTAGTCATTGACGGGGTTAAGATATTTCTTGCTACTGGTGGTATATTACCAGTACCAGATACCGGAAGTGTATAAGTGGAAACATTGCTTTGCAAACCGCTATTGTCAACAGCCGCATACTTAAATGCTGCCAAACCTGTAAATCCTGCCGTGGGGTCAAAGCGTAATGCAGCCGCTTGTGCAGGCGTTAATGAAATACCATTAAGGTTTGCTGCCAATACTGCTGCGGTTAAGTTTACAAAACCACCAGTACAAGTTCCACCAGTCGGTGTTGGCGGGCAAGGTACACTCAATACACCTTGCGAAGCATCAGGCACACTAAGCAAGGTATAGCTTGCAATAGTACCATCGGCATCTGTGCCACTTAAAGCCGTAACTGCTGTAACACCATTTGTATTTGGCATTACTGTGTTTACAATATCGCCGGTAACAGGTGGCTGTGGTGCCATTGTAATATTGTAGCTGGCAGTGTTGCTTACATTACCACTGTTATCTGTAGTTGTATAATTAAATGGGGCAGTACCGCTAAAGCCTGTTGCAGGGTCAAACCTGATAGCGGCTGCTTGTGCAGGGGTTAATACAATACCACCGGGATTTGCTGCTAGCACTGCAGGTGTTAAACTAACAAAACCGCCGGTACAAGTACCGCCTGTTGGTGTTGGCGGGCAAGGTACGCTTAGTACACCTTGCGTTGCCGTAGGAACTGTGGTAATATTAAAAGATGCTATCGTACCATCAGCATCGCTGCCGGATAATACCGGTATTACTGTTGGCCCTGCATTAAATGGAACAAAGGTATTAATGTTAGTTGCTGTTGGTGGTGTATTGGCAATGGGTAAATTATATGTTGCAATGTTGCTTACCGAACCGGTATTATCGGTTGCAGTGTAAGTAAATGATGCTGTTCCTGTAAAGCCCGGCGCAGGGTCAAAAAATAATCTTGCTGCTTCGGCAGGTGTTAATACAGTTCCTGCATTTAAAGCTGCAAAGCCACCTGTACAAGTTGTACCTGCTGGTGTAGATGGGCATGAGACTCTCAACACACCCTGACCAACCGGTGGAATACTGCCGATTGTATAGGATGCAACAGTGCCATCCAAATCAGTTGCTGATAATGACGGTATAGCTGTATTTCCTAAACTGTTATTAATAGATTGCGAAGTAATATTATCTGCTAATGGTGGCCTTGCTGTAGTGGCAGAAGCTGTTACCGGTATAGTATAATTAGCAGTGTTACTTGTATTACCGCTGTTATCAACTGCATTGTAATTAAAAGTAGCATTACCAATAAAACCGATAGCAGGGTCAAAACGCATACCCGCCATTTGTGTGGCTGTTAATGGAATGCCTGAAGGGTAGCCGGAAAGAATTGCAGCAGTCAAATCCTGAAAGCCACCTGTACAGGTTGCTCCTGTTAGTGTTGGCGGACAAGGCACACTTAATACACCTTGTACGGTTGGCGGCAATGTTGTTAATTGATACGTTGATATAGTTCCATCAACATCCGAAGAATTTAAACCTTGTATGGCAGTTGGCCCGTTGGTATTAGGCATACTGTTTTCCATTATATTATTAGATACCGGCGGCAAAGCAATTACCGGAAGTGTGTAGGTTGCAGTATTGCTTATATTACCATCATTATCTGTAGCATTAAAAGTAAATGAGGCATTGCCTGTAAAATTTGGTGCAGGGTCAAACCGCATTGCTGCGGCCTGTGTAGGCGTTAATACTATACCACCGGGATTGGCGGCTAATACTGCTGCTGTTAAATCTGCAAAACCACCTGTACAGGTTGCTCCGGTTGGCGTTGGTGGACAAGGAATACTTAAAACACCCTGTGCAGCAGAAGGTACAGTAGTAATTTTATAGCTCGCAACAGTACCATCTAAATCTGATGCTGTTAAACCGGGTATTGCTGTTGCAGCATTACCTTGTAGCATTGGAGTATTTAAAAAATTATCAGCAGTTGGTGGATATTCAGGAATTACTTTGGTAAAAGCAATATCACCAATCGCAATGGCTTGTCCTGCCGGATTGCCGGTTGCACCGGGTCCCTGGTCCCATAATATTGTTATCTCTGTAACAGGGTTACCAAACTGTACATAAACTGTGGCTCCCTGTGTGGTTATACTATTGGTTGCAGCATTGGCATTAAAAGTCGAATTACCGAATGCAGAATTTCCACTAATCAATACAGTATCGGGGCCAGTTGCTGTTGCCTGAAATTTTGTAACAATTGGGTTAGGTACTGCAACGGTACCGTTTTTGCCAGTAATGGTTATTCTGTCAACATAGGTTAATGGGCTTGTTCTATCCATATCCCCTACATAAAAAGATACGCCGTTAACGGGTCTTGTAAAAGTTATTACTGTGATAACAGTTGAAGTAAGCGTATTCCAGTTAACCCATTGAACTAATGGACTGCCAGCAGTAGTTCCCGGCAGAAACCAGTTTACACCTCCTGTAGCTCCAACTATTGGAGAGTTATTCTGAAAGGCATCATTGGCTGCTGCACCCGGCGCACTAACATTACCGGCAGGGCTTGTGTTTGTAATAACTACCGTAGCGTCAATACCAGAACCACCAATATTTGTTACGGTTTTGGAGTAAGTAGGCCCTACCCATGATGTAGAACCCCAATTTAAATTGTAGGTTTGTGCATTTAAAATGTTACTGCAAAAAAGGGTAACAACTAATAGTAAAATTGGTAGAAGAGCTTTTTTTTTAATAGCAGAAACAAAGTTGTTTTTGAAAATAAAATTTCCAAAACACTGGCTGTCAAACAATTGGGGGGGGGGGTAAGATGACTTACATTAAAAACATGGCTTGAACTTTTGTAAAGATTTTTCATCAAAAATGATTTTTTAAATGTTGGATAATACATGTTAGTTGGACACAAAGCTAACTAAGTTGCACAATAACGCAAAAAGACCGGGTTTATTACTTATACACATAGGTTATTATTCCGATTTGGATTTATGTGTCTGCCGAAAAATAAAAAATATAAGGTGTTGGGTGTGTCGTGCCTTGTATGGTCTGTCATTAGTAAAATTGTTATTGTTAGTTTGGGTTGCTGCAATGTCTGTCCAATGTTAGTATTGTCGCTGGATAGGCTTGCAGGTATTGGTATTACCGAAATGCAGAGAATAGAATTTTGTCCGCTGGGTGGTGGGTGGGCTTGGATGCTGAGTAAAGATTTATTGCTGAAGTGTCGAACAAATTGTTGATAGATATTCGTCAGCCGGGGTGGGTGGGTTGTGTGTTGGCATTTTTAGCTCTTTGCAAGGTTTGGTTTTGTGTCGGGGTTTCGTGTGCCTTGCAATGTGCTAAAAATAGCGTAGGGTCGGGTGGCAAAGTCATGTTAGCTTGAATTTAAGTAGGATGCTGATTAGGGTGACATACAACGAGCGGGGCTTGGCGCTGTGGCGGTATTCTGTGATCCGTCAGCCCGGTGCTACCACCCCCGATCAAGTATAAGGTTACAAATTTAGCGGTTGTTCATTAGAAATCCGGATGGTCTGTATATGAAGCTGATTAGCGAACTGGACGATCAGTTTATGTTCGGAAAGCCGCCATTGCGCCAAACCCGATGTTGTACGTAGCCTTATTGTAGTTGAATACTCTCACAATTCTTTTTTGATCCATCCCAAAAACCGTTCAAACATACCTTTCTTTTCAATAAAGTTAATTGTTGCGCTGCCGCCTTCAATAATTTCACCTTTTGTGTTTTCCAATACTGTTTGTCTTTTCTTGATGTCAAGTTCGTTGCGCTTGAAGTCATCAGCATTTAACGCAATGAAACAAAGCTTATCTATTGCATCATCATCTTTATCTTCAAGACCTTCAAAGTTTCGGCCAACTTTTCCATCTTGACGTAGCCGGCGCAAAATGTGGTTTCTGATTTCTGTGTCAAAGACATCAATCCTTGAGATTTCGTTTAGTTTTTGAAGAAGTTCAAAAGTTTGGTCAACAACGGTCTTGGGGCTTAAAATGGAAAACCGAAGCGAAAATTCGTCCACAGTCGGATCGCCGGGTGAAGAGGTTATGTTTGCTTCTGTCAAGCCCTTACTGGTTCGTATTTCAAAAAACATGTCACCGTAGCTGTCTTTAGTCTGCTGACGACTTTTGTCTTTGAGGTAACTCATACCCACCTCTTCCAACAATGCAATGGCTATATTTTCCGTAGTCGGTGTTTGAAATTTAATCCGCAAAAGGTAGGCTTCAAGTCCCATAAAGGTTACGTACAACGAGCAGGGCTTGGCGAAGTGGCGGTTTAGTATTCCGTCTGCCCGGTGCCTTGGCTCCTGAGTGTGTTTAACGCTGAATTTACGAATATTTCTGTTTGGTAACGTAGTCGCTCCTGGCTGAAGCTGAACAGGGGACTACAGATCAGGATATATTCGGAAGCCGCCATTTTGCCAAACCCAATGTTAGGCGTATTGCGGTGATTTGGAAGATTTGCCAATTCTTGGATTATTATAGAAGAATTTAATTCCAAATATGAAGAAAATACCAAAACCAATTAGAATTGTTCCGTTTAGTAAATAGAATTTCCAACCATTAAAGAAACTGCCGGGGAAAAGAAAAACTTCTTTGACTACAGCCCAACCTGTCAGATCCAGTTTCATCAAAACAAAAAAGACTATAAAGGCTATTAAGGTGTTAATCCAGGAGCCTATGAAATTATTTGAAACGATAAATGAAATTACTAAAGCTATTAAATATCCAATAACGAAAGCAATAGCCATGGATACTACTATTTTACTAAGACTTTGAGCGCTTTTGATCTGGATTTTGTCAGTTGAAAGCCTAACTATCTCTGCAACTTCTACATTCTGAAGGTAAGAAAGTACCATAAAACCGTAGCTGAAGAACCAGAGTCCTAGAAAATGAAATAAAATGTGTTTCCAGTTAAAGCGGAAATTCATATGTGAAAGTATGCTAGCATTACGCCTAACGAGCAGGGCTTGGCGAAGTGGCGGTAATAGCATTCCGTCTGCACGGCGCCTTTGCTCCTAAGTGTGTTTAACGCTGAATTTACGAATATTTCTGTTTGGTAACGTGGTCGCTCCTGGCTGAAGCTGATCAGGGAACTACTGATCAGGATATATTCGGAAGCCGCCATTTTGCCAAACCCAATGTTGGGCGCTGTTTTTTAGTCCCCATTATTTTGCATTAGGTCAACAATCCTTCCGTCTGCTAATCTAAATGGCCCTTCTAGATTTTTATCATCTTGCTTCGCTTCTTCAATCGCCTTGAAGCAATTGTCAAAATGATTTTGAAGGAGAGCAAAGTCACTTGTCTCCCAGTACTCACCTTCGTCAAAAACTGTTAGAAATTCGAATTGAGGCTCAAGCTGTCGGAGTAAATCAATAACTAGTATATGAACACTGATATCTGCAAATTGGGTCTTACAATATTCCTGGATATAATAATCGCAATCAAATTCGATATTAAGTGGGTCGCAATTTTCATCTGGATTAATTAGAATTCCCATTGTAGCGCCGTTGTATTCCCAATCCTCTTCGTCCTTAACCCTTGAAAGTATTTTATTATCCTCTTGAAATGTTGAGAAACTAAGTCCATTTGTTATTGCAAATAGTTTTGCAATATTAATCACGTTTTGGAAACTATCCGGTGAGTTCAGATTTCCCTCGAAATGAATTGTTACTCCCATTCGTGAATTTTTAATAGCGCCAAACCCGATGTTAGGCGCTGTTAATTTAGACAAGCTGACTGAATTTATTTTATAATGCGTTTACTAATTATTTTCCCTTTATTTAGTTCAATCTCGTAATGCATGCTACCTCCATCGTTTGTTTCTAACAGGTTATTTAATTCATCAATTTGCATTTCGAAATATCTACCTCTTGAACAATTCTCCGCTATCCAAAGTAGATTATTCTCTAGGTCAAATGCTTCAATATTAGATTCAGCTGAGATAGGATCTTCCAATTTGTATTTGTATAATCTTATTATTATGTCATTATACTTGATTTCACTTTTTATCTTTTTAGATGGCATAAGGCTTAAATAATACTTCAGATTCAATGGGAAGTGTCTGTTAATAGCGCCCAACACGTAAATTTATGCTATTACATGTTTGGGGGTAAAAATATTGTTCTTGAAAACTAACGGTTTGATATTCTACATTTTGTATTGTCATTAGGACAATACGCCAACAGGGGTTACCAATCAAGA
>Ga0209174_10003332_pt1 | contig 10202 bp, 8 predicted proteins | sample JI91814BDNA_FD_187505 | JGI IMG/M metagenome (GOLD analysis project Ga0209174, IMG submission 187505) | Wastewater effluent complex algal communities from Wisconsin, to seasonally profile nutrient transformation and Carbon sequestration -... | ecosystem: Engineered > WWTP > Effluent > Algae...
TCAAACTCTTTGCATTGACTTCCCAAAATTCACTCATTCTTCCTCCCCCTCTTCTACTTTCTCTAGTTCATCATCGTCCATTAAATCAAAAGTTGTAAAGCCCAAAACAAAATCAAATATCTCAGATAAATTTATTCCTACTCGTCCGCCAATACCGAGTCCAAAGGATAATTCGATATTAGCCGGTGCATTACAAAGCATTGGCATGGTAACCGCAGGATTTATATATTCATAATTATTGTAATAACTATTACTCGGATTTCTTGAATAATTATTATAATTATTATTCCTCCATCTACCCTGTAAATTGGCTGGTAATAAGAATAAAAAATTTGCATGAGTATATTTTTTACTCATAGAACGCGATGTTTTGTAGGCTTCCGGAATATGTTCCTGACTATTCATCAAAAAGAAAGAATTTCCCATTTTTAATTTGAGGTATTTTTTATTCCCTCCCGTGCGATAATAACCAATATAACCATTGCGCATTCCATAACCTTCTCCTTCCTGTCCAATCTGTGCCCCTCCTCCAAAACACCAGAACCAAGCACTGCCTCCATAAGTATTTACTTCGCCGCCTAACGTTAGTATATCAGTAAAATCTAATGCTCTGTTGGATAAGTAGTTTTGAAAGGAAGCGCAATTAGTAAACGAAAGTAGTAAGAATAAAAATAAGAATTTAGAATAGCGCATACTGAAATTAGACTATATAAAGCTATATTCGTCAAGAGAATAAACAAGTCTCGTCTGCTTAATGAACAGGCACGGACTTGTGATGAGCTTTGTCAAATTCAAGTCTATCATACCATTTAAATTTATTACCTTTTAAGCAAAATAGATTTCTCACGCTGATACTATCCACCGAGTTACTCCAAGCAATGTGCATGCTGCTAACTTAAGGAAAAGAAAAAAATAACCACGAAGGGCACGAAGAACGCGAAGAAAAGATATGATTTCATTACAAAATCCCTTCGTGCTCTTCGTGCCCTTCGTGGTTAAAATTCTTAAATTGAAATCATTAAACTAAATAAGAGGACTTTTTTATTTCTCACCCAGAGATACGAGATTTTCTTCTAAGTCGTGGATATAATCGATATTATCCGTAGCCATATAAAGTTGAACAGAACCTTCGAAGATTTGAATGATAAGGACAGCCATTTTTTCGGCTTTCGGCTTCGTAGCTGTTTGAGAGCGAATCAAGAAATTGGTAATCGACTTTTTCCATTTACCAATCATAGATTTGATATGAGGTTTAAAGACTTCTTCTTTGCCAAAAGTTTGTAGGGTAATATTGATAAAAGGGCAGCCATGATATTTTTGATTTTTAATTTCGGCGCGTAAGAAACGAATCCAGGTTCGAACAAAGGATTCATAGGTGGGATGACTTTTCATAAGCCTATCCATGAATGCTAAAAATTCAGTTTCTCGTATTTTGATATATTCGATTCCCAGATTTTCTTTGGAAGTAAAGTAATTATAAAAGCTTAGTTTGAAAGTTTTGGATTCTTCTAGAATTTGATTGATGCCAGTATTGCTATAGCCCTGCAAATAAAATAATTTAGAGGCAGTATCTAAAATTCGCTCTTTGGGATTCTCATCTTTGGAAATAGTTTTCTTTGCCATAAGGAATTTCCTAATTGGAAATTCCTAGTTTAAAAATGGGGGGAAATTTGTCTTTAAAAAAAATATTAGACAAATTAGTCTAATATTTTACAGTTGTCTTAGACCAATTAGTCTAATCGAGGATTTATATGAAATCACCTAAACAAATAGCACTTTGCACCCCCAGAAGAATTCCGTTTGCACAAATCGGAAAGTCCCTTTCCAAATACTCAGCGCATCATTTAGGAAAAATTGTGGCAGAAGATATTATTTCTAAGACCAAGCTGCCATTGAACAAAATTGACGGCGTTGTCGTTGGAGAAGGTTTTGCTAATGCACCTAATTCAGCCCGTGTAATCGCGAACTTAATCGGACTTCCAAATGAAATTCCTTGCTTGACCGTGGCCAACAACTGCGTATCCGGTATGGAATCCGTTGTAGAATCTGCCCGTCGCATTCTACTTGGAGAAGGAGAACTCTTTCTTGCTATTGGCGAAGAGTCTCAAACCTCAATGCCATTTATAGTTAAGAATGCACGGATAAACAAAAAAACCGCAAGCCTTGACAAATTAAAAAAAGCATTAGCAGAATCTACACTCCCAGAAGGAGTAGAAGTTCGTGATACTCTCGAAGATGGTTTAGGAGACGGAGAAACTAGTTACGGTATGCAAATAACTGCTGAAATCGTTTCGCAAAACTACGGACTCTCTCGTGCGGTTAACGATAAAGTAGCCTTTCAAAGTTTTAAGCGAGCACTAGAAGCAACCGAAGCAGGACTCTATGAGCCTTATCTAATTCCTATCGCTGATGATGAGGGTAATATAATGAAGGCGGACGAAGCTGTTCTACTTAGAAAAGGTCTAGTCGAAAATCCTGACCGTATGGGAAGAGCTATGCTTATGTTTGATAACCCTCAAATGAAATTCACAGAGTTCCAAGCTAAGTATGCAAAGGATTTAAAAAAGACCCATGCCCCTACAGTGAGCATATTCAATGCTAGCCCCCGCTCTGATGGTGCTGCCGGTGTGATTGTAACTACCGTAGAAAAAGCAAAAGAACTCGGTCTTGAAATCAGTGCAGTATTAACAGGCTGGAAAATGAAAGGAGTTCATCCAAATGAAATGGGACTTGGACAAGCAGCGGCAACTCTTGGTTTACTCCAAGATATGAACATGAAAATACAAGATGTAGATACAGTTGAAATTCATGAAGCATTTGCAGCTACCGCCGTTGGTGCTTTAGAGGAAATCAAAAACCAAACAGGATGGGATTGGGAAAAAAGCTTTGATGAAAAGAAAATCAATACATATGGTGGCTCTATTTCCATTGGTCATCCATTTGGAGCAACAGGTATTCGTCTCATAGCAAATGCTGTAATGGATATGAAGAATGATCCATCTGTAAACAAAGTATTGTTAACCGCATGTGCTCACGGTGGAATCGCAGGTGCGCTAATGGTTGAGAGATACAAGGGCTGATTTCAAATACCTAACCGCCCTCACCCCAATCTTACTAGAGTCGGGTAGTATTCTAGTAGTAGCCCCTCTCCCTAAGGGAGAGGGGCTTATTAGTATTAGTCTTACGACATATACAAAGTTGGGGTGAGGGCGATACCCCGAAAAAAATGTATGAAAAAAATATCACTACAACAAAAGAAACGCTGGCTTCCTCCTTATTTTAAGACAACCTATTTTAGATTGCTCTTAAACTTTTATATTCCTTTCCTGGGAGCAGGAATTGAAGTAACCAATATAACAAAAGACTTTAGACGATTTGATGTTCGAATGAAGCTAAGACTGTATAACCGCAACTTTGTATTTACTCACTTCGGTGGTTCTTTGTATGCAATGTCAGATCCGTTTTATATGTTTATATTAATGGAAAACCTAGGAGAGAAATACATTGTATGGGATAAAGCGGCTAAGATCGATTTCGTGAAACCGGGAGCGGGGACTGTATACGCTACTTTCGAAGTAAACGAAGAAGAAGTAAATAGCATTAAACAAGAAGTAAACGCAAAAGGCAAAATGAATAAAATATTTCACTGTGAAGTAAAATCGGAAACAGGCGAAGTCATTGCCCGTGTGGAAAAAGTATTGTATATTAGAAAATTAAAAGAATAAAACTGGTGGGCAGAGGAGGATTCGAACCTCCGAAGGCGGAGCCAGCAGATTTACAGTCTGATCTCGTTGACCACTTGAGTATCTGCCCATGATTGAAATAAATAAGGTTGGTAGTGATTATTCTTAGGGATAAAAACCAGCCGAAAAAAACAAACTATCAAGCTGCCTAAGGGAATCGAACCCCCAACCGGCTGATTACAAATCAGCTACTCTACCAATTGAGCTAAGGCAGCATTGATAAAACCAGTTTTTCAAGGATAATTTTTTAGACAAGAAATAAAGTGAATTAAAACGCTGAAAAATTGTGAAAGCAAAAAAAAACCTCTTCCTTTACGGGAAGAGGCTCTGCATTCTTCTCTCTTCTATTATAGAAGAGAGAAACCGAAAATCAAAAATTATGGAATAGTTGTTGGAGCAGTGTTATCAGAGCTTCCGTTGATGAAATTTGAACCTGCTGTGGCAGTAGATGCTGTTCCTGTGCTATTTCCGTCTCCCCATCTAGCATTTAGATTTGTTAGGTTAGTTGCACTAGTTCCAGAAGGAACGCCTGCTCCGGTAAATAGATTGAGAGCAGCAACGTTTACTGCGTCAAAACTAGCCGGGTAGGTAGTGTTCGATGTTGTTCTAACATACTTTAAAAATGCAGTATTATTTTCTAGTGTGTCAAACTCAGTTTTATTGGCATCAGACGCATCTAGGCTTTCTACACCGTATAAAGTTGCTGTCGATCCAGATAAATTATAATAAGCTGGATTTCTGATATTTGTAAGATAGTATAAATTCTTTACACCACTAGCAACGGATGCTGAAGTTGTCTGTCCCGAAGCAATGATTGAATCTAAACAAGTTTTTAAAATCCCAACCGTTGTTATGCCAGTAAATGACGTTGGATTTCCACCAGTAGCTGATGTGGAAGTGATAAAAGTAGATCCACATACACCACCAATTGCATTTACTGTAGAGACAGTAGTAGTATTGGCTAAAACAAAATTAGTCCACACTTGTCCAATATTGGCTAATCCAGGAACGCCAACCGCGCCTGTGCTCGCAATCGATGTATTTGAATAAAGATCCACTGTTGTGTCAGTTGTAAGTGGGAAAGCAGCTCTTACTATCCCTTTACTAGAGTTTCCGATGGCAGAAAAAGCATAGGCTCTAGCACTTGCAGTTACACCGGTTGCGGTTCCAGCAACAGCATTTGCATTGTAATCCTTAACAGTATAAGTTCCGTCCATAGTGGTAACTCCGTCTACTTCTTGCACAAAGAAATGTGCATTGTCAGTAAAGAGTGTTCCAATGCCTTGGAGAATAACTACCATAGTTCTTGTTTTGGTAGTAGAATTATAATCAAACTTAATGTATGCCTTTGACATCGTAGTTGCTGTAGCAGAGGTAAGGAAACGTAAAAAAACAAATCCTGTAATGCTTCCAGACGACGAGCTTCCTAAATAGTTTAACTCGATTGCCTTATTTGTTGATTGAGGGGCATCACCATTGTACCAAACTTCTAACTTTTTTCCACCTGTCAAAACTGTGCTAGCCTGGTATTGGTATTTCGCTTGAACACCATTCCATGTGCGAGTTCCGGTCAATGCAGTAGTAGAAGTGGAAGAAACAGGAATTGCTTCCAATGTGGAGACTAAGTCCCCAATAGATTTTGTTATATCTCTGGTTGTTTTAGCTGTTGTTCTAACTAAATCATACACGCTAGATACAGAAGAGCTAGAACCTACAAATTTGTAATCTGTTGATGCTAGAGTCCTGGATTCAGCTTGAATAGAAGCTGATGTAGAAGTAGTAGCAGTTTGGTAAATACTAGCTGGAATATCTGCGAATCCAGTATAAATATCCCTAGACGTGCCAGTCGCTGGTTTTGTTGCATTTGCAAATAATGCAGCAATGGCAACCATGTTGAACTTACTATCATCATCCTTTTCCTTTTGAAATATAGAACATCCTGATGCTATTGCCGAAATAAGCAATAGAGAACATATTTTTATCATTTTCATCCTCATATAATCTCCTTACATAATTTTAAACTGGTATTCAAACTAAATTGGTTTTTGCTTTTTACGATCCCGCACGACAAAATGCTAAAAGGATACAATTTATATTTGTTATGTCGTTTGCTTCGTCTTTATTGAAAACACTTTATAGGCTCTGCATGAAATACTAAACCATTCTTGTTTGCGTATTTTATAAAACCTATGACAGTCTTTTTTTTTCAATATCTTTAATTTTTCCTATTGATTAATTTCTATCCCTTTTTTCAATCAAGTAAAAAAGTTAGATAAATGCAGATTCCTTACAAATATATCGACAGCATAGGTATGGAGAAAGGGTAAAAATGCTCAATTTATACGCATTTTTTATAATTAATACAAATTCCACAAATTTAGCTATCAACCATATGCTTAAGTTTTCTATAGCTAGATACTTTTTATAGCTAGATACTTACCAGAAATTTATTTCCAAAACCAAAATAAAGACCTTTTGCGGAAAAAAGAAACTATGGCACACATCTTGCACTAGGATAGGCAGGAGATATAAACGATGAAGACAAAAAATATTCTTTTATGCCTACTCATCTTTTCAACTGTGGGAATTTCAGCTCAGACCATTACCCCAAAAGGTTCTGATCCAAAGCCCGCGGAAGCTAAATGGTATGATAAGGTTAACTTTTCAGGGTATGTAGATGTTTATTATAACTACACTGCGAATAATAGACAGGGTTCGACTCAAGACACTGCTGGAACATTTCACCAATACAATAAGCAATTTGCAGTTAATGCTGTAAAACTTTCAATTGAAAAACTTCCAGAAAAAGAAACCCCTTGGGGATTTAGATTAGATATGCAAAATGGTCAAAATAATATGTATCAAGAAAGACCATACCAATCTTCTAACTCAATTTACAATATGCAAATGGTGCAACAAGCCTATGTTTCTTTTTACTTTCCTGTTGCAAAAGGACTTGTGATTGATGCAGGGAAAATGGCAACTCATATTGGTAATGAGGTTTTGGACTCGAAAGATAACATGAACTACACCATAGGTTACATATTCTTCAATACAATCCCTTTCATCCATACAGGTGCTAGAGCAACTCTTACCCTAAGTGATAAACTAGCTGCTGGTCTCTATTTTTACAATAGTGCACAAGGAACTGGATTTACAGCGAACGGTCAACAATTTGGATTTGCTGGAACAACTCCTACTGGAGCAAATGGGGCTACCATTGGGGCAGCGCCACAAAGCGGTCTATTAACCAGCCAAAACCAATCCATCACTGGTAACCATGTATATAATGATGGCGCAAATGCAATGAAATCCATTGGTTCTCAAGTAAAGTTTGATGCAATCAAAGACAAATTTAAAATCGTATGGAACACTCTGTATGGTAATGATGTTGCTCAGGGAAGAGCTACTGATTCTGAATTCTATTTGTCCCAATCAGGTATGAATGGACTTTTACCAGGTGGACCGCTCAACACACAACTAACTCCTGTTAGTAAGAATAATAGAGATTACCTTTTCATCAACCATATGTCTTTTATCTTTAACCCAACTGAAAAACTGACTGTTTTATTGGATTGGACTTTCGGAGAAAGATCAGGTTATGTTGTTAACAGTGCTGCTGGTTACACAAATGAAGGATTCTACATCGACTCAAACAGAAATGGTGTCGTTGAAACTGGTGGTGCAGATTTAAAGTTTCGCCCAAGTGGACAAGATGTTAAAAGAATCTATAACACATATGGTATTTGGTTAAAATACAATATCAATGAAAAATATGCAATTGCTGCTCGTTATGAAAATCTAGACGATAGCCGTTATGGTGGTTCTCTTGTTGTAAACCAACCACTAGCATTTACAAATCCTAGAGACAGATATGATCTAGCTGCTGCATCTGGTGAGCTAACAAATGGCAAATTTGCTGGTTTAGGAAGACCTTCTTCTGGATTAGGTCAAGTAAGAACATTCACTCTTACACCAACAATTAACTTTACAGAAAACCTTCTTATTAAAATTGATTTAAGAAGAGATTGGGCACTTGGAACACAGTTCATTGATCAAGCAGGACGAGCTGTTAAAGGTCAGAATGGAATCATCATTGGCGTTGTTGCTAAGTTCTAAGGAAAGGAGAATAAAAATGAAATTAAATAAAACTCTAAAGTTCATAAGCATTGGATTGATTAGCCTTGCAGCCATTGGTTGCACGGAAACTAGTAAAACGGGAGATCAATCCGACAAGAATAACCTACTCTTGTTATCGTTGTTAAACAGAACTACAGAAAATGCAGAGGCAAGAAAGTATTGTGCAAACGCAGTGCTTAGAATGAATCAATGTATAGGGTCAGGTTCAGGCTTTAATCCAGCAGTAATGTGCGCTGATGAAAATCTGAAGAAAGATATTGCAGAAGATGCAACAACTACTCCTCCTACGGCGGCTCAAACTTCAGTTGCAATTTACACAGCATTGATTTCTTGTGTTGATTCTCAGATAGCAGCGACTAATTGCAATTTTTCGCAAAATAAAGTTGCAAGTGCTCCGCAAGCAAAAGCAGCGTTTTTTAGCAAGTGTGATGTTCCTTCTGGAATAATTATCACTGTATTCTAACAAATCTACCTCTCCCCTGACTTTAACTACTTGTAGAATACAAAGAAGTCTCCCCTCTCCTCCTTTCCCCTTTTCTAAAGGGGTTAGGGGATTGAGAGGGGATTACGTCGATTAGACTCTCTAAGTAAAAAGAAGTCGGGGTGAGGTAGAACTACTCCAACATTCCTTTTAAAAACTTTTTAAATTCCTCTTTATCACGCGTCATTCCTAGAAATTGATTTAATACTCTTTCGTTAGCATCCATTCCAACATAGAGTGGAAGAGCAATGGTTCCAAATTTATCTTCTTCGTATTTTTGATTATCCTCATGAACTTTCTCTTCTCCATCCGTGTATAGGCGAACGAGTATATACCTTGATAGTAATTCTTTCACCTCCGGTTCAGGGAAAATATTCTGCTCCATCCATCTACAGTTCGTGCAGGTATAGCCGGTAAAATCCACAAATATCTTTTTACCTGATTTATTTGACTCTGCTTTGGCAAGCTCTAAACTATCCAACCAAACCAACTCTTCCACTAATTTGGTATGACTCATCTGATTACTCGGTGGCGGTAAATAGGCATCTAACTCACCAAGGGAACGACCATTGGTAGCTGTTAAAAAATTAAGAGAAACAGAAAGAAAGAAAATAGCAGCAAATATTCTTAGAGCTGACTTCCCCTCCTCTTTCTTTTCATGAGAAAAATAAAAGAACCCAAATAAATAAAGCGCCGCTCCAATAAAAAGAGAAGCCCAGATAACTAAAAAGAATTCTCTTGAAAGTATCTTCCATCCAAAAACGAGATCAGCATTGCTTATAAATTTAAGAGCAGCGGCTAATTCTAAAAAGCCTAAGATGATTTTAAAAGATACCATCCAATTTCCTGAGCGAGGAAGCTTCTTGATGACAGAAGGAAAGAGAGCCAGTAAAAAGAAAGGAATCGAAAAAGCAAAACTATAACCAAGCATTCCTAGTATGGGATAAAACCATTCCCCCTTCGAAGCAGACACAAGCACCGTTCCAATAAATGGCATCGTGCAAGTAAAAGTCGTAAGTGTAAATGTAAAAGACATTACCCATATACTCAGTAGATTGTTCTTGGATTGAAAATTAGAAAGCTTTGTGAGTAAGCTACTCGAAACTAAAATTTCAAACATTCCAAATAGATTAAAAGCAAACAATATAAATACAACTGCAATAATCAAGTTCATATATGGATTTGAGGCTAATCTATTTAATCCGCTTGCACCAAAAAGAAGTGCAATTAAAAAACCAGCAATACTAAACGAAAGAATAATTCCTAGAGAATATAAAAGCGCATCAAAAACTGGCTTCGCATGTTCAGCCTCCTGGCGTTTCGTAAAATAAGAAACAGTGATAGGAATCAACGGAAACACACAAGGTGTAAGAAGGGATAATAACCCAAAACTAAACGATAGAGATAAATAGGACGAGATCGATAAATTTTCCATAATACAATTCTTTGACTACGCAGAAATCCTACAATGCATATTATTTCGGGTTTTGCTGCGTTCCATTTTTACTAATCGTTTTAATCGTGTTCAAAGCAAATCCTTTTACTTGTCGAACTGCGTAATTCTGGGAAGTTTTTTTAAATTCTACACCAACTCCACCTCATCAATCTCTTTCATAATCCTATCCGTCTCTGTCAATGCTACAATGATCTTTTGGTAATGCAAAATATCTTCATAACCAAGCGCGCGGTCTTTTCTGTCTTTCAACCATTTCTGTGCTGGCTGGTATCCACCAATATAAAAATTCCACGCTACTTCGGGAACATTGGCAAAATACTGTTTGTCGTTGATAAAGACATTGCCGAATGACGATTGTGGATTTTCGATTGACGATTTTTCC